>Ga0265293_10001082_pt1 | contig 61194 bp, 61 predicted proteins | sample Munlanlewell138R_FD_192505 | JGI IMG/M metagenome (GOLD analysis project Ga0265293, IMG submission 192505) | Leachate microbial communities from a municipal landfill in Southern Ontario, Canada - Leachate well 138R | ecosystem: Engineered > Solid waste > Landfill > Unclassified | place: Canada...
TTCGGTCTTCAAGCCTTTGGCTGCTTCCCGGGCGAATGCTTCCAGTTTCTTTTTATCCATGTAATCTATCCTTTTCCCTGTATGGGGTAATGATAGACGGTTTACACAGTTTTATTTACAGGCTCGACTTTTTTTTCTGTCTGTAGGTTCTCAAATCAGTTTTCGCTCGGCACTGCCCTCTGTGGAAAAGGGAATCGTTTTACTTGTGGCAAAATTTGGCATAGCAGTCATTTTCGGGCTTAGCGTTGCTTTTTTTGCTCCGGATGGTGTGCTGTTTGGACTGCTTCCACTGGCTATTATTGCCGGGATGTCCAATTCAAACGGTTCGCTGTATGTTGAACTGCCCCCAAAAAATTGGACACCCATTCAACTTTTGAAAGTTAGTTCAGAGCATGGAAACGAATTTAAATCGGTAATGGATATACTACACTTTTTCAGACATCCAGATAAGTTACGTCTTTATTTAACAACCGTTGTTTATTCTGTTTTGATGACATTCCTAATGATGTATGAGTCCGCTCTTCTGGGTAGTATCTATCCAAAAAATGGTCTTGTTCTTTGATTGTACATTGATGCCACAGGCAGGATCGTTATTGGTCATCTCGATGTGCTACAGGCATTAGCGGAACTGGATGTTTTTGCACTTCAAAGCCGGATTTCCATCAGGCGCTGGTTGACTTCTTCAAGATCAAAGGCCTCTGGATTATATGGTCTGCCATACCATTCCATCATTTGCTGGTGTTCCGGGTGTTTGGAATCAGCCATGACGTCAATAAAATCAAGATAGCCAGGAATGCCGCCCACATCTTCGGGCGGGCAGGCCCGCTTGCCATCAAGGCACCAGGGTGAATCAAGTGGCCCGCGGAAATCGGCAAACTCAATAACCTCTACATTGTGCCACCAGACATCACCATAATCGTAAATATAATCAAATGAATGGGTTACCCCAAGCGCTTTGTCCAGACGCACCCGTGACTGGCTTTTCATATCAGGGAAGGGGAACTCTGGATCAATTTCTCCATAATGGGTATCGTTGATGATGAACTCATGTAAATGCCCACCATCCCACCCCATTGCCCTTAGTATGGTGACATGCAGCTTAGGCAAGGTAATGCGTGAAGGCACGAGAATTACCCGATAGACCGCGGGATTGGTTTCGCGTAATTCGATGCGCAGCACCATTGCTTTACCTTCCAGGGGAGTGGTCTTGGAAGCAGCTTTATTACGTGTTCCGGAGCGTTGTATAGTCGTTTTCAAGGCAGTGGCTTTGTTGAATTGGTTGGTGATTTTTGCATTTTAAACCTTGATGCACATTATGTAGCGTAATTGATATGTTCGTTAAAACGTTTTGTATTTTCCAGCACCTTGTTACCACGCGGGAGCGTGGTAACAAGTCTGTCTAACATTTGAGGGGCAGTTCACGTTACGCACATCAGTATCAGCACGAGTATCACTTGGGTAAATCGTTCTTCCCAAATATCAACGGTCATATTGTAAGTCTCCTTGGTTTTGTTAATTTTTTGATGAAAAATGACCATATTACTTTCCCAGTGTTGTCAATCGCCGTACCAGTACGTGTATATTGGTGAAAGGTTCTGGAGAAGTATAAGCAGTAAATTTATCAGCCAACATTTGTGCGCGTGAAATTGCCAATTCCAAATGTTGTTTTGTGTTGGCAAAGGCGTTACTGGTACCTTTTTCATAGGTAGGGAGATGTTTTTTTAGGCGCTGAATAACTTCTTTTCGATGAAGGGGGCTTTTGATATCTTCATAATGAAGCAATAACCAGAGTTCAAAACATGGGATTGAGGAAATAGCGGTAAAGGTGATTAATTGATTGTTATCATTTTTGAGTCTTCCATTCAATGAGTTGGCTAGACTTAGCGCCTGGCTATAACTATCGTGATCATCTCTATCGAATATGGTAAAAACATGCTCGAAAGCTCTTTTTTGTATGCGCTTGTGTGAGTCTCCATTTTCAAATAAAGCTTTGGCATACTCTACAACTTGAAACGGTGCAGTGCCAAGTTCGCTTGCACGAACCTCTATATTGGCCGTTTGCAAGCGATAGGCAGAACGGATTTCTTTGAAATAGTTCGGTTCGGTTTTACTGCCTTCCGAGACAATCAATATCCTGTCATAAGAAGCACGACTAGTGCGTTTCCTTTCAAGTTGCCGTTTATTGCGTATTTTGGGAGAGTTGTCACGAGCCATCAGGAATTTAACCCCAAGGAATGACTCAGAAATGGTATGCCACCATATCTTCCCATCAAATAACCACGCTCCAAGGCTTCATTTTTACGTGGGCTGAATTCGGACAGGCAGACAAGCGTAGAGGCTTGGTCTTGAGATTTCTCTACAAACCATATTTGATCGCGGCGGAATAAATCCGGTGCATCCAGCAATGAAGTGTCGTGCGTTGTGAAAATCAGCTGTGCTCCTCCGGTATTGATGTCGGGCTGGTGGAATAAATGCACCAGTTCACGAACCAGCAACGTATGCAAGCTGGTGTCCAGTTCATCAATAACAAGCGTTAATCCTTTTTGCAAAATCTCCAATACTGGGCCAGCCAGGAACAGCAAATTTCGCGTGCCACCAGATTCATCCATCAAGTCAAAGACTGCTTTTCCATGTGGTGTCACATGGGAAAAACGTAATTGCTGTTTTTCAACTTCTTCGTTGCGGATTTCAGTTTTACCTGCGCTCAGATCAAAGTGAACGGTTTGACCAGGCACTTTTTGGGTAACAAGTTCTATATCAGAGATGCTAATGTCGGCAGCACTTAGAAAATTGCAAATTTGCTTGCGACCGCCTAAGTCTTTGAGCATTTGAAGTGATGTTTGCGGATTGAGTTTATTATGTTCGTTGAAAATAACCAGACTGCCTGAAAACCAGTCAAAAACTGGGCGTAAGCTTTCACTGTTAAGTTGTACTGCCATTGACAGGAATAGGGAGTTGGAACGGGTAGCTCCTTCCCACAGGGCTTTGGAGCCCTTCATGCCAGGGCCAAACTCATAAACATCTTTACCTGTTTCTGCGTCGTACCACCTTTCAAACCAACGCTGGGGTTTGGCTGATTTGTATACAAGTAAATACTCGCCAACAATTCGTTGGGCCGTCATGGTAAAACCGTATTGGTAACGAACTGACCCAAGCGCAAAAGTGATTTCGAATTCGCTCGGTTGACTTGCTGATACGGTATCCAGACGGAACGGTTGTATGGAATATACCTGATCGGGCTGGATGACAGTGGCAGATTCCAGCACTACACCACGCATGTATTGCAGGGCCTTAAGCAGATTGGATTTTCCGCTTGCATTGGCGCCATAAATAACAGTGCTGCGCAAGAGCCTGGGCACAGTATTCAGGTCGGATGCAAATGTGTGGGTATCTTGCAGTGTGTTGTCTTTTGAGGCAACCAGGCTGAGTACCTGTTCATCTCGCAGACTACGAAAGTTCTTAACCCTAAACTCGATGAGCATTTTATTTTTACCAGATAATCAAAAATATATAGTAATTATGCATTTTTTATGCAAAAAATCAATTTATTTTATTGATTTTATGAGTTTTGAATGTGACTGGTAAGTACTTTCGACCATACTTATAGCTGGATTTGCTTACTGCTCTGCTTGTTCCCACATAGTGAAGTTCCTGCGCAGTTCGCAGAAGCCTTTAATCGTTGTTACGATCTTGGTAAGGTAACATATAAGCAATATAAGCAAACCCTTGCGCTTACTTTACAGGCGCCTTTCTTGATTTTATAAATAAAATCTCAAACTGAAATTTTCACTACTTCTGTTTCTCGCCTACCTTGAGGCTCCACTTCTTGCAAATAATCCGGCCTCTGCACACTCTGCCGCAATTGCCATTGCTGCTTATGCACCCAGTCCACAATGTTTTCATCGGGATTGAACCCTTCCACCAGTAAATGAAATACATCCCTTACTTTGTGGTAATCATAAGCAAGAATGGACTCATCTAGCGTCTCAAGGTGCAGCTTAAGTTCTTCCCATTCCGTGTAAAGTTCATTGGCACGCTGAATCATGGGGTGTTCCGTTTTACTTACATTGTTGCCAATCAAAAGCTCTTCATACAGCTTTTCGCCTGGGCGCAGGCCGGTGAATTCAATCTCTATTTCCCCCTCGGGGTTGTCTTTTGACTTTAACGTTAAACCAGAAAGCTGGATCATTTTTTTCGCCAGGTCAATAATTCTTATTGGCTCACCCATATCCAGCACAAACACATCGCCGCCTTTGCCCATGGAACCGGCCTGAATCACCAGCTGGGCAGCTTCGGGTATGGTCATGAAGTAACGGGTAATTTCGGGGTGGGTCACGGTAAGTGGCCCACCGTTATTGATTTGCTGGCGAAACAGCGGAATAACTGACCCTGAAGAACCCAGCACATTGCCAAAACGCACCATGGTAAAACGGGTAGAGTTGGAAAAGAGTCCATATTCCTGGGTACCAAACAGGATGGGAGAAGATTCACGGGCCAAGGCTTGCAATACCAATTCAGCCATGCGTTTGGTGCTGCCCATAATGTTGGTAGGGCGCACGGCCTTGTCGGTGGAAATCAATACAAAGTTCTTGACGTTGGCTCGAATAGCGGACTGTGCCGTAAAGAGGGTGCCAAAGATATTGTTCCGGACGCCTTCTGCAATATTGTGTTCCACCATGGGTACGTGCTTGTAAGCGGCGGCGTGATAAACCGTATCCACCTGCCATCCACTCATCACATCAAACAAGCGGTTCTGGTTCATGATAGAGCCCAGAATGGGTACGACATGCAGGCCTGGTTGTTTGTCACGGACATACAGGCTGATTTCACGGTCGATGTCGTAAAGGGAAAATTCAGAGTGTTCAAACAGTATCAGTACTTTAGGCTGTAAATGCACAATCTGGCGGCATAGTTCAGAACCAATTGATCCACCTGCACCGGTCACCATCACCACCTGCTGTTTGATACATTGTTCAAACAGGTCCATATTGGGGGCAACGGGATCGCGCCCCAGCAGGTCGGCAATATCCACTTCGCGCAGGTCTTGCACCTTAATTTTGCCACTGACTAAATCCATCATGTCGGGTACGGTGCGTACCTGTACTTTGAAGGGGGCCAGGGAGTTAATAATTTGCAGGCGACGGGCACGTGTAGCAGAGGGAATAGCCAGCAAAACCTCTTCGGTTTTGCTGGCGATAATAACGCTACCCAAATTACGTGGATCAAAAATGGGAATGCCTGCAATAACACGGCCAATCAGTTCGGGGTTGTCATCAATAAAGCCAACAACCTTCATTTCATTGCCCATACGAATGGCTGTTAACAGCTGGTTGCCAGAAAGGCCAGCACCATAAATAATGACTTTTTTGCAATTGTTCTCTTTATGATTAGGTTTGTAGTTGTAAAAGGGAATAAATACTGACAGGCCGGGTGAATCGATGCTGAAATACCGGCGCATTAACAGCCGAAGGCCGCCAATCATTACCAGCATTAGCAGCCAATAGATAAAAATAATCCCTCTTGGCACGACAGGATCGCTGGGTCCTATATAAACGACAACACCCAGCAAAATGGTCGTAAGGCTCCGGCCAAGGCCGTGTTGACAGCTTGAACGGATTTTGCCTACAGCTGCACTCGCCAAGGCAATAATTCATCCACCCGGTTAACCGGATGATCGGCTATCACCGACAGCACATGGCGCAAGTATGCTTCGGGATTGATACCGTTGAGCTTAGCCGTTCCCAGTAAACTGTAGAGGGTTGCCGCACGTTCTTCACCGGCATCTGAACCTAGGAATAAATAATTTTTGCGTCCAACTGCCACACTGCGCAGAGCCCGTTCCGCCGCATTATTATCGATCTCGATTTCCCCATCTTCCAGATAGCGCGTCAAGGCCTGCCACTGGTTAAGGGCATACTGGATCGCATCGGTGGTTACCGATTTACGCGACAGGGTTGGCAATTGCTGCATGAACCAGTCATGCAGAGCCAGCACAATGGGCAAGGCCCTTTCCTGGCGTACTGCTTGGCGAACCCGTGGTGGACTGCCCCGAATCCCCGCCTCAATTTCATACAGTTGGCCGATTTGCGTCATGACATGATGGGTGATGTCTGATGGTCGATGCTTATCAATATCATGGAATTTACGTCGGGCATGGGCCCAGCAACCGGCTTCAATGACCTTGCCAGTTCGGTAAATTTCGTTGTAGCCCGCATAGGCATCCGCTTGTAAAATACCTTCGAAGTTTTTAAGGTGGGTTTGCGGATGAATGCCCCTGCGATCCGGTGAGTAGCGGAACCAGACAGCCGCAGGCTCTGTACCGGCACTGGGCCGGTCATCACGGGCATACACCCATAACCGGGCTTGCCGGGTTTTACCGGTTCCCGGTGCCAGCACCGCAATCGGCGTATCATCGGCATGCAGTTTTCGGGCACTAAAGACATGCTGATGCAAAGCATTGATCAATGGGCGCAGCAACTGATGCACGCCACCTACCCAGTCACCCAGCGTGCTCTGGCTCAGATTAATATCCTCACGTGCCCACATCTGGCTCTGGCGATACAGGGGTAAATGATCCAGATATTTGGAAACCATGATATGGCTGAGCAAGCCTGCCCCCGCATAACTGCGGGCCAAGGGACGGCTGGGTGCCGGCGCCTGAACCATGCGATCGCACTGGCGGCAACTGAAGCGGGGACGTACATGCTTAACCACCCGCAAGCTGGCGGGCACATAGTCCAGTATCTCACTGACATCTTCACCAATACGCTGCCATGCACCACCACAATCCGGGCAGCATGAAGCCTGCGGAAGGTGTTCCTGGATATCACGGGGAAGATGTTCTGGCAACGGTTGGCGCACCGGAGCGATGCGGGCTGGAAGGACAACAGGTTCTGGTGGAGCGGGATGATCCCCCTGCTTGATATGCAGTTCTTCCAGCTCCAGTTCAAGCTGTTCTATCTGGCGAGCCAGTTTCTCGGACTTCTGGCCAAACAGCATTCGCTGTAATTTGGCCAGTAATAAAGTGAGACGTTCAATTTCCTGTTTGTCGGTCAGGCGCCCGGATTTTAGAAGATCACGCTCAAGCCGAACCGTATCCATTTCGGCTTGCATGGCAAGCACCAAATGCTTTAAATCTTCAATAGAATCGGGCAACGAGGCAGGCGTAGACATAGCGGTTATTTTACTAAATAACCGCCAGTCAATCCATCAAATAAAATGCCGAAACCCCAGTAAATACGCCATTCTGTCGTATTTCAGGGTGCTTAGACCTGACTGGGTTTATGCGTTCTGGCAGGTCGTCGCCAGTCAATGCCTTCGAGCAGCATGGACAGTTGCGCAGGCGTTAAATGAACCGATCCGGACTCAGCCTGCGGCCAGACGAAATGACCTTGCTCCAGGCGTTTGGCCAACAAGCACATGCCGTCGCCACTCCACCACAGCACCTTGATGCGGTCGCCCTTACGCCCTCGAAATACAAATACATGACCACTGAAGGGATCCTGCCGCAAGACGTCTTGCGCAATGGCCGCCAGTCCGTCGAAGCCACGGCGCATATCCGTGACGCCTGCGGCCAGCCAAACCCGGGTTCCTGCAGGTAAGCCAATCATTTAAGAGCCTCAATGGCCAAGCATAATAATTGAGCTGGACATCGATCATGAACCAGCAGGCTCCCCTTGGATAGCTTGATGGTTAGAGCCACCTGTGCTGAATTGTGCATTAACTGATTTTGTCCGCCTGCGACAACGCCCTGATTGCTGAAGGGTTCTGCGGTCAAGGTGACAGGTAACAGAGCCGTGTCTTCCCGATTATCCGCGTTCTGGATTAATTGCTGGGTTCGATACTCATTACGCCAGCGACATAATTGATTGGGGTGCAGGTCATGTTCACGAGCAACCTCGGCGACCGTCAATCCGTTGTTGAGCAAACGCTCAACAACATTGCGTTTAAATTCTTTGGTGAAATGACGACGAGATAAGTGCCGGTATGAATTCGAAGAAACGTTAGTGTTGTCCATAGGTTCCAACCTAAAAATAGATTGGAACCTATTGTCGTTTTTCTGTTGGCAAATTCAAGACGGCCTTAGTCGGAGCCTTACTTATCTTGGCATCTTTGTAAAGGTTGTCTTGACGATAGTCTGCCAGCAGTTGTTCCTGGCGCAGCTTGATTGTCTGCATCTGGGCCAGGATTTGATCTTTTGCGCTGAGCTCCTGCAACAGGTCTGCCACCATCGCGTGTAGCGCTGGTGCATCCATATTCGAATCAGGTAGGCAAACGGGTGAGGCAGACATGGGGCATATTATCCCATGATCTTTTATTGACGGCTATGGGAAGATACGCCAATTGTGCCTTACAGAATATTAATGATGCCGTTGGCACCCAGGCGTTGCCAGGGCAAGCCCAGCACCAGAGCCTGCAATTGTTCCGGTGTCAGGGTGGTTTGCGTTTGCTCACCCTGAGGCCAGACAAAGCGTCCCTGATTCAGCCGCCGGGCAGCCAGCCAGATGCCAATGCCGTCATGCACCAGTACCTTCATCCGGTTGGCCCGGCGGTTGGCAAACAGATAAGATAGGCATGATGGGGATGGGCGGCACCAAAGACCTGAACGACACGGGCCAGGGTTTTATCAGGACCGGCACGCATGTCCAGGGGCTGCACCGCCAGCCAGATTTGGTCAATGCGGATCATTTCAACAACTCACGGATAAACGTGGCGCACCCCATGGCATCATGCGCTGGCCACTGCAGATTCAGGTTGAACTGCTTGCCCTGGAGTTCCAGATGAATGGCGGATGTCGTCTCGGTACTACGGGCAGGAGGTGACGACATAGGGACAGCAATGAAAGACGATTCTGGAACTGCTACCGAATTGGGGCTAGCTGAGTTGACATTGGCTTCTTTGATCCAGCGGTGAAGCATGTTGTCGTTAATGTCGTGGGCGCGGGCAATGGCCGCTACCGATACGGCGGGGTCTTTGCACAAGGCAACCAGTTGGGCTTTAAAGGCCTGGCTGTGAATCCGCCGACGGGGTAACGGGGTTGGTTCCGGGCTGATTTCTTCTAGATAGTCCATACGTGTCCATTTAACGTTCGTGGACAAGTATGTTCATATTTTATTAGCGACTTGAAAAGATGGTTTTACCGGACGTTTACGATTCTCCACGGAATAGTGTCGATACAAAGCCTTTACTGGAGAAATTATTGCGTTTCAGCTTGAAGGGACCATAGTTGTCTTCAGTAGCGTAGATGATCCTCCAGTCCTTCAAAAGACTCTGGTTACGCTGGAAAGCGCGCATTGCTTTGAGGGGATCACTAGCCATTCCAACCTCAAAAATGGCGCGTTGGACATCAATGCTCACATTAGTATCTTTTATTGAAACTCATCAGTCTATCTGTAGGGTATTTTGGATGTTTAAGCATAGCAATAGTCATGCTCCGTCCGCAAGGCTACCAGTTGCCAAGCGACGTCCAATAGCCTGCGAGGATATCACGCGCAAACGCGGTTGACCATTGCAAGAGGGGTAAATTGCTGCTCAGGAACTAGCAGAAATTTCGTATTTAAGGCTAAAAGGAGTATGTATGCCACGCAAACCGAAGACCCCACTAGCTCAACCAAGGAGCACGACATCCCACCTGAAAATATAAGGTTGGCTGCATAAGATATCGGACAACTTGTTTGACAAACACCGATTCCTGGAACAGATGCAGCAAGAGCTTCTTACGGATGTCGACGTCGATCTTCTGCGGATTAAGGAACTTTTACCGCACAATTGGCCGTATACGCGACCAAATCAATGTGGGATGTCTGGAACAAGTGTGCACACATAATTGGGACTTTTTTTATCCAGGAACCATTTGAGTATAGATGGATAGACCGGAATTGTATAGTCATAGCATCCATAGAACTCAAGCGGTTTGAGGTGTTTGGCACGAGCCTCAAAAAGCTGCATGTTATCTTTATTTGCGTAGGCAACTGCAGCACGAACCTGAATGCAATCTTTGATCATTTCATTTAGCAGGTTGGGCAGGAGCTGATTATTGAAAGGGCCGGAGATAAAACGCATAAATTCCTTATTTTTACATACTGTTCAAGTTTGTCCTATTTGCCGCGTAAGCTAGCATCTCTTTCCTTCATCGTTGACCAGTTAAGCGTACCGTCCGAATTGCGTGTTGCTATTGGCCGATTCATAAATTTTTCATAGTAGTTTTTGTTGTTATAAAAGTGCAGGCGCGGTCTACCTCCATGATTTGAAAGTGACCGTCTTACTACAAGCTGGTACTCCCCCAGAGTAAGGAATATGATAGGAGCAATAATTAATCCGCTTGAGAGTTGATGGTTTTTTACTTCCATCAGGTAATCAGGTGTCCAAAACAGGTTAAAGAAATACATCGAATGAAAAAAGGTTTTGATATTAAATGTTGCTCCGGCAAGATAAATATCAAACCGTACTGGCTCGCAGCTTCCTACTTCAACAATATGGGCCTTTTTTGTAACGGGATTGGTGAGATTGTACTCATTGGCATAGCCTGTTTCAAAACTGAACAACGGCACGGGGTTCTGGGAATTAAGAGGTAAACACAGACTGTCTTCCATTAGTGTAGTGTAGCGGCCTGTTTTGATTTTAAGATGCACTTTGGGTGTTACATTTCCATTTGGCCCCCCGTGGTAGGTCAATTCAACCTCGTTATGCAAGGTAATTATTTTAGGATCAGTGGGGCTGTCTCTCCACAGCCAAACTCGCTTGATGCCATAGGTTATGATTTTTAGTTGTGCACACAAATTACCTTGATATTTTTGCGGTTCATTTTTTATAGCGATCTTTAGTAATTTTTGTCCATGTTGATTTGTTAAGTAGAGTGCTTTTCTACTTTCTCTTTCGGTGGCAAGCATATTGACTTTGCCGTCTGTTGTTCGACTTTGAGCGGTGAAAAAATTTGAGATATTCATTTCGTTCATCTTAAATCATCCTATGACAGGCGAGTTCGTTTACGTGGCCGGTGGTGTGTTCGTATGATAATATGGCACGGGTGGGCAACCTGCAATTTTTATGTGCACCTTGGTACGATGGAAAGGTATATAGACTAGTTCGATTGAACAGAAGCTCTGAGATCCATTCTATCCGCCCAGAAACTTTAGCTATTGGATTCTTGGTGGTGCTTGATTGAACCGGGTAGATGACTAGAAGCTAAGTAATAGATCAACCGTTACCATCTGCTTAATTCATACTCGTCCGTTGCAACTTACAAAATAGAGGTTTCAGATGACTGATATTAAAGAGCAGAAGCTCATTTATCACCTGACCAGTTTTGAAAACATGCCTACAATTCTTGAGAGAGGATTATTGCCTCGATCCCAACTCCATGATTTTAAAGATGTTGCCGACCAGGAAATTATTGAGGGAAGAAGGGACTATTGTCTTGAAAATTACGTTCCATTTCATTGGTTTGCAAGAAACCCGTTTGACGGTCGAGTACAAGAGGATCGTGTTGATGAAAAATTTGTACTCATTACTGTTCGCCGCAGTGTGGCGCAACAAGAAAATTGGAAAATCATCCCGCGGCATCCTTTGACAAAGGCGGCACCTCAATTATTGGATTATCTGTCTGGCTTTGCGGCAATTGACTGGGAGATAATGAATACTCGAGATTATCATGATCAAGAGTGTAAAAGTATATGCATGGCCGAGTGCCTTTCTCCTGAGGCTGTACCTGTGAGTAAATTTTTCAAAATTTACGCGCCTAACGAAATTGTATCTGAAGAAATTTTGAAAATTATTGATGACTTAAACTTGGCTTTGGAAGTCAAGGTAAATCCAAGGATGTTTCTCTAATGCTTTATACCAGTCTCAATCCAGAAAAAGCACTCATCTGGCGGATTGTTCATCGTGACAATTTGCCATGGATTTTGGGTAATGGCTTATATTGCGGAAACAGCTCGATGAAGTCCCCTGGCTGGGCGAGTCTTGGTAACCCGGAGCTTATAGACAAGCGTGCAAATCACCCTGTGCGACTTCCGCCAGGTGGTTTGTTGAACGACTATATACCGTTTTATTTCACGCCATTCTCGCCAATGCTACGCAACATTCACACCGGATGGGGGGGCATTCAGAAACGGTTAAACGAAGAAATCGTAATTTTGGTGTCAAGCCTACATCACATTGCCAAGCTGGGTGTACCGTTTTTGTTTACTGACAGCCATGCCTATTATCAGTGGGCAGATTACTTTTCGGACTTGGCTCATCTTGATAAGATCGACTGGCCTTTGCTTCAGCGAAGGGATTTTAAACGTGACTCGGAAGATCCAGCCAAGTTCGAACGCTATCAGGCCGAGGCGCTGATCCACCAGCATTTGCCGGTGACTGGACTTCTTGGTATCGTGTGTTATACGGAAAAACTGAAAAAATATATTGAACGGGAAATTCAGATCCGTAATCTGAACCTGCCAGTTTATGTTCGAACGGGGTGGTATTTCTGATGATTACATTTACTCAAGGCAATTTATTAGAGGCCCGCACAGAGGCGCTAGTCAATACTGTCAATACCGTCGGGGTGATGGGCAAGGGGATTGCACTGATGTTCAAGGAACGTTTCGTTGAAAACTTCCGCTGCTATGCCGCTGCTTGCAAAGCCAAAGAAGTACAGACAGGTAAAATGTTTGTAACGCAGGTGCACGAACTGGATGGACCGCGATGGATCATCAATTTCCCAACCAAGCAGCACTGGCGTGCGCCTTCGCGAATGAAGTGGATAGTAGATGGCTTGCAGGACCTGCGTCGCTTTTTGATTGAGCAACAGGTCCAGTCTATTGCTATTCCGCCCTTGGGTGCGGGTAATGGTGGTCTGGCATGGGCTGATGTGCGTGAGCAGATTGAATTAGCCTTGGGTGATCTGGATATCGACATTTTGGTGTTCGAGCCTACAAGGCTATATCAGAACGTGGCCAAGCGGGCTGGCGTTGAAAAATTGACGCCAGCCCGTGCGCTAATCGCTGAACTGGTGCGCCAGTACTGGGTGTTGGGTATGGAATGTAGCATGCTGGAAATTCAGAAGCTGGCGTGGTTTCTGGAACGCGCCATTGAACGTTACAACCCTGGAGATAACCCGCTGGACCTGCGGTTTGTGCCACATAAATACGGTCCCTACGCCAACCGGCTTGATCACTTGCTGAACAATTTGGATGGCAGCTACCTGCATTCAGAAAAGCGTATTAGCGATGCCAATCCGTTGGATGTAATCTGGTTCGATGATGAACGAAAAGTTTTTGTCCAGACCTATCTAAAGAGCGAAGCCAAAGCCTATACGCAAGCCCTGGAGTTCACGGCGGCATTGATTGATGGCTTTCAATCTCCCTTTGGGATGGAGCTGCTGGCGACCGTTGACTGGTTGTTGGCCCGTGAAGGTGTAGCCCCCAACGTCTTGGCCTTACGTGAAGGGCTTCGCCATTGGGGGAATGATCCAGGTGCTGCTGCCCGTAAGGATCGCCTATTTGATGATCGCGCTTTAGGCATTGCTCTTGAGCGTCTGACGCAGCTTGATATCCCGAGCTCGACAGTTAAAGGCACAACCCATTGATTTATAATGAATCGTTTTAAAAACGCTCCACTACAAATTCACATATTCAACATCAGCGGTCGGTTTTTTGACCTTCAGGCTGGCCAGCACCGCGGCTTGTTTCGCGTCTATAGCAGAGATGCCGGTGACGGGTGCCTGACCATCGAACGTGACTTTATGGGTCTGAATCCGACGCAGCACCGATAAAGCCCGTTCGGGCGAACATACGTCGGGCACCGGGTTCTGCTGCAGGCGTGCCCCCCTGTGTCAGACTAGTTGGAATTCTTGCCGATACTGGAATTGAATTCTCTCAATAGGGGAATGACTGGGGACATCTGTTAAAAAGCATTAAAAAACCGTTATTAGGCGAAGCACTAAAGCCGATCAAAGATCGAACCCTTGTGAGGGTGGTAGATCTTCTCGTACAGGCGTGTTGCGAAATCATCTGTCATACCAGATACATAATCACAGATTACTCGCATTTTTTTAGCCTCAGTGTCGGCTTGCTTGTGTTTTTCTTTCGTGGGATCAGGTAACAGGCGTTCCGGGTCGGATGCTAACGCCTCAAACAGTTCTATGATCAACTTCTGACCTTTGAATTCCAATTGTTGTACATTCGGGCTTTGAATAACTTTAATCTGTATTAGATCGGCAATGCTCTTCATCATTGCCCTAACTGTCCTATCCATTTTTGCGTTCCACTTAAGTAATGACGTTGTGGCATCGGGCAAACCAGAGTCTTCAACTGAAATACTGATGATTAACTTGTGAATAAGACGACCAATACATTTTTTGCGAATATGGCTTTTACCAGAAAAAAGTTCATTGCTGATATCAGAGGCAACAAGGCCGCATTCAGGAAACAATTTTTTATTCTTTTCTAAAGCAAAGTGTGCGTCCCAATCCTCACGGGTCACCATTTTCAGCGCTATGGCATCTTCCAAGTCATGCAAGCTATATGAAATATCGTCAGCCAATTCCATAATAGAGGTATCAAGCGCTTTGTATATTGGTTTTAAATGACCAGACTTATGATTCTGTAGCTTGATAAAAGAAATTTTTTCATACTCGGTTAAAGGGGAAAATATCCAAGAAACCACATCGCGCTCATCATCGAGATAGCATTTTGGTGGTTTTTGTTTATTTGCTACACACAACCAGCGTTGATTGGGTAAAGTGCCATAGGCATCTTGCTGTACAACATCTCCATATGCAGCTGGATATTTAAGCACACCAAGAAGTACTCGACGGGTTGGGTTCATACCGTTTTTCTCGGTGTATTTATCCAACTTGGAAAGAATTCTTAAGGTTTGGCCATTTCCTTCAAACCCCCCAAACTCTCGCATACAAACGTTTAATGCGACCTCTCCGCCGTGACCAAATGGGGGGTGGCCAATATCATGAGCCAGGCAAATAGTATTCATTAGTGCTGAGCAGGGCAGGGCGTTTAATATTTCCTTCTCCTCTTTGTACTTTTCTTTTAGCCAGCTAACAATACCAGTACCAATTTGTGCCACTTCCATTGAATGGGTCAGGCGAGTACGATAAAAATCACTTTCTCCAAGGCCCAATACTTGGGTTTTGGACTGTAACCTTCGGAATGCAGATGAGTGAATCAGGCGGGCGTAGTCATGTTCCCACTCTGTGCGTACATCTGTATCTTTGTGTGTATCATTAAATATTCGTTCTTGCCATACAGGATCAATCATTAAAGCCTCCATTTTTATTACGTATTTAATTTTTTGTTACTCTGGTGGTGAAAAAAAAAGGATAGATTTTTAATTTCATATTAATCATGCAGTCCGTTGTTGTAAAGCGGACTTTCCTGCTTTTGAATATTTCTTAATCGTTCACGAAAGGTGGTTTTCTTCAGCACATTTGGGTCATCTGTGGGGTAGGCTATTGTTCTATCTAGAATACTTGCTGCCACAGTTTTTAAATCATAGGAAATAATTGACACGTCAGGAAAAACAGTGGCGCATGTGAATCGTGGTGGATCAGAAATACGAAATACACAAGTCCATCCATTAAGATTGATGGATTTTATTTCTGGAAATTGAGCACCATTATGTTTAATATACTCAAAGGCATGCCCTGTTGCTGGCATAAAAATGCTATTAGTTGATATACAAAGTTCTACAGAACTGTCATGCTGGGTTAGAAATTCATTCAAATCAATACCTTTAGGTATTATGAATAAATCTATACAAACAGGTTCTTTCGTTTCAAACGGAATAACGGAATTAATATCTACTGATTGGCGAGGACCTATATCATTTAAAATTGCTGGATTTTTTATAATCACTGAGATAACTGGGTAAGCAATGATTTCTCGTTTATGAACATAGCCACGACTATCCACGCACACTCTTCTTGAGCCTTCTTTAAAATGTACCTTTGGTACACTAATAGCATTGTTTTTATATACGGCAAACGAATGCCAAGAAATAGCGGTAAAATTAGTACCTATTTCACTGAAATTATCAGATGAGTAAAAATAGCTCCCCACCTTTGATGCACCGTAAAAATCAAGCATAATATCAACCTCTCCGTAGACAACGTTTTTAGCTTTTGTCTCAGAAAGTTTATTCGCTGGTTGAACTTTCGTGCGAAAAACAGTTTTACCATTAATAGTAAGGTACGCTTTATTATTCGTCGTCAAGATATGCGCCTTTGCTTCATGATTTCATTCATAAACGAGATAATGGCAGAAACTTCTTGTTTTGAGATGTGTCTTTTTTAGGAGGTTTACGGTTTTACCAAATTCTTACTTTTTCCAGCTTAAAGCTGTTTGGAGATTGCTTCATATCATAAAAACTAATATTTCTACCTGCCATGATTTTCTTAATATTATTCTTGTTTTTATTATTCATTATACAGCCAAAATAAATTTCTTTTATTGAGTCTTTAAGAAGAGGAAAATACTTCCCTTTAGCTACTGGATCATCTAATTGTAAGATTAAGCGAACTTCCTCCTCGTATTTCCAATCTATATGTTTTTGAGTTAGTATCTTTTCCCATTCTTTGTTAATTTTTCCTTTTTTATTTGAATGTAAGAAATTCTCATGATCGACTTCCAGGAAATTTTCGCTGTAATTAACGCACGATAAAAGATCGCTATTTTCTAATTCTGGGTAATCAATCCCAATGCAAAAACCTTTATGAGAGTCTGCATAATGAGACCACATAAGAATACTATCCATTTTCTTAGAAAAACAGCTTACTGCTTTTGATTGAGTGTAATCTTTAAACAGTTTGTTATTGTCCTTGTTACAAAATTCTATTGTTAATTGAGAATCAAAAGGATCATTGAATTCTGCGGGCTTGGAAGCCCATAGCTCGTAATTTAATAAGCAAGATAGCGAATTCTCATTATAAGAGAAGTACTTATATAACAATTTACTGCCTTTCAAAAAAATAACGCCCGCTTAAGGGCGGTAACGAAATATCATCAAGCTTAGAATCCCTGTGTGTCAGCCTATACCTGAGCCAACCGATTTTGAGATAACTTATAAATCAGGGCAGTCAGGCAGAGGTTAACACACCAGGAAACTACCCAAGCCACCCTTAATCAGCCAACGAATCAAACAAAAAACGCTCTGATTCCTTTACCAGAATACCCAATCTACGCTTAACATCCGCATAATCAATAGGTGTATTCAACAACTCCTCTACAATCCCTTGATCATAATCACCCAAGAGCCTGTTGCTTAAGCCAAGCTCATCGGTTAACGAGTAAAATCTTGCGGCACCTCTGCTAGGGTTTATCAGGCTAATAAAGGGTTTGTTAAAAATAATCGAAAATACGGTGCCATGAAACGAGTCGGTAATGACAAAATCCGCGTCAGCAAAACCTTTTATCCAGCCTTCCAGGCTTGGCATTTTGTAATCGTTCATATTACTTGTAGTAAGCGTCGATAAAACAGCTTTTGGCTGGTTGTTGTACTGAGGCTTGTTAAGTACTTGTTTGGCTGTTTCTACTACCTGATTCTTCCAATCAGCCTGGTCAAGAATATAGGTGTAAATTCCCTGTCGTTCAGGTATTTCTTTATTGTTGTAAAGCGTTTCGTAGGCATCTCTTCCCAGCAGTAGTGTTGGGTCCAGGACATGAGTAGCTTCCACCCCCAGGTGGTTTTTACACAAATACACCCCTGATTTTTCACGTACGCTGATAGCATCAAACTGCTTTGCAAAAGGGGCGCAGCGCCGGGTTTGCTCTTCGGTGAACTCCCATTCGTCTACACCGAAGGACGACGCATAGGCAATACGCTTGATTTCACTACCTTGCAGAAAATCCAGAAAAAAGTTATCTATATTGGCTGAATACCTGGGCCGCCAGGTCTGGTCACTGCCAACGATCACGGCATCATACTGTCCGTTATCAAAATGCGCCTTGAGCTTTGCCGTGCTGTTCAGCGGCTCAGACATGCTAATGTGCTGGTTAATAAAAGCATGGGTATGTTGCAAAATATCCGGCAAATGGCGTTCAAAACTAATCGGCCTTTTTCGTTTTCCCAGTGCTTTTTGCAGCGTGTGATAGCAAAAGCGGGCGGCATAATAAGCAGGACTCTTGGCATCTGTTTGCCTGTCCATGGTTACTGGTTCGTGCTCCGCATTTTTAAGCACTTGTTGCAGCGCCCAGGCTTGAATCATACCGCCGTAGTTTCTGCCTAAAGGCTGGGTCATTATTGCGATTTTCATGATTTTATTCCACTTAGTTTTTTCACTTTCCGCATAACGTGTGATAACTTGGTCACTAGTCTCAATTTCAACAATTCCGGCTTCATGTGTTTATCAAACTCTATTGAGTCCTTATGCTCAGCCCAAATTTCCAGACTTCTTAAGCGTGTTTGTCTTCGCGTACGCTGAACCAACCTCAAATAAAGCGGCAGCTTGATATTTGCTACACGTTTAGGAGGCACAACAGCACCAGCACGCTTTGCAAAATTAATTCTAGTGCTCATGCCATCATGCCTGTGGTTGAAGCTTCCCTGTTGTGATGCGAGAAATTGCTCCAGAGGCAGGCTCTCAAGTTCTAACTCACCGTTTTCTACCCCCTCACGCAAAATTTGATCTGCTATGGCACTGCGGCTAACGATAACGTTATGCCCATTTCCGTCCTGGTTATAGGGCTTCAGCCATGCATCTCCCAAAGAGATATCAGCCAGCTCGGTCGTGACATCATCACAAAAATCGCAAGCGTTGGCCTTGAATAGTCCAGTACCCCACATATCACCTACTTCCAGCATTTTTATTAGTTTGGTGGTGTTACTACGATTATCAGTGCAGCTGAATCCATAGTCCATGGCAGTGCTGGTAGGGTCTTTAACACGGTATTCTGGGTTGGAAAAGGCATTCTGTTTGGCACCGGCTTTGCTGGCGAGATAATCAGTAAAAAATATACTTTTGACTCCACCGCAAATAATACCAACAAGAAAAGCTATTTTTTCTTTGAGGATAGGATCTTTATCCTGTGCCAGTCTAATAGCTTTTATGAAACAACCAACTCCGCTGATTGCTACCTTCCCTTCTAACTGCTTAATTTTCTCTAACACGTTCGCCAGCGTGACTGGATGATAGCGGGTTTTCGAAATGCGAAAAAGATCTTCTTTACCGCTGATGATATTGTACTGGTAGTGGGTGTTATCCAACTCCGAATCGCCAATGGTAACGACGTGGTTTATTAGCCCTTTATCTAAGAGCTTTTCATAAACAAAGGTAGCTATACCGCCTGATGAAGAGGTTTCTCTGAATTTTTTGGAGTAGCCAGCGTAGATATTGTGGTAACGGCCTATCTTGTGGTGCTGCTGAGGGGCATCGGTCAAAAATATCTGCGCTAATCCATCTTCATTCTTATAATCAGGGCCGGGGTCTGGGTTGAATGGGCAAACCTTGATACAAGTACCACCTGCATCACAACGATTGTTATTACTTGTTGCTACTAGAAATCCATGGTTATTCCAGTTCATTGTTAAAGCCTGGCTTGGGCAGGCTTGTACACATGTACCACAGCCGATGCACAGGTCGTTTTCTACAACCTTGGACAGGACAAGGGGGGTCATCAAATTCATATTAACTAATCCGTGCTCTCAACAATTTTAAAATTTTTGCGATATTTTGTTTTTCAGACTTATCAAGACCAAAAAACCACACCGTTACAAGGGAGGCTGAAATGGGAATCACCAAGTTCCCCAATAACGCAAGCAACGACTCTCCTGCTGTTATCTGGAGCAAAGCAGCGATTCCACCTGCGATCATTGAAACCAAACTTATTCTGGCTATCACATTCGATAAAAAAGAGCCTATCGGTAGATTAATCAGTGGAGCAATTATATAAAGGCGTGCAATCAGAGCGATTATGGCCAGCCCAATGGTTACTATTAGGATCGTTTCAGGTGCTAACCCATATAAAAGAAACGTATAACTGACCGGCACATTAAATAACAAGATCCCACCTACTACTGTGTGATAAAGACGAATATGACCTGTTGCCTGAGCAGAGGTCATTAATGGGCCTGATATCGAATTGATTAATGATGCGATGATAGTTAACTGCAGAAATACTGCTGCATAGGGGGGTACTTGAACCAACCACAGCTTTAGCAGCGCCTCAGTATTTAACAGCACTGGCATTGCCAGCGTTAAAAGAATGTAGAAGTTGTACTTTGCTGCTCGCAGTACGAGTTTATGCATTTCGGCCTTATTACCACTCCCATAAAGTTTAATAATTTGTGGGTTAACTGCAGCCTGCACATTAGATACAAAACTATTCAATGCACCGTTGGCCTGGCTAGCAATACTACGGCCAGCGTTAACTGTAGGGCCAAAGAAAATATTAAGTAATACGTTATTACCTTGCTCCGACATAGCCGCAGCAAGATTCCCCCAAGTATTCCAGGCGGTAAAACCCAGCATGCTGCGAAAGCTATTTGCATTCCAGCCCCATTGGAGCCGTACCGCCGGAAAAACTGATCGAGTGATTAGGAGATAGCTAATGAAGGTGATTAGTGCGACAACCAAAAGTAATGCTGCATACATGCTCAGTTTGTCGTAAGCTAAGTACGGTAAGAGTAATACTGCCACTAGTTTGAGCAGGACGTCTGCCATACTCATTAGGGCAAATAGTCCCATGCGTTCGTTTGCCATAACCATGGCGGTTAGAGGTATTGTTATTACGTTTACGGCAAAGGCGACAATTGATAAGTGATAAACCATGACCGTGGAATCTAGCCTATCTGGAGGGATGGTGAGTTGCGTGCTAACAAACCAGTAACCGAAAGTTTCGGCTACTATGACAATACAAATAGCTAGCAACGCATGTACTTGTAGGCTTGTATTGAACAGATCACGCAGATTTTTGCCGTTGTTTTGCCCCAGATCGAAGGCGAAATAGCGCTGGGTGGCTGTAGTCATCGCACCCAGCATGAAACCTAACAAAGCAACGAATCCTGCTACTACATGGTAGGTACCAAAATCCTCAACTCCCAGTATATTCAGTACTATGCGAGAGGTATACAGGCTAACCACCATAGCCAGTAGCATTCGAATATAGAGCATGCCGGTGTTGCGCAGGATAAGCTTGTGATTACTGGCTAACATAATTTTTCATGTACCCTGATTGGAGTTTTATCATTTTTTTACTCTGCAAAAATTTGGCAATATTTTCTATGATTTCCATATGTAGTTTGTGATCAATTTTTTCAAAGTGGATAGTGTCAATATAGATGCATGCTATGACGTTGTATAGCATGGGCTGCAGTTTTTTTTGTTGGTTTTCCACAGACAAGAATTTGATAACTATTTATTTTGAATGTTAAATTACTTATAATTGTGAATCATCCGAAATTTATTCCTTAATGTTTAGTAAAAATTGACCGTTAAGTGAGTTGGTTTTTTATGTTTTTTTAATTTTATTGAAATTTTTAGTTATGGATTTTTAAAAAAAATCCAGTAAAATTTCGTTAAAATAAAAGCTAGTGTTTGTTTTAAATTTGATGGGTTTGAATAATTAAAAGCTTTATTAAAATGAATAAATCCAAGTTTTATTTTTTTTTCATTTAATATTAGGTTTTTAGCATAAAAAATCTCATTACTTTTATAACGTAAATTTAATTCTTTTTTTGAAAAATAATTTAGCATTGAGGCCTTGTTAAGGAAATTTAATATGTTCTTGTATATGTAAGAATAATTATTGTTTCTCGTAATTGAATTGGGTCTAAAATTTCTTATAAATATAGGTTTGAAATTTCCTTTGCATTTCATTTTAGCTAAAATTAGCCTAATAATGAGATCAAAATCCTCATTGTGAGTAAGATTTATATCAAAGCCATTTATTTTATCTAAAGCAGATTTTCTAAATAAATATGAAGGAGCTCCACCAGGAATTCCATTTGTTTTTTCTATGTTATCAATTTTTGGAATTCCATCAAAATCATCGTATTTATGAATTAAATTACTTGGGTTTTTTATATGAGAACCGTAAATTCCAAAATAATCAATAGGCAATTGACTTAATATATTTTCTTTTTCTAATAAATTGTCTGGTAGCATTTCATCATCTGAGTCAAGGAAAGATATATATTTCCCTTGACTGTTTTGAATGCCTAAATTTCTTGCGGAGGAAGGGCCACCATTTTCTTTTTTAAATAATTTTATTTGTAAATTATTAGGGATAATTAAAGATTTAATTACATTTTCTGCTGTGGGTATTGTTGAGCCATCGTCAATTACGATAATTTCTTTAGGAAGAAGAGATTGGTTAATTACTGATGTTATGGCTTTTTTTAAATCTTCAAATTTATCATTATATGTTGGAATAATTACGGTGGTTTCTGATAGAGGTATATTCACTTTAATCTCATTAATTAAGTTAAATAAATAATTTATTTTGGTGTGTTGTTTAAATGATGATATTTTTAGGTTTTTGAAGATTTTTTTAATTTAGATTAAGACATATTTTTATAGTTTGGTTCTTTTTAAATAAAGATTGATGATTGTTTTTTATATTTCATGTTGTTTATAACAAATTATTTTTTATGTATTTTTTGTATTGTTTAATAGTTTTTGTTTATAAATGTAATTTCTGGTTATAGGATTTAGGATTATTGCTTTTTTAATTGTGGTTCTGTTTTTAATTTTAATTGAAAAATTTATAAGTGAAAACTTCAAGCTGAAATTTTCGTTTTTTCTTTAAACCTAACTTCACTCTTAACTTTCACCAAATACTCGGGTAACTGCAAATTCCCCCGCAATTCCACTTGTTGCTTATGCACCCAATCCACAATATGTTCATCGGGCTTGAAGCCTTCCACCAGTAAATGAAACACATTCCGCACTTTCTGGTAGTCATAAGCACGAATGGATTTATCTAAAGTATCCAAGTGATGTTTTAGTTTTTCCCATTCCGTATGCAGCTCATTGGCCCGCTGGATCATGGGGTGATCTGTTTTGGTCACGTTATCGCCAATCAGCAGTTCTTCATACAGTTTTTCACCTGGTCGCAAGCCGCTGAATTTGATTTCTATTTCACCTTCGGGGTTCTCTTTGGATTTAACCGTCAATCCCGACAGCTGGATCATTTTCTTGGCAAGGTCAATAATCTTCACCGGCTCGCCCATGTCCAGCACGAACACGTCACCCCCTTGACCCATGGAACCGGCCTGAATCACCAGCTGGGCGGCTTCGGGTATGGTCATGAAATAGCGGGTAATTTCAGGGTGGGTTACGGTAAGCGGGCCACCCGCATTGATTTGTTTGCGGAACAGGGGAATAACGGAACCCGAAGAACCCAGCACATTACCAAAACGCACCATGGTGAAACGGGTCTGGTTGGAAAAATGCCCGTATTCTTCGGCATCAAACAGCAGGGGACTGGATTCGCGGGACAAAGCCTGCAAGACCAGTTCAGCCATACGCTTGGTACTGCCCATGATATTGGTAGGGCGCACGGCCTTGTCGGTGGAAATCAGCACAAAGTTTTTTACGTGGGCACGAATGGCAGACTGCGCCGTGTACAGGGTACCAAAAATATTGTTCCGCACACCCTCGGCAATATTGTGTTCCACCATAGGCACATGCTTGTAAGCCGCTGCGTGGTAAACCGTATCCACCTTCCAGCCGCTCATGACATCAAACAAACGGCTTTGGTTACGGATGGAACCCAGAATAGGCACTACCTGCAGCTCCAGCTGCTTGTTACGTACAAAAATACTTATTTCACGGTGAATATCGTAAAGCGCAAATTCAGAATGTTCAAATAAAATAAGTACTTTAGGCTGCAAACGCACAATCTGGCGGCACAGTTCGGAACCAATTGAACCGCCGGCACCGGTTACCATCACCACCTGCTGTTTCACGCATTGCTCGAACAGGGCCATATTGGGGGCAACCGGGTCACGGCCCAGCAAATCGGCAATGTCCACTTCGCGCAAATCCTGCACCTTGATTTTGCCGCTTACCAAGTCCATCATGCCGGGTACGGTGCGTACCAGTACCTTGTACGGGGCCAGGGCATTAATAATTTGCAGGCGGCGGGAACGGGTGGCAGATGGAATAGCCAGCAGCACTTTTTGGGCTTCGGTGGCAATAATAACCCCACCTAAATTGGTAGGGTCAAAAATGGGAACGCCCGCGATCACACGCCCAACCAGGTCGGGGTTGTCATCAATAAAACCCACCACCCGCATTTCATTACCCATGCGAATGGCACTTAACAACTGGTTGCCTGAATGGCCGGCACCGTAAATAAGCACTTTTCTACGCTTGTCGTCTTTGTCAATATGATTCCCGTTATAAAAAGGAATGAATTGCGTCAGGCGAAGTGAACCACGGTTGAAGTAGCTGCGCATAAGCATGCGCAGGCCACCCGTCATGACCAGCAACAGCAGCCAGTAAATGAAAATCACCGCACGCGGGATGGCAGGGTGGTTGGGACCAATATAAATCACAATGCCCAGCATAATGGCGGCAATGGTGACCCCTTCAAAAATGGCCACGCTGGCCTGGTAGCCCACAAAACGCATTACCGCCCGGTAAAAACCTTTGGTAATGAAAATAGGCAGGGCAACCAGCGGTGCCATAATAAACAGCCAGGCATGGCTGCTAAAGGGCTGGATAAGCGCATGTTGCCCACCCGCAGGTAAAGCGCCAGCCACAGTGCCAGCCAGATAATGGCCACATCGGCGGCAAGTTGCAGCAGGCGTTTTTGGGTGCGATTAAGGCTTAACAAGCGATCGCGCAGGTTTAATCCAGATCGCCAGGATTGAAGAGGTAAATTCATAACTTAGGTCCTGTTTGCGGTTGCCTGTTCCATGATGTTGCGTAAAACTGTGCAGGTCTTGTCTATTTCAGCCGAGGTAAGGGTAGGGTGCACCAGGAACATAAGCGAGGTTTCACCCAGTTCCATGGCCACTGGCAGGCGCTGTGCCGGGCGCAGTCCGGTATTGTCAAAAGCTTTTTCCAAATACACTTCAGAGCATGAACCTGAATAGGCGGGTACGCCCGCTGCCACCATTTCATTAATGATGCGATCACGGTTCCATTCCGGTTTCAAATGCTGGGGCTGAACAAATACATAACATTTGTAGGCGGCGTGTTCAGTGCCTTCGGGTATTTCCGGCACACGCAGGGCGGGCAGCTGTTGGGCAGTGTTCCATAGTTTGCTGGCATTTTGCTGGCGCTGCTGTGTCCACTCTTGCATGCGTTGCAGCTGGATCAGGCCAATAACGGCCTGTACTTCGGTCATGCGCCAGTTGGTGCCGAAGCTTTCATGCAACCAGCGAAAACCGGGCGGGTGCTCGCGCTCGTACACTGCTTCCCAGCTTTTGCCATGGTCTTTGTAGGCCCACATTGTACGCCACCACTGCTCATTGTTGGTGGTAACCATACCGCCTTCGCCACCGGTTGTCATGATCTTGTCCTGGCAGAATGACCAGGCACCAATATGGCCTATGCTGCCCACCGGCTTGCCTTTGTAAATGGCACCATGCGCCTGGGCGCAATCTTCTATCACATACAGATCGTGTTCCTGTGCCAGGGCCATGATAGGGTCCATATCGCAAGGCCAGCCTGCCAGGTGCACGCATACAATGGCCTTGGTATTGGGTGTTAACACCGCCTTGATGGATTCAGCCGTAATATTTTGTGAATCGCGGCATACATCGGCAAACACCGGTTTGGCACCGGTATTGATAATGCTGGACACCGAAGCCAGAAAGGTGCGGGACGTAACAATAACCTCGTCACCCGGGCCAATATCCAGCGCCTTGAAAGCCAGATCCAGCGCCAGCGTACCGTTTGACACGGCAATAGCATGGGCAGTATCTGTCCATGCGGCGAAGGCTTTTTCAAACTCGCGGCATTTGGTGCCTGTCCAGTAATTGACCTTGTTGGACAAAATGACATCACGAACGGCATCGGCCTCTTCAATAGTGAAAGAGGGCCAGGGAGAGAAGGGTGTATTAAGCATGATGGTTTATTAATTCTTAACTAAAGGTTTGGCCGGATTGCCAACAACCGTGGCGCCAGCAGGAACATTCTTGGTGACTACGGCACCCATACCTACTACTGCACCGCGACCAATTACAAGCGGTTCGCCAGGTTTACCCTGTTTGATGATGGCACCGGTGCCTATATAAGCATGGTCTTCAATCACGATGTTGCCATTACATTTAACACCGGGAGCGAAGGTAACGTAATCACCGATAATACAGTCGTGTTCAACATAGCTGTACAGGTTTGCATGAAAATATTTTCCTATGCGAATATTGGAGGTAAGCGTAACGAACGGGCTTAACAAAGCGCCTTCACTAATATGCACTTCATCCATAATAACCGTGTTGCTGGCAGTGACGGCCCAAGGTTTGATGTTGTTTTTCTGGCATTTTGAAGCCAGTTTTTCACGCACCGCACTGTTTGCAATAGCAATAGCCACAAAACGTTCACTGGCTTCTTCTGCAAGGAAATTGGTATATGTTAATACCCTGTGTCCGTTTACTTCAGCAACTGAAGGATTATCATCAATAAAAACCAGGCGTGACAAAGGAATGCCCGCATTTTTCAATTGAGCTCTTGCAAGCGGCATAATACCCCGCCCACAACCGCTGGCACCATAAATAGCATATAAAGGAATATTCATGTTTTTAATTAAAAGAGATTACTTAGGTTCTTGGTTGGGTGATGAACCAGTGAATCTAGACATGGTTGCCTCGCCTTCAGCGCTAATGCCATCACGTACCAACACTTTTTTTACGGTCAGGAATAGGATTTTAAGATCCAGCCAGAAGGACTGCTTATCTACATACCAGACATCCAGCTTAAACTTGTCTTCCCAGCTGATAGCATTGCGACCATTAATTTGTGCCCAACCTGTGACGCCGGGGCGAACCTCATGACGACGAGACTGTTCTTGATTGTAAAGTGGTAGGTACTCCATCAGTAGAGGACGGGGGCCAACCAAGCTCATGTCACCTTTAAGGACATTCCATAACTCAGGCAGTTCGTCTAGGCTAGTGGAGCGCAGGAAGTTGCCAAAAGGCGTCATACGTTCTGAATCGGGAAGAGGGTTGCCGTCATTATCAACTGCATCGCGCATGGTGCGAAACTTGACCATAGTGAAGGACTTGCCATTACGACCAGGGCGGGGCTGGCGAAATAAAACAGGTGAACCTAGTTTTTTTGATATCCCAACTACTACTATTAGTATTATCGGAGATAACAGAATTAGCACAATAATTGAGAAAAATATATCAAGAAATCGTTTAAGCATTGTAGATAACTAAAGTTTTTTTGTATTAGTTAATTTTTTTGTTTTATATATTTTTAATTTTTAGATTAAAAATAAGAATAAATTAATTAAAAGTCTTGAAGTGTTTTTTTGTAAAAATTTATTAGTAGTAGAAGATATTCACTTCGTTCAAAGCGTTCACATATAAGTTTTCTTGCTGTTATTCCCATTTTCTTTAATTCTATTTCCGGGATATTTTTTGCTTTTCCCATTGTTTCTGCTAAAGCAATAGTATCTCGAACTGGAACTAACCAGCCATTGATATTAGACTCAATAATTTCGTTGCAACCATTAATATTAGTAGTAATAACAGGTAATTCCATTGCCCCTGCTTCCAGTATGACGTTTGGAAACCCTTCTCGGTAGCTTGGGAGTACTAGTATATCTGCTAATTTCATTACTGGACGTACATCTGACATGAAACCTAATAATTTAATACGAGGATGAGTACGAATTGTTTCTTGCAATGAAAAAGAAATAGGTGCTGTAGAATCTAATTCACCAGCAATCAATAAATAGGCGCTATCAGGTAAAGTTAAAAAAGCATTAATTAACTCTTTGATTCCTTTGTCTTTATTTAATCTACCAATATAGCAAAAAATAAATGAGTTTGGGGGTAAGGAAAGTTTGATAGATAAATTAATTGCATTCTGTTCAATACCAATTGCTTTAGTTGATAAAAGTGATGTGTCTACACCAGCAATATTGCCATTACCTATAATATTTAATGGTTTGGAAGTGATTTTATAATCTAGTAAATCACGTTTTACTCCTTTTCCTTCAGGTATAATATCTGTTGCGCAAAAACAAATTAACCGATCTATACATATTAATAGTCTTTTTTTTACGCCAGTTGCCGTTGGGAAAATTAAACCAGTAAAAGTATGAATTCTTACTGGAGTACGACAAAGCCAGCTAGCTAACATCGTAATTAAGCCTGCTTTTGGAGTGTATGAGTGTATAAGGTCTGGTTTTAATCGTTGTATTAGTTTAAACATTAACCATAAAGATTTTATGTCTTTTATCAGACTTATTCCTCTTTCCATTGGTATGCCATATCCAGGAACAGATTCATTAATTATTACTTGGTTTAATTTTTCACCAGGACTAGATATTAGTGAAACATCAAAATGCTTAGCAAGTTTTTCTGGTTGGCTACGTAAAATTGTCAATAAAGTTTCTGGAGTGGTAGATACTATAATTATTTTCTTCATAATTTAAATTTATTAATCAAATTTAATTGTTTATTATATTCTTTTTTAATTTCATTTGTTACTGGTTCTGGATTTCTTTTTTTGTAAATAATTGACATTGCATTTAAGGATGATGCTACTCTAACTATTGTTTTTTTTAGTTGTAAATTAAAAATTATTTTTATGTATTCTAGAGTATTTACAATTTCTTTGTGGTTATGCTTAATGACATTTAATTGTGTATTGTAGCTTTGAAGCATTTTTTGCTTGGTTACATTGTTTTCTTCGCGATAATAGTATAAATAAGCAGGAAGAAATCCTATATTTAAATCATTGTTAGTAGCAGCTTTAAACCATAAATCATAGTCTTCTGCTAATAATGCTGTTTCATTGTATAAGTTTCTTTTGCACCAATTTTTTTTTGCAATAATTGAAGCATGTACAATACCTGTTTTTCCAAGTAAGGCATCCTTTTTTGAGATTTTTTTTGTATGATATGTTCTTAAACCATTTAAAGTATCATCATTTTTAATCGAAAGAATTGATGTTGAGACGAGATCGTATTGTGGGTTTTGAATTAAAAATTCCATTTGTTTTTCAATTCTATCGTTAGGAATTAAATCATCAGCATCCATGCGAGCAATATAGTCATATTTTGCTTCGTGGATAATTTGATTAAGTCTATAAGGTAATTTTTTGTTTTTTCCATCAGTAATAATACGAATTCTGCTGTCTTCGAATGATCTTGCGATTTTTAAAGAATTATCAGTTGATCCATCATCTATTAGTATTAGTTCCCAATATATGTATTTTTGTATTAATATGGACTTAATTGTTTTTTCTATGTATTTTTCAGCATTATAAATAGGAATTCCTATTGTTACATATATTGGATTGTTATTCATAATTAAGAAATTAATTTAAATTAAAGTTAAGGATATTTAATGTATTTGTTTATGTGATTTGATATGGTTGATATATAGAGATATCAAATACCAGAATATAATTGTTCTCGCGCCATAAGTGGAAAATCCATAAATTAACGGACCTAAAAATATTAATTTTTCATGTAGATAAAGCTGAGAGAAAATTTTGTATAGTAAAAATAAAAATAATGATGTGCCGACTATGCCATAGTAAAATAATAAACCAGCCCAAGTAGAATGAATTTCATGGTTTGTTGATGAAAATCTGAAATACTCTCCTTGACCACCTCCAAAAAATAAATATTCAGGATATTTTAATAATGCAGTATATCCACGAATTTCAGCTTGTTCACCCATTTTGGTTTCAACTAATCTATCAGCAATAAATTGTATCTCATCAGCACTAACAATAAAAATGTAAGATAGACTTATAATTAATGCCATAAATGATAGCGTTTTTAATAAAATTGCATTTATTGTAAATTTGCTGTTTAATAAATAACCTATGAATATAAATAAAATTCCTACTATAGCTGATCTAGACATGGTTAGAATAATTAGAAACAAACCTAAACATAAAACTAATATTTGGTATTTATTTGGTTTTAATAAATAAATAGATAATGAACATAGCACCCAAAACCCCATTTGATTTGGATCATTAAATAATCCATTATATCGTGGATAGAAATCGTATCTACCAAGTCCTAATGCCCATATTAAAATCATAAAAATTAATGATGTTAAGATTGTTTTTTGTATATAATTGAAATTTATATTGTTATTTGTTATGTATAAAAATAATATAAGGTTAAAAATCCAATATGCTAATGAGATAATGTATGAAGTTGATGAACTTAATAAACTCCAAATAAGGTTAACCAAAGAAATATAAAAAATAAGAATTAATAATATATTTGAATATTCATTTTTATTTTTTATATTTTTTGTTATGAAAAATAATCCAATTGAAAGGGCTAGTACTATATGTCCTGGTTGAGGTATTCCAGAAGAAAATACATAAAATTGAGAAAGAAATAAACTTAAGCTTATTAAAATATTATGATTCATCGTTTTTTTTAAATATATACATTTTTAGTTTTTCTTGAATAAAATTTATATGATTAAGAATTTTATTTTTAGTGTGATTGTTTTATGGGCTTTTTACAGTTATATTTTGTTATTTAAGGTGTTTTAAGTCATTGTTATAGGTCATTGTATTGGTTTTTTTGATATATTTCTAAAAGACGATCAGCTCCTGATTGTGCTGAAAATCCATTATTCTCTAGGGTTTTAAATCGAATTTCAGCTGAGACTTTTAACTTTTTTTTAGCTGCTTGAATTCTTTCTATCCATACATCAGGAGGAGAGTTTAAATCGAGAAAATCTATTAAATCAATACCTAAATCTACTTCGTTTGAAATTGTATCTGCAATAACAGCAGGTAGGCCTGCGGCCTGAGACTCCACCAATACAACAGGAAAACCTTCATGCAATGAAGGCATTAACATTACATCGGCAGCAGCCATTAATTCAGGAATGTCTTCTCTAAGACCTAATAAGTGAATTTTATCTTCAAGATTATATTGACTGATTAGTTCTTGAATTGCATGTTGGTCAGGACCCGTACCTACAAAGAGCATTGCAAAATCAACTTTTTCTTCCTTTAAAACTGCAGCAATTTTCACTGAGTAGAGATGGTTTTTAACAGGCATTAAACGACCAACTTGAAGAATAATCAGTTTATTTTGACTAATATTTAAATTTTTTCTTGTAAAAGTATTCTGTGCATTAATAAATTTATTTATATCAATAGCATTAGGAATAAGCTGCACATCTTTACGCGAAGGGAAAAGGTATTTTGATGCTGCATTTCCACAACTTATGTAGGTTGTTGGTATCCATGACAAGAGCCATCTCATACTGTTTTGATAAATACGTCCTAAGTAACTAGCGTTATCTGCATCGCTTGTATTATGAGAATGAGCTATTAGTATTGGTACTTTAGAAAATTTAGCAGCTAACAGGTGTAGTCCACTACTGAATAACGTATGTGAATGAACTGTGTTCCAATTACCTTTTCGTAGAATCTGAAGTAGAGAAAAAAAACGCTCAATTGAATTATTTGATTCAATTCGTATAATATGTCCACCCAACGATTCTATTTCATCATCATAATCACATTTATCATTAGTAAAATAAACAAAATCAAATTGATACTTTGTTCTATCAATTTCACGATAAAGATTCATCAACATTGTTTCGGCACCGGCACGATCCATTCTACCGATAATATGTAATATTCTTTTAAGATTCATTTATATTTCTACCTAATAACAAGACAATGTGGATAGTATTCTGTATTATGAGTAGAGGCTTGATAAAAAAAATGTATAGATCTAGGCATTATATGGATTAAGAGAAAGTTTTTTACAGGTATTCTGACAAATTTTTTAATTTGAACTGTTTTCTAAATGGAAAACATGATTGGATGAGTTTTTTACATCTAAACAGCATTTTAATATGTATTATTCGGAGGGCATCCTCATTTTAATGACCTGTGCTTTATAATTGTTGCTGTAGACTGAGATTAGAAGAGACAACTGTTTTTTAAGTTTATTAAATAAATTTAAAAAATAAAACTAATGTTGCAAAAATTGCATTGAATTATCTAACAATTTGCAAATTTTTTATAATATGATTCCAATTAATTTTAAATTCATCATACTCTTAGTTTAATATGATGAATTTAATGTTAAGCATCAGAACCATACTCATAATTGGCATAACGATAATATCCATACTTGTAACCATAACGCCGGTTTTTCGCTACCATATCATTGAAGATTACACCTTTAACTTGACCCCCGGCCTGACGTATGCGTTTGGAGGACTCGTCCAGTTCTCCCAAAGTGGTTTCATTAGCCCGTGCCAACAGGAAGGTTGTTCCAACATGAGGGGCCAGCGCCATGGCGTCAGATACCGCCAGAACCGGGGCGCTGTCAACCAGCACCAAGTCATAATATTTCGATAATTGGTGCAATTTTTCTATGGCTTGGGCGGACAACAACAATTCTGATGGATTTGGGGGCAATACACCTGTGCTCATGAAGTCAACATTGGGTAGTACGTTTTTGTGAATGGCCTGTTCCAGACCAATAGTCCCGCTAATGAATTCGCTTACGCCATTTTTTCGTGCCTTGCCAAAATATTGGTTGATATAGCCTTTGCGTAGATCGGCATCAATCAGCAATATTTTTTTGCTTGCTGCACCCAATACGGCAGCAAAGTTGACACTGGTGAAAGATTTACCTATTTTGGGGGTAGGGCCTGAAATCAGTACAATATTATTATTTGCTTCCAGCATGGCAAATTGCAGGGCGGTGCGCAGGCTGCGCAGGCTTTCAATGGCAGGGTCTTGCGGGGCTACATAAGCCAATACATGGTTGCCGGGAGCCCTGTCGTTAACCTGTTGATATTGCGCTATTTGTTGTAAAGACCTTGGTATGGTGGCAAATACGTGCAGGCCCAGACTGCTTTCAATTTCATTGGGTTCTTTAATACCGGGGTGCAGCGTGGCACGTATTACAGCCACGGCTACGCCCAGCATCAGGCCAAGGGCAAAACCAATGGCCAGTATCAGTGATTTTTGCGGTTTGATGGGGGCTCCGGTTGCTACGGCTTCATCAATAACCCTTACATTACCTACTTTGCCTTCTTTTACCAGACGCAATTGCTGGGCACTGTTAAGCAGGTTTACATACATTTCGCTGTTAACCTTCACATTGCGTGTCAGGTTAAGCAGTTGTTGCTCCAGCTCGGGCAGTTTTTTTACATTGCTGGTGAGTTTTTCTATTTCTTTGTTCAGGGCGGCTATTTGCTGGTCTATGGCCTTTATGCTGGGGTGGGCAGGGGTAAATTGCGGCAGTAATTCTCGCCTTTTTTGTTGTAGTTCCAGCAGCTTCAGTTGAAGGTTTACTGAGGTATCCAGAGATGCCTTGCCTTCTGCACCAAGGTCATAAGTACTTTTGCTGTCCCGGAATTGGGTATATTGGTTCTCTGATTCCTGCATTTGCTTGCGTAGTTCAGGCAGGAATGCATCCAGGAATGACAGGGATTTTTCAGCTTCGGCTGCTTTACGCTGTACGTTTTGGCTAACGAATACATTGCCTAGCGTATTAAGAATATTGGTAATTAAAGCACGGTCAGTGCCTTCCAGGGTAACCGCCAGCATGCCCGATTGTTTGCCTTTTTCTGAAATATTCAGCTGGCTTTGCAGGCTATTGATTATACCTTGGCGTGAAGTGCTTACTACAGTAAACATCGCACCTGGTTTGCCGTTCAGTTCGGCAATATTGATACGACCAGGTTTGTCGTTTACCAGAAAGGTGTAGGTCTGGCCAGGTACGCCTTCAGCCAGAATATCGTTGTTTTCTGTCAGGAAGCTGTAGCCTTGTTCTGTCGCTACTACTTTCAATTCCTGACCTTGCAATTCGGTTGGTACGTCCAGCTGGCTTAGGCGAATGCTTTCTGTGCCCGATACATAGCCCCCAAAACCAAAAATGCCAGGTTCAGAAAGTTCTCTGGAACGTTTGGCAAGCCAACGGCCAACAATGGGAATATAGTCCGGGCTGGCACTGTTATGCAGCTGCAGGCGGTCTACGGTTTCACCTACCACCAGTCGAGAACGTAAGATTTCCATTTCGGCTCCTATTGACGAGCCGCTGTCAAAAAGTGCAGCCAGTTCACCCATGGCTGCATTGGAATTGTTGTTGTTTTGTTCTACTTGTATAAGCGTATTGGCCTGGTAAATGGGGGTACTGAACATTGCATAGGCAATAGCCAGCAATAAACAAATAGAAGTAATAATACCAATCAGCCATTTGGCATCCAGTATGCTGTCCAGAATGGCCATGAAATCGATATCGTCTTTATCGTTGTGCTGGGCCAGGGTGGATTGGGTATTTTGTTGGGAAGCTGTCATTCTTTGTGAGATATGCGTGTGAAATGGTTAACCGGTGTTAATTGTGTTTTAACCGAGTTTTTTGATCAGGCTGGCCCAGTGTGCCACACCTTGTTCAATGGCCAGGTGTGAGGCCACAAAGGCATTATGATTTTTGCGGTAGGGGTCGGCAATTTCGGTTTTTTGGGTAGGGCCGGTATGGCCCAGGCAATGCACCTTGCCGCGTGTGAAAGGGTATTTTTGTTCCAGTTCTTGCTTGTGGGCGGTTTCCATTACCAGGATCAGGTCTGCCTGGGTGCACATGTAGCTGCTTAGCTGCTGGGCACGGTGGGCAGAAAGGTCCAGCCCGTGTTCACGCGCGATTTCCAGGGCAGTTTTGTCGGCACCGTGGCCTTCCAGGGCGGCCAGCCCGGCCGACCAGACGTTTTTGCCTGGCAGGGCGGCCTTGAGCATGGCTTCAGCCACCGGGCTGCGGCAGATGTTGCCAATGCAAACAGTCAAAATATTGTTCATTAATGCAACAAATTCAATTAGAAATTGTTTGTGGCGGAAACCACAGCACCGTAACTAGGCAAGATGTTGCTTATGACACGGTTCCAGCGAACCACGCGGGCAGGGTCTACATACACCATGTCTTGAGGTTGCAGCTGAAAGCCGCTGGCCAGAATAAGGGCAGTAGGCGAGTTGGCATTCAGGTGGTAAATTTCGGCCTGTTCTTGTTTGCCTTTGCGAATTACGTATACTTGCCCGGGGTTGCTGCTTATGTTGGGGCCACCAGCTTCGCCCAGTGCCTGGGCCAGGGTTAATTGGCCGTCGTGCATGGTTAATGCTGCGGGTTTCAGTACTTCGCCCAGCATGAATATTTTGGCCCTGTCGCGGTTGTTAACGCGCAGCATGTCGCCGTTTTTAAGCATGATGCGGTTGGGGTTGATGCCCTGTTCCGTCATTTTTGCCAGGTTAATGTGGGTTTCTTTGCCCTGGCGGCTTAGCACGATGGAAGAGCGGTCTGCCTCTTTGGTAAGGCCGCCAGCGCGGTTAAGGGCTTCGGGCAGGGTCATGGGAATGTCGTTCAGGTTTTGCAGGCCGGGGCTGTTGACTTCGCCATCAAGGTACACGCGGCTGTTACGGTAAGACTGAACGCGTACTGTTAGCTGTGGGCTGGTGATGTAGGTGGCCAGGGTTTTGGTTAGTTTTTCGCGAATTTGCAGCTCGGTTAAACCAGCTACTTTTACGGCACCGGCAAACGGGAACTGGATGCGGCCATCGCTGCTTACGTTATAGCCATTGCCTACATTACCGCCTTCGCTGCTGGTGGCTGCCGTGGCACCTGCTAACGACAGTTCAGGGTGGTCCCACACAATAATGTTCAGTACGTCGCCGGGGCCTACGGTGTAGGCACCAGGGGTGCCAAACAGATGGTTTACGCTGTTATAGGCGGGCTGGTTCAGGCTTTGCTGTTTGATTAGTTCTGCGTTTATGCTTATAAGCGCACCGGCGGGGGCCTCACCGTCTTTTAGCTGTTCATTGTTTTCCAGTTCGTGCCTGGCTGATTCGGGGCCACCCATGTACATGCCCGGTGCCATGGCGCAGGCAGAAAGGGCGGCAGAGGTAACGGCTAAAAGTAAGGTTGTTTTTATACGCATGGTTCAGTGTTGTTGGTTAAGGTCTCGTTGGTTTTATTTTGGCATTTTGCTTTTATTGTAGAGGGGTGCCAAAGGGAACATGAAGCGAAATTATAGGCTTTTTAGGCGTCTGTTTGGGCTATTAGATTGTTTTCAGGCAGGCTACCGCCATGTTTTCATGAATTTTCATAAAACATTCAAAAGATGTTGGGTTTATGTTGCACTGTAATAAAGGGCAAACCCTGCGTCTTGTATAAGAGACGGGGTAAGTTTATTGGAAATATGTTAACAATCATCAAGTTTCGTGTTTTATTTTGGTTTTCGTTGTTTTATTACATGTTTTTTTTTCATAAAACGGTCAAAATATTTTTGTTTTTGACTTGTTTATGGTTTTTTTGTTCTTTTCAGTAACATTTTGTAATTATTTTTATGTTGAAATATTTCTGAAGTGTTCGGTGGAAACACAGGATGATGCGGGGGTTTTTAGCTTTGCGCTATACCTGTTTAGGTAATGTCAAGCTGATTGGGTTCAAGCTTGATGGTTTTGGGTCTGCCCAGTACGTTTAGTAATACAACCACCCGTTTGGCAGAGGCCGTTTGCACCAGGCCTTCCAGCCCTTGCAAAGGGGTGTTGTGGTTCAGTTTGACTTTGGTGCCGGGTTTTAGGGGGCTAATCTCATCAAAGCTGGCCTGGCTACGCTGTTGTTCAAACTCTTGTATGGCGGTTATCAGCTCGGCTGGCATGGTGGCCAGCTCTATGCCAAAACGCACCAGCGAAACAATGCCACGCGTGTGCTGGGCTTTGCTAACAGACTGTTCCTTACGGGTTTGCTGTAAGAAAATGTATCGCGGGAACATGGGCTCGTGGACTACCAGGAGTTCCTGGTTAATGGCATTTTTGGCGGGTTTTTTTAGTTTCTTGTAGCGGGGCAGGTAGGCGTTGAAGTCTTGGCGCAATAAGTTGATTAGGGCACATTCTTCTTGCCGGGGTTTGGTGTAAGCAACGTACCACGGAAAATTGGCCGTATCGCATTCTTGTTCTGCAGGGGACTGGTTTTGGTTTTCTGGTGCAGGAAGGTTGTTTTGTCTCATGGCATGAATGTTGTTGTTTGCTTATGGGTAGTGTATCAACTATGCGCGGGTTTTGTAATTGTTTTGAATTATTTTGTTACATATTATTGGTGTAAGTTCATTAACCCAGAGACCAAGAGATCATAGCGCCAGGACTTAAATAAGTGGCTTGAATTTAACCGCTACGAAACGCTTCTTGCTTGTTCCAAATTTATTCTAATGTTATAGTAGCGGGCTGATTGTGTGTCCCTGTAGTTCAATGGATAGAACAGGTTCCTCCTAAGAATCAGATCCAGGTTCGATTCCTGGTGGGGACGCCATCACCGTTTATGTAACTTTCAATAATTATAAAATCACATAAAAATCAATATTATTTTAGCTTCTTGTCTGGCAACCACATGGGCGCAGATGACGTTTTGGTTCGAGAGATTTCATCGCAATAGTCACGATCTGAAAATTTGCTTTCCACACGTTTGGCTGGAACGTTCGCCCATCTTACAGAAAGTGGATGGTATCGGACAGTTGCACTGAACTCATCAATTGCATTTGCATCTTCCCGCTCACCATAACCCACATGACGTGTACCGGTAGGATGGCCGTCTTCGGTAACCCAAGAGCACATCATGACATAGCGCGGTAGAGCTTGTAACTGTATACGGGCAGACGGCGTAAATTTCCGGCTAAGCCTTCCTGATTGAACCGCGGGAATATACTCGGCATAGGCCAACAGTTGTATTTCACCCGAGTCGAACCAGCCGAATGCTGCAACTCCGCCAGGATCTGCGTTCTCAGGCTCAGGGACACTTAAGCCTGGAGATATCATTAATGCTGAATTGACGTGGTACCAATTGATGTGGTTTTTGGCGGGCTTCGGGTACCAATTGCCCGAGATGGACATGTGCACGAAGCCCGCAACAGGCTCAGCAGTAGCATTATTCGCCACAGCTAGGCCCGTTACAACAGCAAACGCAGTTAAAAGGGGTAGAGACATCCACTTCAAGCAGCTACACTTCTTAAGCATAGGTTTCTCCTGGTTGCGTAAGCTTACCGTCAAGCGCACAGTTTATTAGTGGTGATCAGGTATTGGAGCGCCTTGATTATTCTACATATTTTGAATTAACAAGACAGCCTTTGCCAGATAACAGGATAGGTATTTTTACGATGCTTGAGGCTGATAATTTGATTCAGGCAGATGTAGGGGGATACTGGAACATTACTAATTTGGGCGCGATTTTATTTGCCAAACGTTTATCGGACTTTTCCCCGTCTTTGGCACGCAAGGCCATTCGTTTTGTTTCTTATGATGGGTTGAGTCGAGCAGATACGGTGACACACCGCTTTGAAGGCCAAAAGGGTTATGCAACCAGCTTTACAGCTTTGATTGAATATATTGATGGTTTAATGCCCCATAATGAATTTATTGGAAAGGCATTTCGTGAGGAGCGTTCCTTATATCCGGCTATTGCCATTCGTGAATTGGTGGTTAATGCATTAATTCACCAAGATATGACGATTAAAGGGGCAGGTCCTTTGGTAGAAATGTTTAAGGATCGACTGGAGATTACTAATCCAGGGAAGCCGTTGGTACAACCTGAGAGATTCTTGGACTTTCCCCCACGTTCGCGTAACGAAGCCTTAGCGGCTTTAATGCGTCGAATGCGGCTTTGCGAGGAGCAAGGAACTGGTATTGATAAGGTAATCGTAGCTGTTGAGCTTCACCAGTTACCACCCCCAAATTTTCGTAGTGAGGGTGATGCCATACGGATAGATTTATATGCACCCAGGCGATTTGCTGAAATGACGCAACAGGAACGAGTACGTGCCTGTTACCAACATGCCGCGCTTAAATATGTAAGTGGGCAGAAGATGACAAATTCAACTTTGCGTGAACGGTTTGGTATTGAACCCCAAAATGCAGCACAAGCATCGACAATTATTCGTCAGGCGATGAAGGATGGACTAATTAAAGTGGCTGATCCAACAGCACCTCGTTCTGGTTATTATCCTTTCTGGGCTTAGTCGGGTAAGTTTTGATCGGGTTTTGATTAAAGGGCTATTGAATTGTCTTTTTTTCCTTGGTGGTTTATAAATAATCAATAAAATCAATATCTTAGTTGATTTTAAGCTTTGTTGCATTATTTGATCGGGTTTTGATTTATAACTCTTTGCACTTGCAGTGAGCACATAGGGTCTTCAGGGTATATAAGCAACAGACAATACCAAATTACTATATACATACAAAATTACTGTATAAATATATATACAGTAATTTGTAATCCCTTTATTAATGCGGCTTTTCAACTGAAATTACTAAATTACCGGAATTACTGCTCATAATTTGATTGATCGGTCAATAGCGTTTTTATCTGTGATAAATCTCCCCATTAATTCCCCATATCATCTTAAAAGCCGCATAAATAAATGGTTTGATGATTCCTGGTGGGGACGCCATCTTGCTTTATGCCTTTATCAATAATAATAAAAAACCCCAACCGTTCTGCGTTATTTGGCGACAATGAATAATGCCTTTGATATTGCCAGACGTGATTGGGTGAATCGGCCAGTGTTTTCACTCAGGGTACTGTTGGGCTTGTGAATCACGCGTTGTGCTTGTCTGGCTAGAACCTCACGTTCAGATACAACGATCCGGCGTTGCTGGTGTTACCTCCGCCAAACTCACCACGGTAGTTCAAGCCAATACTCGCGTTTTTATGCACATCGACCTCACCATTCAGCCCTAACTGCAGGCTGTTGCGGCTGATTGGGGCACCATTAACGGTAAAGCGTGCCTCACGCAGCTGATCAAACTGCAGAGTGCGCGTAGGGGTCACATCTCCTTGCGCATGACGCCATCCTATCGACGCTGAGATACGCGCAGCACTCTCATGGCTTAGTTCAAACTCCGAGTAGCTACGCAGGCCTAGGTTAAAGCTTGTCACATCATTCGTTTGGCGTTTACCATGTAAAGCCGCTTCGCCACCAGACTCGGTAAAACTGCCACTACGTTGTTGTGTCCAATCCAGCCGAACAAAGGGTTGGAGCACCGTACTTGTGCTCACCGGCATGGCATAACCTAATTCGGTATATGCCTGTACTTGTTGGCTGTGGTAGGAGGTACTTAACGATTGTGGCTTGCCCACAGTAATACCATTGCGTTTCATATCTACATCGTGATGTGTCCAGGCGGCAGAAGAGCGCCAGTTCAGCATATGACCATTTGATAACGCCCACTGTGTGCCCCCGTAAACGGCCAGGGTATAGCTCTCGGTCTTGGCATGGCTTTGACGATCATGCACCCGTACTTTGCCATCGTGATAACCAAACGCTGCCCCAACATGCCCGCCGGTGCCAATGCGCGCATCACCGCCAATAAACAGTCCATGGGTGGTGTTGCGTACATCGGCCGTGCCACTACGACCGTTCAGGTCTGTCCACTGACCTTGTACGCTGAGCCACATCGGAGATTGCGACTCATGAAACCCTGAAAATAAGGTGTCCATGCGACGACTTGCCGCATTTGTCCAGAGCTGGCTTTGCGTAAACAGTGCTGACTCTACGCTGGCATAGGGCTCACCACTTAGCTGATCCATTTTTGCGCCAAACCCAGTGCCTTGGCCATTTAACAACTCGTCATAAATGGTCGACAATCCTGTCGCAGGCTGATTGGATAAGCGATCTAAGGCATTGGCAACTGCCGTCTGATTATGCCCTGAGGTGAAGTCCGAGAACGCTACGCTATTGCGCTGTACATTAAACGATAAGCCTGATGCCGATGCGGTCGCCCGAGGTGTTAAAAACAATAGTGACGAGTCAAAAACAAGTCCTTGATTGGCGACTGTTCCGCCAGCTTCAAGGAAGTTATACGTGATGCCTTGACGAAACACCTCACCGTGCAAGGCCACCACTGCACCGGATTGGAAGCTTGTATTACCCGTGACGCGCAAAACATCCACACGATTGTCGTTATCTGCCTCGATCGCCAAGGTCGAACCCGGAGCCGCTGTGTAGTTACCATTCACCGTTAAGGTACCAATAGAGTTGCCTGGTGCAACTGTTCCCTTATTGAGCACCGAGCCTGTTGTACCCACTCCCTCTAACGCACCTTGCGTATTGACCGTAGTCATTACGCCAGGAGCAATCGTTCCATCAACGCGCAACACCCCTGCGTTAACGATATGATCACCCGTATTCTGCGTGCCCGTAATGCGCAATGTGCCACCGTCTACGGTGGTTGTGCCTTGGTACGTATTGCTACCGCTTAAGGTCAAGGATCCTGCACCAGTTTTACGTAACGAGCCCTTTTGGCCAAGAAAATAGGGGTCTGTGGACAGGTCACTAATATCATTTGAAAACGTCGCGTTATACCCTTGGGTGTCTACGTCAAACATTGATACAAATGCCGCGGGACCACGTACCGCTTTACCGGCGTTTAATAGCCCCCAGCACTGTGCACCGAATTAATGCCGACATAACCATCAGCATTGCTCCCCGGTGCAGCTAAACACCAGGCTTTGGCCAAGCCGCAGGCATTGGCATACCAAGCCAGGTTAGGCGTACTACTGTCTAGATCCGCATTAACCGCCGTGACGGCGAGCCAATTAGGCTGCAGCTCTGGATATAGCAAAGGCATCCCAGCAAAAAAATCGGGATTAGGCTGTACTTCGTTACCGGTTGCAAACACCATCAAGGTGCCGGCTTTTTGTAGGTTGTGAAAGGCGTCAATAATATTGGGGAACAACGTTTTTGCATCAAAGTAATGTGTAGCCTCTGGCAAGAAATCAGCTACATTACAGGGCTTTGAGCCATCACTGGCAGCCCCACCACTACAATTGTTCACACCAAGGCTATTATTGATCACTGCAAGGCGCTGCTCTGCCATGTAGTTCCACGCGTTCGAGAATATGTGATCAGTTATTGCAGCAAACTGCTCATAATCACCATCACCATCACCATCACCATCATCGTCATCGTCGTCATCGTCATCGTCATCATTAAGACCACCTAGTCCGTAACGAGCAACGAATAACTTCGAATTAAAGGCGACACCATGCATACCCTCACCATCGCGATTAGCCGCGATAATGCCACTTACATGCGAGCCATGGCCCATCGGAATTTCATCCGTACCACTTTCTTGTGTAATTGCCTGTACTAAATTGAAGTCGTATCCGCCTGCAATTTTTCTTGCAAATTCCGGATGGTTTACAACAATGCCACTGTCCACAACGCCCACAGTTACGCCTTGACCAGTATAGCCTTGGTTATACGCATCAATAGTATTAATTAGTGAGAGGCCGCGTTGCGCGAAATATTCTGGCGTTTCGTATTCATTCTGCGCGGCAGCAATGCTGGTTGTGACCATAAAAACGGGCAACGCTCGCCATATCACAGATAGCGTCTTTCGTTGATTGAATTGTTTTTTTGAACTCATTTCAGCACCTGTTTCACACGGTCTAGCTTACCGTGAACAGCAACGTTCACGTATTGGCAAGAAAGTATAGATTGCAAATAGCCGTGATTGCAATAGGTAGATGAACGACTATACTTTACGCTAAGTCTCTTGCGCTAATGTAGCATCAATCTCAGCCTGTAATGCTGCTAAATGCGTATGCGTGGCCGCTAAAGTGGCTTGTTCCAGTTCTCTATAATGCTTAACGACGGTGTGTCCCAGTGGCGTTAAGCGAGCACCGCCACCAGCTTTGCCACCATGCTGTTTTTCTATTAAAGGCAGTCCAAAAAGCAAATTGGTTTCTTCTACCAACGCCCACGCACGCCGGTATGACATACCTAAGGCGCGTCCTGCCGAGGCAATGGATCCTAAATGATTGATTTGCTCCATTAAATCCACTTTGCCCGGGCCTAAGCGGCCGTCATTTAAAAGAATACGTAAGCGGATCGTAGTCATGAGCGTTTCCTTGCTTTATTTAGTAGTCAAAAAAGAGACGCCCTTGATTTGCGCGATGACCGTTTCGCCTGTTTGTAGGTGTAACGCGTTTAAAGAGCGCTTGGAAATGCGGGCAATAAAATCAAAACCATTTTGTTGAACCAGGGCCAGTCGTACATTGACCTCTGCAGTGCCTACCGGCTCTATACCCACAATACGAACCGGTAGCAAGTTAAGAATACTGGAATGCCCGGGATGTTCTTTGGTTAGGCTGACGTCATGGGCGGCAATGCGAACGCGTACTTTTTGACCAACTTCCAAGGTGGGGCCAATGACTAAAATTTCAGTGCCCAATACATCTAATATTGCGATGCCGTCTTCTTCTTTGCGTAAAACCGTGGCAGGCAAGACGGCGGCACTGTCACGATGGCGCCCAAAAGGTAAGTCAGGATCAGTAAGCGCCTGGTTTAACGGGCCCGTTGATATTACTTGCCCTTCTTTCAGGGTGACCAGGTAGTCGGCCAGGCGTTCTACTTCAGTAATGTCGTGCGACACAAAAATAATGGGAATATCAAGCTGCGAATGGAGCGCTTCAAAGTAGGGCAAGATTTCGTCTTTGGCCATTCGGTCTAGGGCTGATAAGGGTTCATCCATGAGCAAGAGCCGTGGCTGGGAAAGCAAGGCGCGTCCGATAGAAACCCGTTGGCGTTCACCACCTGATAGGTGTTCTGGATGGCGGTCAACCAAACGGGACAAGCCTAATAATTCAACGACTTCATCAAATTGAATGGAAAGCTGAGGCAGCTTAGCGCGCTTAAGGCCATAGTTCAGGTTTTTACGCACTGACATGTGCTGAAAAAGGCTGGCCTCTTGGAATACATAACCAATGGGGCGTTTATGAGGCGGTAGAAAATTGGCCGAGTCTTGCCAAAGGGCATCGCCCACCTTGATAACGCCGGGTATGCGTTGCAAACCCGCGATAGAGCGCAGCACCGAGGTTTTGCCACAGCCTGAAGGCCCAAACAAGGCGGTTACACCTTGCATGGGCGTTTGAAAGTTGATGTTGAGTTGAAAAGCGCCTAGCTGGCCTTTTAGGATGACATCAATCGTGGGCTGAGTGCTATACATAATTAAAAAGTTCGTTGGCCTGAACGGCGTGCTAATAATGACACGGACAAGATCACCAGAAAAGCGAAGACGAGCATACCGGCAGATAATATATGCGCCTTTTGCCACTGTAAGGTTTCTACAAAGTCGTAAATGGCCACCGAGAGCACTTTGGTTTTACCGGGTATATTGCCACCAATCATTAAAATGACGCCAAATTCACCAACGGTATGCGCAAAACCCAGTACCGCCCCTGTTAAAAAGCCCGGTTTGGCCATGGGTAGGGCGACGGTTATAAAACGGTTTAATGGAGAGGCGCGCAAAGTAGCCGCGACTTCCAGGGGGCGGTTACCGATGGCTTCAAAGGAGTTGCGAATGGGCTGCACCACAAAGGGCATGGAATATAAAACCGAACCAAAGACCAGCCCCTCGAAGGTAAACGCAAATGTGCGAACGCCCACGAGTCCGCCGAACATGCCGCCTAAACCATCGGGGCCTAAAATAATGAGCAGATAAAAGCCCAGTACGGTAGGGGGTAGCACCAAGGGTAAGGCTACTACAGTAGCAACCACTTCTTTGAGGAGTGACGTGGATCGCGCCAGCCACCAGGCAATAGGGGTGCCAATAATAAGCAGCAAGACGGTGGTGAGTCCGGCCAGTTCAAGTGTAAGGCGAATGGGTTGCCACAGATCAGGGGTTAGCATGGTGATTTCGTGTTAGCGGTCCAGGGCGTAGCCGTATTTTTGAATGATTTTAGCGGCGGTATCTCCTTTAAGGAATTCGATAAAGGCGATAGCGGCGGGATTGTCACTGCCCGTTTTCAACAATACGGCATCTTGTCGAATAGGCTTATAAAGATCCTGGGGTACGACCCAGCGTGAGCCGGTACTGGTTTGCGACACTTGGCCCAAGGCCACAAAACCCAATTCGGCATTACCGGTTTGGATAAACTGGTAGGTTTGGCCAATACTTTGCCCTTGTACAATTTTAGGCTTTAAGGTGTCGTAGACGTTTAGTGCTGTCATGGCCTGTACGGCAGCAACGCCATAGGGGGCCGTTTCAGGATTGGCAATGGCAATTTTATTGAAACTGTTTTCTTTAAGGGTCTCGGGGCCGGTTACCGTGTTTTTGTTTGGCGAGTACAAGACGAGTTGGCCGATGGCGTAGGTGAAAACCGTATTTTCAACACCATGGCCTTCTTTAACGGCTTGGGTAGGGCGCTGGTCATCAGCGGCAAGAAAAACCTCGAAGGGGGCGGCTTGGGTAATTTGGGTATAAAACTGGCCGGTCGCGCCAAAAGATAACACGGCTTCGTGTTTGGTGGTTTCAGCAAAAGCGGCGGCAATTTCCTTGGCGGCATCGGTAAAGTTAGCCGCTACGGCCACATTAACAGAAGCCGCAGAGGCTACCGATGACACACCAAGTAAAGCACCAGAACTTAACAGGGCAGCAGTAATCGCAAAACGGGTAAAATACATGGGGTTATTCTTCGATATGTATATGGAAACATATCGAATGGTAAGCGTTGCTAGCCACTTTGACAAGCAAGAACCGTGATGAAATAGCTAATATTGACCCGCTTCCATGGTACGCCGGATTTTAATCACCGGATTGTTTGCATCATACTCAACATCATTCCAGCTAACCGGATGTCCTTTTTGGATGTTGTGTTTCAATTTCATTTTAGAAGCCAGGCCAATCGGCAAGGAAGCATGGCTGATTGACATGCTAGCCGGTGTTAACTTTCCATACACCGTACTTCCGCCTTCTCCGTCCAGCATTTCACCGGGTGCCAAATCACGCTTGGCGGTAGCCACGACATCTGCGTTGAATACATCGGTACAGCCGGTTGCTTCACCTCGCAAGGCAATACTGGCAACACTAATGCCTACTTCAAGCCCGATCAGGTGGTATGGCTTATACATGGCGGTATAGCGTCCTGAAGGATCTGTAATCAGGCCGTATTCACTAAAGCATTTGCGGACATAATCTGTGGGAGCCTCTAGCACGACATAAACCCCCCAGCGCAAATCCCGGAAGACCGGGCGCTGGTCCCTTTCAAGGGAGGAGGCCACTTCGACGGTATTGCGTCTGGACAAGATGCCACCTTCATCCTGTGGACGTAGAATGCGGGCCAGGTCATCTACTCCGCAGGGTGGAAATTGCAGGCCCTCCACTTGAGGATGAAAGTGGCAGGCATTGGCCACGACCGACATTTCCAGCGCTGATTTGGTACCGTCAAGAAAAGAGTTGAACATCTGCGCATTGAAATCGCCCTCGGCCACCTGGGCTTGCGTAAAACCATAATGATCCCAGACGGTTTCTGGCGTTGAGTCATGATACTGGGGCAGATATTTGGTGCCTTTACCGGCGCAGACTACTTCGAAGCCGGCAGTGCGGGCCCAGTCAACCAGCTCCATGATTAAAGCCGGCTGATCGCCATAGGCAAAGGAATAAATCACCCCGGCAGCTTGTGCTTTCTTGGCAAGTAAAGGACCAGCCAAGGCATCTGCTTCTACATTCACCATGACGATATGTTTTCCATGATCAATCGCAGATAGGGCATGCAGAACACCCGCATAAGGACTACCGGTGGCTTCTACAATAATGTCGATTCCTTCAAAGGCAAGCAGTTTTTGCGCATCATTGATAATGGCTGTTTTGCCTGACGTGTAGGCTTGTTCAAGTGTGGTGGCATCAAATTGCTCGGGTTTCCAACCCACCCTGCGCAAGGCATCTTTGGCTTTTTGCGGATCCAGGTCTGCAAGCCCAACCAGATGAATGCCCGGCGTGAACGGTATTTGCGATAAATACATTGAGCCGAATTTGCCTGATCCGATTACCCCTACCCGGATAGGATTGCCATTTTGGGCCCTTTGCATAAGTTTTTTGTGCAAGCTCATTGTCTCTTCCTTTTTATTTGAATGAATCGTGTCGGTGGTTATTTGTGCACGTCCAGGTATTTCTGAAAAATAAAGATCGTTGTTGTTTGGCGTACCTGGTCGGCAATATTGACTTTACTTTAGGGGAATTGGTTTATCAATATGGATCGAGTAAGGTAATTACCACAGACAACGATATAAAGTACACTAGTGGAAAACATGACTGGAGTTGGTGGAGCACACCATCTTTCAGGTGAACTGTTTGCTTCAGAAGCAGGCTTTGTGTTTAAAATGCAAGGCCTGTTTTTTTGAGGTAAAAGGGTGTGCGGGTTTTGTAAGCACTTTGAAGGCCTTATTAAAAAGGTTTGATGGTCTTTGGTTTTGACATGTGCCTTTTTTAGGTAAGTCTATGAGTTTACCTATGACAAACTCGGCACTAAACAGCTCCGATAAGCCTTATATGCATTAACATATGCGCAACAATTCTTTTTAGCTATTGTTATAATCAATTGATGAAATAGTGGCTGCCAACGTCTTGGGCGTAAGGAGCGAACATGACAATCACAGTAAAAGCTGCCAAACGTATAAACGCAAGCAAATTCTCTAGCTTCTCTAGCGATATCCGCAAGGCCAAAAATCCCAAATCTTATAAAACCACACAAGCTATTCGAATGGCCATAAAAAACAAAGGCAAGTCCGAATTGGCTGAAAGGTTTATTACCGCAACCCCCATGACGACCAGTAAAGATGTCAGAAAGCGTCTCATGAGTGAAGAGGGATACGATCCGGTGTATATGTATGAAGCGCTTCGAAAAACACCCACTCCAACTCCGGAAGAGTGGTTAAGGCGGGTAAAAAAAGCAGAACAATTTGTTAAACAGGCAACTGATGCACCCTTTCTGGATAAATTCCGTTTAGCGGAGCGTTAAATGGATAATGCCCAATTGGGGATAATTTCGCTGAAGCAGTTTGATCTAAGCTCCCTGAATGATTTTACATGTGGCGATGAAAAACTGGACAGCTTCCTTCGCAAGGAAGCCAAATTATTTGAAGAAAATTTATATAGTTCAACTTGGCTTGTGATACACCCGAAACATGATGTTATTGGGTATTTTGCTTTATGCAATTCCTCATTAGAGTTGCAATCTCAAGAACACATGGTATTAAACCTTGATGAATCTAAATATAAACTAAGGGCCCCCAGTATTCTTTTGACTAAACTTGGTGTATCCAAAAAATTTCATGGAAAAAAATTCGGTACATCCATTATCAGAATAATTACTGAGATGGCGGCAAAAAGCTCAGCTTATATAAGTGCTCGACTACTAATCGTAGATGCAATTAATGATAAAGAAAGTTTTTATGAAAAGTGTGGTTTTACATCTTGCATGAACAATAATAAAGGAAAAAAAACAGTAAAGATGTATCTGGATTTGCTTGATATCCGGTAAGAGACATCACCCGCCTCAGTTCGTGTAGCTCGCACTTGTGAGGAGGACAGCGATAGATATTTTGCGTCATTGCTAATTCCCCCCTGCCTTCATTACAATGTGTTTATTAAACCAACCGGTAGGGTATGTTCATGGACGTCATTGTTGCAATTTTTGCCTGGCTAAACGATGTGCTGTTGAAAATGACATGGCTGTCAAATGGCGTTGCCTGGGTGGTTGAAAAGGGCTTTGGGTTATCGGTTGTCACGCAAGTGGGCGGTAGCGTGCATTTTTTCATCTACGATGTCCTCAAGATTTTTATCCTTTTAACTGTCCTGATCTACACGCTTTCTTATATCCAGAGCTATTTTCCACCCGAACGAACCCGGCAGATTCTGGGCCGCATGACCGGCATTAAGGCTAATGTCATGGGGGCATTACTGGGCACCATTACGCCGTTTTGTTCTTGCTCGTCGATTCCGATTTTTATTGGCTTTACCCGTGCTGGTTTGCCGGTGGGCGTGACGTTTTCTTTCCTGATTTCCTCGCCTCTGGTTGATTTGGCCTCTATCATTTTATTGGCCAGTATCTTTAACTGGAAAATTGCCATGGCCTATGTTGTGCTTGGCCTGATTTTGGCGGTCATTGGCGGTACATTAATCAGCTTTTTCAAAATGGAAAAATATATCGCTGAATTTGTCACGCAAAAAATGCCAGTGCAAAGCGAGATGGATGTGGGTATGACGGCCAGCGAACGCCGTGAGTTTGCCTGGCAGCAGGTGGTTGATATTTTCTCTAAAGTCTGGATTTATGTGTTGATTGGCGTGGGTGTTGGTGCTGCGATCCATAACTGGATTCCTGAAGCGTGGGTTACCTCTATATTGGGTCAGGATAATTGGTATTCAGTCTTGGTTGCAACGGTCGTTGCTCTCCCAATGTATGCGGATATATTTGGCACTTTACCGATCGCGGAAGCATTAGTGGCTAAGGGTGTGGGTTTGGGGACGGTTTTGGCATTTATGATGGCCGTTACCGCGCTTTCTTTACCCTCGTTGATTTTGTTAAAACAGGTCGTAAAAATACCTTTGTTGGGCCTGTTTGTGGGGATTGTTTTTGTTGGTATTTTAATTATTGGATATGGCCTGAACATGTTCGGTCATTTCTTTATTTGAACCAGTTTCAGGAGAAGGGTAATGCATATAAAAGTAATGGGCACAGGTTGTCGCAAATGCAAGGCTTTGCTAGAAGCCACTAAAGAAGCGGTCGCAATGAGTGGTGTGCAGGCCAAGGTTGAGTATGTAACCGATATGATCAAAATTGCCGAAACCGGCTTGATGAGTACGCCCGGTTTGGTGATTGACGATAAAGTGGTCTCTAGTGGCAAGGTGTTGGAGGCCAAGGCAATTGCTGAGTTGCTTGAGAAAAACAAGTAATTGTTAATGATGGGCGTTACTCGTTACCACGCTCCTGCGTGGTAACGAGTAACTGGTCCAACGGTTATTCCCCATATCCTTTTAAAATCCTCATGAATAAAGGGTTTTTTGATTCCTGGTGAGGACACCATCACGGTTTATGTTGCTTTCAATAATTATAAAAATACATGAAAATCAAAAGGTTATTTTGGTTTCTTGTCTGGTAGCCACTTGGTTACAGATGACGTTTTGATTCGATAGATTTAATCGCAATAGTCACGATCTGAAAATTTGCTTTTCACACGTTTGGCAGGAACGTTCGCCCATCTTGCAGAAAGTGCATGGTATCGGACATGTGTGTTGAACTTATCATGACATAGCGCGATAAAGTTTGTAACTCTAAACGAGCAGGTGGCGTAAGTTTTTGGCTAAGCCTTCCCATAAGAATAATGCAGATAAAATTCTTGTCATTAAGTATCCTATGGGATACAATAGGTCATCAATAAATGGATGATTGTGTAGTGATGAGTACAAAAAATATAATAAATCAAACAGAAGAATTTTCTAAGTGGTTGAAAGGCTTAAAAGACAGTCAAGCCAAGGCAAAAATCCTTGTAAGGATAGGAAGAGCAAAACAAGGAAATTTTGGCAACCATAAATCGGTGTCCAACGGCATTTTTGAAATGAAAATTGATTATGGGCCAGGGTATAGAGTTTATTATGCCCAACAAGGGAAAATTATATATTTGCTTTTGAGTGGAGGTACAAAAGCATCGCAACAAGACGATATTAAATACGCAAATTTAATATGGTCAGAAATTAAAGGTTAAATTATGAAAAAAAACGGTAGAGTCATAAGTGAATTTGATGCCTCTGAGTATTTGCAAACTCCTGATGATATTGTTGCATATCTAAATGCAGTAATTGAAGATGGGGATCAGGAGCTGTTCATTGCAGCATTGGGTGATGTGGCCAAGGCTATTGGAATGGCTCAGATTGCCCAGGAAACAGGTTTAGGTAGAGAAAGCTTGTACAAAACCTTTTCTGGGAAAACAAAACCACGCTTTGAAACAATAGTGTCAGTTTTAAATGCAGTAGGTGCAACTATTACATTAACTAAAAAAATGAGTCACTGATACACTGAATCGGACAAGTTTTGGGGTGCAGTTCACTCCAGCGTGGTAACGAGCAGCTAGGCTCATGGCCATGACCGGTATGCCTAACTGAAAAAAGGAATAGCTTTTATGCTATTCCTTTAAGCGTTAAGGTTATTCAAAACTGCCAATTCACAGAAAGATGGCCTGCCAATGAGTTTTGTCCTGCTTTAAAGAGTTGGCTAGAGACCTGGGCACTCAGCATTAGGTTTTTATCTACTTGATACGTCAATCCTGCCCGTATACCTAGCGAGTCCCGCTCGGTAACCTTGTTTTGGGTGGTAAAGGCCGCTTCAGGTGAACCGTCAAAGTGGGCATGCAGGCTTGCTTTTTTATTGAGCAATTCCCTGTCCCAGCTTACTTGTAAATTGGCCAGTACTTCATTTTGCTGGCTAGTGGGTAGGCCCATGTCCAGGGTAAAGCCAAGGCTGGAACGCAGCGAGTTGAAGTGGCTGGACTTAATCACCAAGCGGCTATCTTCAGCGCCGGATTCGTTAAGCTTGGGGCGGTAAAGGCGGGTATAGGCAAGAGAAGCCATCGGCCCAGCACTAATGCGCTCACCCAGTGCCCAGCGGTAACCTCCACCGGCCAGCAGCGAGCCGCTCCAGCCAGTCCAGCTGCTGGATTGGCGGGCTGCGTAGCCTTCAAATTTGATGTTGCGGTGGAGTTTGCCATCTTCAATACCCAGTTGGGCTTGGCCAAAGGCATACATGCCGGTAAGTGGCTGGGGTGCATAACGGGCGTGCAGGCCAAGGTTGAAGCCGGTAGTGTGGCCTTTGCCGCTGTAAGGATCATCAAAGTGAACAGATTGGCGGCTAATGGCACCATAGGCGCCCCATGTCCAGGCCGGGTTGCTGGCACTGTGTTTTTCTGCGCCCAAGACAACGCCGTATTGCTTGCTGTTGTAACCCACCAGAGAGCCGCGTGTGTCTTGCCATACGCCACCTCCAAAGGGGACGACAAAACCGGTTGCAGAGTCAGAGTCAGAGGCAGGGGTGCCCAAGCGGTTGTTCATGCCGGTAGCGCGGCTAGACATAATGTTGCCAATCTGCTGTTCTCTGTTCAGCGAGCTGGCTACCATGGTGCTGTAAATGGCAGGCGTCAGTTGGTTTAGGGCCTGGGTAACCACTTGGCCGTTGCTGGCTGAAAAGTCCAGCGTTTGCAGCAAAGAGCGATTTTGTGGGGCATTAAGAGTAGCAAGGGTATCTAGAGCTTTGCCCACGCCTTGAGCGTTGGAATTTTGGGCGTATTGGCGGTAGGCATTGGGCTGCCTGAAGATGCGTATGCCCATGTTGCCTGCTTGCAGGGGTTGCATCTCCACGGAAAGGGTGGGTGAATCCAAGTTTACCGATACGGTGTTAAAGGTGCCATCAATAGCCCCGGCTTGTACCAGGTTGGCCGATTGTAGCTGCCAGTTTTGCCCGTACCAGTCGCGTTGGGGTACCACGGTAAGTTGCCCGTTTAAGGTGGCGTTACCGCTAACCGCGAGCAGGTCATGTTTTTGTTGGCCATTGACTTCCATGATTAAACGGCCGGTAGGTGTTTGCAGGTAGTTGCCGGCAATGTCAATGCGGCCAATGGAGTTGCCGGGTGAAAGGGTGCCGTTATTAATAAAATGGCCATTGGGGTGTAAAACGTAGCGGCCATTGCCACCCAGCGTAGCACCCGCTGCTACATTCACGCCATAAACATCGTATTGCCCATTAAGCCGGGTGGTGCCGCCCATAGGGAGCAGTTCAATGTTGTTGCGGCCGGTGATGTTGCCGTTGTATTGCCAGTTAAAATGGGCATCGGGCAGGCCGGTGGCATACCCGTTGGTATCGGCCAGTTGGCCAAAGCTAATGCGGGTGAGTCGTGGATTGCCGTTTTCATCCAGTTGGGCGTAATCAGAGCGTATATTCCCTTCAATGCGTGCCCCTTGCATGATGTTAATGCGGTTAACCAGGGCGTTGCGGGATAGGTAAATGGCCTGTTCTTTACCCGCCACGCGGCCGGTAAGGTCAAAGGTGTCTACCAGCGCGCCATTGAGCTCTTCGGGCAGGTAGGGGGTGCCTCTGAAAAAGGTATGTATGTAAGAACCACGGTATTCATCGTTATTGCCTATAGGGTTATTGCCAAAGTCAAAATTGACACCAATCCCCAGGTCGCCCATGGCCTGTACATCACCGCGAATATTAAGCTGGTGGTTTTTGCCGTAGGCGAACATGATGCCGCGCCCATTCAGGCCATCGGCATAGACGCGTGTGCCAGACGGGATGACTAGGTGGTTGGCTTCACCATCAACGCGAACACCGGCACCACCGCCACCTATAGACAGTAAATCAGACCGCTGGATAAGGGTATTGCGATTACCGTAAATGTGCAGGCCCAGGCCCAGGGTGGCGGTGTTGTATTGGCCGGGTATGTAGGCGGTGCCTTCGGGGTTGCGTAAAAAGAAGCCGTTATTGTTTTCTATATACTGATCATTCCCGTACACCGAGTAGCCAAAGAAATTGCGCCGGTCAATGTCAAAGCCCAAGTCTTGAATAACCGCCAGTTCCAGCTCCATGAAGTTGGTGTAGTTTCGATAAGTCTGATGGCTCATGAGGCTGTTTTTTAGCTCGAAGTGGCTCATGTAGTTATCGTCCAGCTTATTTTCACCAAAGATGGTGTACATCAGCATTTTAACGGGCATGCCGGGCATGGCGCCAGCCAGCACCTCTTGAACGTTTTTACCGGTAAAGTAGCCTTGGTCTTGTCGTACGTCAAAAGCGTCAGGTGATTCCGGGTTATTGCATAACGAGCACAAGATGGCTTGGCCAGGTCGTGCCGGGTTGCCGTTGTCATCCCGCAGGCCTTTGCCCCAAGCGCTTAAGAATGAATAAAAGTGTGGGGTGCCCGTGCCGTTGGTGTCGTATGCTAAGCTAAGAATGCCCAGGGTATGCCCAAGCTCGTGAAATAAGGTAGAGTGTTGGTCCCAAGGTCCATCAGGCCGGGGTATTTGCGAAGGGATGTAGTCAAGCGTGTCAAAATTTAAGACACCAATCGCAATTGAGCCATGTTCTTCCAGCATTTCCGAGCCGGGTTCGCCTGCAAAGGTCACTTGCATGGGTATGTAGGCAAATGGTTCATCTTTATCCTCAAGCGGGCTAAAGGTGGCAAAGGCATCAGGTATGCTTAATGCGCCTGTTTTGATAATGGCAGGTAAAGCGCCAGGGGCTGGCTTAAGTATTTCAGCCCAGTACGATAGGGCGCTGATAAGCTTGCTTCTGTCCAAAGCGCTTATTGTTCGTGTTGATTCACGGGGATCTCGGTCGGCAGGCATGAAGCTGCCATCGCCAATGCCAAAGAAACGCAGTTTAAAAACGGTTTGGCCGGTGGGAGAGGTAATAAGCTGTTCTTCAATGGCATAGGCAGAGGGGGCCATGAAAGAAAGGGAAATTGCCAGTGCCAAAGTTTTCAGCTTGTTCATGAAGATGTTTTTTTAATAAGTTAATCAAAAGGATATTGCCGATAATCAGTTTTTTATCATGAGTGATTAGACTTAACAACAGGTTTCATTTTTTACGCATATGGAAACAACAGTAACACCTGGGGTATTCCCTAAACTTGTAGGAGCTTGTTCAAAGTGCTAGAGACTACCTATGGCGCTAGAACATAGCATTTGCCTTAGGGTTATGTGCAATCACTTCTAATCCGCATGGGTAATGAAATTTCTTTATTGGCTTTTGCTGTAAAAAATGGCAATATCAATTTTAATTGCCGGTCAATAAATGTTCGGGCAAGCACCCGGATTTCCCATTGCATATTATGTTTAGAGAATAGACATGTCTTTTGATACTTGGCTTCTGCTTTTGATTACGTCGGTGGGTATATCGTTAGTGCCCGGGCCCAATGCCTTGCTTGTGCTTACACATGGGGCCTTGCACGGTCGCCAGAAAGCCTTGTTTACCATTATGGGCGGCTTGCTGGGCTTTGCGATTGTGATTGGCCTGTGCGTTTTTGGGATTGGCGCCTTGTTGAAGTCTTCGGTATTCTGGTTTGGCGGCTTGTTTGTGGTGATTGGTGCGGCTTTGCCTTTGCGTTCGTAGCGGCTCGTATTAAAATCAATCTTTAGCTAACCATTTTAGGAAATAGGGCATGAGTAACGATACAGATCTTGATTTTGATACCGCTTTCGACAACATTGATTTTGACGCAATTGAAAAGAAAAACGCTGAGCGCGTTCAGCAATTGGATGAGAACGTGCCCGAGGCGGATAATGATTGCGGTGATGCCTGCAAGATTTGAACGGGGCAAGCTGTTCGTGTAACCCGCTTGAGTTATTGGCACCCGGCCATTGGTCCGCCTTCATAGCGGTTGGCGGCTTCTATTTCGCAGGTGCGTTCCTGGGTCATGGCGCGGGTGCACTCGGCGGCATTAATCTGGCTGATAGAGCCTTCTCCATTTGCATAAAAGCCGCAGTTGGCATCCCTGTATTGAATCCATAATCGTTGGGCAGATTTTAACGGTGCTTTTTGGGTCTCGTCACTGCGTTCCATAAGGGCTTTGTAGGATTTGTTCAGGCGGGCATCCCATTTTTTGGTTTCTTTGTTAACGCAATCCACGATATTAACCGTGCTGCTTTGGTTGCATTTTTCGTAGTCTTTGTTAAACATTTGGGCATGGCTACTGGTTGATACCAGCAGGGCAGGTACGACTAGGAGCAGGTAAAGAGGTTTCATGGTGATTCCTTCTTAGATATATGCTGCAGTGGAAAAAATTAGGGATGGCAATATTTATTAGCCAGTAACCCAAAGCGCCGGTTTGCCATTAAAATGATATAAAACAAAAGTATAAAGAATGATAAACCTTTATTACCAAAAAGGTAATAGGGTATTTTTCAACACAGGAGACGCATGATGAGTAAAGCGATTTTGATGATTGCCGGTGATTTCACCGAAGATTATGAAACCATGGTGCCGTATCAGTTTTTATTGGCGCTGGGCTATAAGGTGCATGTGGTGTGCCCCAATAAAAAGGCGGGCGATCATGTGGCAACGGCCATTCATGATTTTGAAGGAGACCAGACTTATAGCGAAAAACGGGGCCATAATTTTGCCCTGAATTATGATTTCGCAGCGGTTAATAGCAATGATTATGCCGGTTTGTTAATTCCCGGTGGCCGTGGGCCAGAATATTTGCGGTTAAATGCGCGGGTGCTGGATATTGTGCGCGAATTCAATACGGCGGGAAAACCGATAGCTTCTGTTTGCCATGGTGCGCAAATTCTGGCGGCGGCGGGTATTTTAAAAGATCGTACATGTTCAGCTTACCCGGCCTGCGCCCCTGAAGTGGAATTAGCCGGTGGCAAGTACGCCGAAATTGCCATAGATGCCGCCGTGACCGATGGCAACCTGGTTACCGCCCCAGCCTGGCCCGCCCACCCGGCGTGGTTAAGCCAGTTTGTAAAAGCGCTGGGGGCTGAAATTAAGATTTGATCTAGTGCGGGGCAAACCTCATCGTTTCTGGTTCTCACGCAGACTGAACTGACCCCAAAAAGTCGGACATCCTTCCGGCCTTTTTGGGGTTTTTTCTCGTGCCCACGCTCCTGCGTGGGCACGTTCCTGTATGTGAACAAATGCCTTAAGCCTTGCTAGCCTCTAGCGCCTGGTCCAGGTCAGCAATAATGTCATCAATATGCTCAATACCCACAGACAACCTGATCATGTCAGCGCTAACACCAGCAGTGGCCAGTTCTTTTTCATTCAGCTGACGGTGGGTGGTGCTGGCGGGGTGGCAGGCTAGGGATTTGGCATCGCCAATGTTAACCAGGCGGGTAATCAGCTGCAGGGCGTCAATGAAACGGGCGCCACTTTCGTTGCCGCCTTTAATGCCAAAGGTCAAAATGCCTGAAGGTTTGCCGCCCATGTATTTTTGTGCCAGGGCGTGTTCAGGGTGGCTAGGCAGGCCTGCGTATTTGACCCATGCTACTTGCGGGTGGTTGTTTAGGTGTTCGGCCACTTTAAGCGTGTTTTCGCAGTGGCGCTCCATGCGCAGGGAAAGGGTTTCAATGCCCTGAATAATCAGGAATGCACTTAATGGGGCCAGGGCTGCGCCGGTGTTGCGCAATGGGCCAACGCGGCAGCGGCCAATAAATGCGGCGGGGCCAAACGCTTCGGTGTAGACCACGCCATGGTAGGCCGGGTCGGGTTCATTCAAAATAGCAAAGCGTTCTTTATGTTCAGCCCAGGGGAATTTGCCTGAGTCCACCACGGCACCGGCAATAGTGGTGCCATGGCCGCCAATGTATTTGGTTAGCGAATGCACCACAATATCGGCACCGTGTTCAAAGGGGCGGCACAGGGCGGGCGAGGCTACGGTGTTGTCAACAATTAGTGGTACGCCATGGCGGTGGGCGGCATCGGCCAGGGCCTGGATGTCAATAATGTTGCCAGCCGGGTTGCCAATGGATTCGCAGAAGACGGCCTTGGTGTTTTTATCGATCAGTGCTTCCAGGGCGGCAATGTCGTTATGGGGGGCCATGCGTACTTCAATGCCCTGGCGCGGGAATGAGTGCGCGAACAGGTTGTAGGTGCCACCGTACAGGGTGCTGACTGAAACAATGTTGTCACCGGCCCCGGCAATGGTCTGGATGGCATAAGTAATTGCTGCCATGCCCGAAGCCACTACCAGCGCTGCAATCCCGCCTTCCAGTGCGGCAACACGCTCTTCAAGCACGGCATTGGTAGGATTCATGATGCGGGTGTAAATATTGCCGGCCACTTTCAGGTCAAACAAGTCAGCACCGTGCTGGGTGTTGTCAAACGCGTAAGAAGTGGTTTGGTAAATAGGCACCGCTACGGCTTTGGTGGTGGGTTCGGGTTTATAGCCGGCATGAATAGCCAGTGTCTCTAACTTCATGTTTCCTCCTGGGGAAATTGTGTATGTGTATGTATAAGCAAAATGTTAATCCGTAGACTAGCAGATTTTACATAACTCCAAGTTATTTTGTTATTGCAAATGGGGTTATGCGTCTCCATGCAGGAGCGTGGGGCGTGCTTCATGCTTGAAACGGGATCTGTACTTGTGCTTGTTGCCATGCTCCGGCGTGGGAATATGGTCGTTGTGAATTGGTTTTATAATGCTCTTGAAATCGGATGTTATGCCAGCTGGGCCGTGTTTTTCTTGTATCTGTGGCAAAATGACGTACCCCGTATATTTTTTATTTCATTTTCTTGATAGTGCTTTTTTATGTCCAACTTTACCATTGCCGCTTTATATAAATTTGTAGAATTGCCCGATTACCAGGCAATGCGTGAACCGTTGCAGGCTTTTTGCGAGCAGCATGATGTGAAGGGCACTTTGTTGCTGGCGCTGGAAGGCATCAATGGTACGATTGCCGGCCCGCGCGAGGGGATTGAGGCGGTATTGGCGTATTTGCGCAATGACCCACGCCTGGCTACGCTAGAGCATAAAGAGTCCTGGTCGGAAGACCGTGAGCCGTTTCATCGGATGCGGGTGCGCCTGAAAAAAGAAATCGTCACCATGGGGCAGCCCAATGTGAATGGCCAGAATGCAGGCACGTATGTGAAGCCCGAAGACTGGAATGCCCTGATTTCCGATCCTGATGTGGTGTTGATTGATACCCGTAATGACTACGAGGTGGATATTGGCACATTCAAGGGGGCTATTAATCCTGAAACGGTGACGTTCCGTGAATTTCCACAGTGGGTTCAGGAGCAGGCCAAAGAGGGCGGTTTGCTGGACAAGAACAAGAAAAAGAAAGTGGCCATGTTCTGCACCGGCGGAATTCGTTGTGAAAAATCAACCGCTTATATGAAATCCCAGGGCTACGATGAAGTCTATCACTTGGAAGGCGGCATTCTGAAGTATCTGGAAACCATTCCCCAGCCAGAAAGCCTGTGGGATGGCGAGTGTTTTGTATTTGATGAGCGGGTTTCAGTTGGGCATGGGTTGGTGCCCGGGCCATATATTCAGTGCCGGGCCTGCCGTCACCCCTTAAGTGATGAAGACCGCGCCTCTGTACATTATGTGCGTGGTGAAAGTTGCCCGCATTGCTGGGACAAGATTACCGAAGAGCAGCGCGAGCGTTTCAGGGAAAGACAGCGCCAGGTGGATTTGGCCGAACAGCGGCACGAAGGCCATATTGGTGCAAAAATGGATGAGCAAATTCGCAAGCGCCGCGAAGAAAAATTGGCACAAAAAGAGAAGTCCCGCCAGATGGCAAATGCGCTTGATCAACAAAAGTGCAAATAATCAGTTTTAACTGTTGAAAAAGTGCATAAATTAGTGCATACCCTAAGTGTGAATTGTCATATTGTGGTGCATAATACTTTTCATGCAGGTGAGGAGACAAAATGCTCGACAAAGATCGGGCAACTTGCTGGTAACGGCTCTTAAGCAGTAAACGGTGCCAAAATAAATACAAGATAGGGCGATTAATGTCACAAGCATTAATCGCCCTTATTAATTTCAGCACGGCTTATGCATTTCCACTTTCTAGTTTCCATGCTCCTGCGTAGGAATACGTTGCTTAAGCCTTGGTGTTTAACAATACCAGCAGTGCACCGGTTCCGCCCATGCTTTCTGGCGCCTGAATATAAGCCTGGGTGGCTTCCAGTTGCCGTAACCACGCTTTTACCATGTCTTTTAACACTGCCTGCCCGTCTTTTGAACCATAGCCTTTGCCGTGAATGATGCAAACGCAACGTACCTGATGTTGCAGGCACGACTGGATGAAGCGGTCAAAGCGTTCTGCCGCCTGTTCTGCGGTAGTGCCGTGCAAATCCAGGGTGGCGGAAACGGGCCAGGTACCACGGGCCAGTTTTTTCAGCAGGTCTTTGCCATGGGCATGCTGCACGTAAGAAGTGTCGTCAGCTGGTTCATTTTTGCCAACTTGTACAGGGCGCGTGTCTTGCCTGGCACCGGGTGCCGGGTTAAGTACTGGCACCGCCTTGCCTTCGGCTTGTGCCCGCCGGGCCAGTACCAAGGCATTGGGCGACTTGGGGCTGGCCACATGTGAGATACGATTGCTGCCGGGCAGGGGGGTAACCCCCTTTACCGATTGCCTGAACAGGGCGGCATCTTCACTGGACAGTGCGGCTGCTGCGGCACTGCCAGAAACGGTTTTGTTTTGCCGAGCCTGTTCTTTTGCCTGTTTTTCTGCCTTGGCCTGTTCCGCACTGTATTTTTTCTGCATGCGTTTCAGGTCTTCAAGACTTCCTTTAATTACCTTCATTTTCCAACCAGCGTTGTGCATCAAGGGCAGCCATGCAACCGGTACCTGCACTGGTAATGGCCTGACGGTAAATGTGGTCTTGTACGTCACCGGCCGCAAAAACGCCGGGTACGGAAGTCATGGTGGCAAACCCTTGCTGGCCGCTGCGGGTTTTAATGTAACCGCCATGTTCCATGTCTAGCTGGCCTTCGAAGATAGCGGTGTTGGGTTGGTGACCAATGGCAATGAACGCGCCCGTAACCGCCAAGTCTTGTGTGGTATTATCTTGCGTGTTGCGAATGCGCACACCGGTTACACCGCTGTCATCACCCAGTACTTCTTCAAGGGTATAAAACAATTTCAGTTCCATATTGCCGCTATTTACTTTTTCCATCATTTTATCAATCAAGATGGGTTCGGCACGGAATTTGTCACGGCGGTGAATAACTGTTACCTTGCGGCAAATGTTAGACAGGTACAGGGCTTCTTCAACGGCTGTGTTGCCACCGCCCACCACGACCACGTCCTGGTTGCGGTAGAAAAAGCCGTCGCAGGTGGCGCAGGCAGACACGCCTTTGCCCATGAAGGCTTCTTCTGAAGGCAGGCCCAGGTATTTGGCGCTGGCACCGGTGGCAATGATTAAACTGTCGCAGGTGTAAACATTGCCCATTTCTGAATATAGGGTGAACGGACGTTTGCTCAGGTCTACACGCTCAATCTGGTCTAGAATGATTTCGGTGTTGAAGCGTTCTGCGTGTTGCAAAAAACGCTGCATCAGGTCTGGGCCTTGCACGCCTTCGGGGTCGGCGGGCCAGTTGTCTACGTCGGTGGTGGTCATGAGCTGGCCGCCTTGTGCCATGCCGGTAACCAGTACCGGGTTCAGGTTGGCGCGGGCTGCATAAACTGCCGCAGAATAGCCAGCCGGGCCCGAGCCCAGAATCAAAACCTTGGAATGTTTAACATCGCTCATTTATATTCATCCTATAATGGTAATCCACAATTATAATATGACTTATGGC
>Ga0265293_10001083_pt1 | contig 61183 bp, 58 predicted proteins | sample Munlanlewell138R_FD_192505 | JGI IMG/M metagenome (GOLD analysis project Ga0265293, IMG submission 192505) | Leachate microbial communities from a municipal landfill in Southern Ontario, Canada - Leachate well 138R | ecosystem: Engineered > Solid waste > Landfill > Unclassified | place: Canada...
CCCTCGGGCAGCCAGTCCTTCAGCGAGCACGGCAGCAGCAACAGTTGATCGGGAGTGTAGGGGCGATAGGTCGTCGGCATGGCTGCTATTTTACCGAGAGGCGGTTCCTACCGCCCACGCTCCTAGGCTTCTATTGCCGATGGCTGGCGACAGCAGCGCGGGGAGCGGTGAATAACCCTGGAATCAGCCCCAGGGATCCACCTCGTCTTAATCCCGAAAACGGAAGTCGGGATAACGGGTTTGCCATTCCTTCAACTGCTTCTCGGCTTCATCCTTCGCCAAGCCCTGGCGCTCTTGCAGCTTACCGAGGAACTGGTCGCGCCTGCCGGCGATGACATCCAGATCGTCATCGGTGAGCTTGCCCCATTGCTCGCGGATCTTGCCCTTGAACTGTTTCCAGTTGCCTTCCACACGGTCTTCGTTCATAACGCCTCCTGACTAGGATATGGGAACCACGCCGTCATGTTGCCCCAGCGCGCGGCGCCATGCCGTCGGATATCGCGAACGCGGCGTGTAGGAAGATGCTGATACGGCGATAGGCAAGCGACGGCAGGGCCGCCGGCGGGGGCGCCCTGCCCGACGCCGGTAGGGGCTTACAGGCGGGCTTCGAACCAGCTCAGCATGCGCCGCCAGCCGTCCTCGGCGGGGCCGGGGCGATAGCTCGGCCGGTAGTCGGCATAGAAGGCATGGGGCGCCTCGGGGTAGAGGTGGATGGCGGAGGCTTGCGCGGGCGCATTGCCGGTGGCCAAAGCCTCGCGCATCGCTTCGACGCTGGACACCGGGATGCCGGTGTCTTCGCCGCCATAAAGGCCAAGCACCGGCGCCTGCAAGGCGCCGACCACGTCGATGGGCTGGCGTGGCCGCAGGGGATCGGCTGGGCCTTGCAAGCGTCCATACCAGGCCACGGCCGCCTTGAGTGCGGGATTGTGAGCGGCGTAGAGCCAAGTGATGCGGCCGCCCCAGCAGAAGCCGGTGACGGCCAGGCGCGCCGGGTCGCCGCCTTGCGCCGTGGCCCAGCGGGCCGCGGCGTCGAGGTCGGACAACACTTGATCGTCCGGCACACGGTTGGCCACTTCTTTGACCAAGGTCGGGATGTCGTCGTAGTTGGCGGGATCGCCCTGGCGAAAGTAGAGATCGGGCGCGATGGCGAAGTAGCCTCCGCGGGCCAGGCGGCGGCAGACATCCTGAATATGTTCATGCAATCCAAACAGCTCTTGGACAACCAGCACGATCGGCGGTTTCTCGGCCTGGGGCGCGGCATAGTACGCCGGGATGGCGCCAGCGGCCGTGTCGATCGTGGGCTTGCCGCTGCGCAGGCCGTCGGCCGGCGTCGAGATGGTGGTGGTGGCCGGCTGGCCGGTAGCCTTGGCGAAACTCATGGTGTCCTCCATGGGAAGTCTAGGGTTCGAACACCGCCGTGCCGCGGGCAGGCTGGCGTGCCGGCGGCCTTGGGCGGAAAAAAGAACGGGAAAGGGGGCGGCGGGGCGGTGTCGCGGGCGCGCCGCCCTAGGTACCTAGCCGTGGCGCTGCATGGCGGTCATGCCGCGCACGACGGCGGGGCGTGAGCCCACCGCCGCATACCAGGCCTGAACATGGGGATAACGGCCGAGATCGATTTCCTGCCAATCGTGGCGGGCGATCCAGGGAAAGGTGGCGATATCGGCGAGCGAATAGTCATCGCCTCCCAGGAACGGCACGGTTGCCAGGCGTTGCTCCAGCACGTCGTAGACGCGGCGGGCCTCCGCCCGGGCGCGCTCTACCCCATAGGCTTGCTCGCGGGCATGGCGATGGTAATGATGCAGTTCGGCCAGCACGGGTCCGGCGCTGGCCAGGCCGAAGAACATCCAGCTCAAGGCCGGCGGACGCTTGGCCGGGTCGGCCGGCAGCAACCGCCCGGTTTTTTCGTGCAGGTAGAGCAGCATGGCGCCGCTCTCGAACAGCACGACGGGTTCGCCGCCCGGCGCCGCTTGATCGATCATCGCCGGGATCTTGCCATAGGGGTTCAGGCGCAGGAAGGCCGGCGAATGCTGTTCGTTGGCGCCCAGATCGATCGGAACGATGCGGTAGGGAAGCTGCAGCTCTTCGAGCAGGATGGCGACTTTCCGGCCGTTGGAGGTGTCCCAGGTATGTAGCTCTATCATGGATCCAGAAACTCTTAAATGATGATGCTGAGCTTGTTTTGCGGCCGCAGGGTTTCGAGGATCAGCACCGAGCGCTTGCGGCGGATTCGCCAGGCATCGCCGTCAAGACGGATGTCGTAAGTGCTGCGGCCGGGAAAGAGGTCGAGCTGATCGCGTCGCGAGCGGTACACCACGAAGGCGCACTCCATAACAATGCCATCGTCGCCGCGCCTGGCGTCTACGTTGGTAAACGTGTGCAAGGTGCGCGATCGCGGATACTCGACGTGCGCGGTGCGCTTGAGCAGGCGCTTGGCGCGCTCCTGCAGGCGGTGGCGGTCGTCGTAGATCAGGTGCAGCGTTTCCTCGGCCTTGCCGTCGGGCAGGTCGGTGGCGGGAATCAGGTACTCGCCATCGGCCGTGAACAGTTCGGCCCATTCCAGCAGTTGCCAAGTATCCAGCAGATGGGATTCACGCAAGAGAAATTGATGGGCTTGTGCCAATAAGGGTTCCATGGTCAGTCCTCTTGGTTGCGAAGCATCATGTTTTGCCATTGGCGCCAGAACACCCGCATTTGCAATTCGTCGCTTTTGGCGGGCACCTCCTTGAGCATGCCGCGCGAGATGTCGTTCCATTCGTAGGCGGTCTGGTTGCGGTAGCCTTCCTGGCAAAGCTCCAGCATCTCCACGTCGTCGGGCGTGGCAAAGCCCGCCGGGCCGAAGAACTCGACGAAGTTGCGCATGCGGCGGTCGCGCGAGCTGGCGCTTTCGCCCACGGGCGCCAAGGCCCAGCCGGTAACGTCGACCCGGTCGACGTCGGCGGGATAGAAGGTGCGAACGGTGATGGCCAGGGTGTCGTTGACCACGAGGTTGGGGAAGATCAGCGTGTTGCGATCGCCCAGCGCGATGAATCGGCCGCGCTTTTCGCCCAGGCGCTGGATCAGTTCTTCGCGGATCTCATCGATCTCGGCGCGGGCGGCTTCCCCCCAGCCGGCGACCCAGCGCGCGGAAGGCCGACCCCAGGGCATTGCGCCTTCGGATTCGATGATGGCGTGGCCATTGCCGAGGTCGCGGGCCCAGCCGGCCGACACCGCGGGATCGACCTTCGGGCGTGCGCCGTCGCGAGCGTTGACGTACTCGAGATAGCTCGCATGCGTGGTGGAGGTGTGATAGGCGTCGGCGCTGTTTTCCTGGATCAGTTTCCAGTTGGCTCCCAGGCCGTACTCGTGCGTGCCGCCGACGATCTCCATGCCGTTGGGGCCATGTTCCGACATAAGCTTGAGCACGTCGCCCGCCTCGGCCAGATAGGTTTCGAGGCTGGGGATTTCCGGGTCGAAGCAGACGAAGATGAAGCCGTGGTGCTCGGCCAGCCGCGGCACTTCCTTCAGGTTCATCTCGCCATTCTCGATCAGTCCGGGAGCCATCGAGTCTCGTCCGGGCATGTCGATGAGATGGCCCAGATCGTTGTACGCCCAGCCATGATAGCTGCAGTAAAAGGCGCGGCGCTGGCCCTTGGGTTCGCGACAGACCATCGCGCCGCGATGCGAGCAGGTGTTGAAATAAGCGTGCAATTTGCCGTCGCGATCGCGGGTCAGCAGCAGGGGATGGCCGGCCACCTTGCGCGTGATGAAGTCGTTGGGCCTGGCGACCTCGGAGTTATGGCCCAGGTAGAGCCAGCTGTGCTGGAAAATCAGCTCTTGTTCGAGGCGCAGAATCTCGCGGTCGGTAAAGACGCCGCGATGGACCTTGAATAATCCCTGTTTGGAGTCTTCTCGAATGACGCTTTCGAGAAACTGCCGAATATCCTGGTGGGAACCAGATCGATGACTCGTCAACATGGTGGAATGACTCCGCTAGTAAACAGCCAGAAGGAACATGGCATCGGTGAAGAAATCATTGGGGCGGCAAGGGCCCTTGCGTGGGCTCGATGGGTAGCCGGCCGGCAAGGCCCAGCGAGGCTTCCAGCAGGGCGGCGGCTTGCAGGACGGCGGCCTCGCCGCGCGGGCGGCCGGTGATCTGCAGGCCGATGGGGCGCTCGTAGGCATCGAAGCCGCAAGGCAGCACCAGGCTCGGCAGGCCGGTAAGCGTGATGATGGAGTTGAGCAGCGAGGCGGCCATGATGTTGGCGGGCAGCTTGCCGTCGATGCGTTCGGGATGGGGTGTGTCCGCGCTCCAGGCCGGCGTGGTGGCGGCGGGCGTGATGAGCAGGTCGTAGCGCTCGAAGAACTCCAGGAAGGTGCCATACAGCTTGGCGCGTTCGCGATCGGCCCAGGCCAGGCGGCTGGCGCTTTGCCGTTGCCCGCGCTCGATATTCCAGATCATGTCGGGCTTGAGGCGGTCGCGATGGGTTTGCAGCAAGGTTTCGCGATCGACCAGGAAGTTCTGGCCGCGGATCACCAGAAAGGCGTCTTCGGCCTCGCCGATGGCGGGGGAGGCTTCCTCCACGCTGGTGCCCAGGCCCTCGAAGCGGCGTACGGCTTGCGCGCAAATTTCCCGGGTTTCGCGGTCCACCGCGATGCGTCCGCCGAAGTCGCCGGTATAGGCAACTCGCGTGGGCGCGCGAGCGGCGCGGACGGCGTCGAGATAGCCCTGTTGAGGGGCATCGAAGGTGAGCGGGTCTTGTGGGCAAAAGCCGGCCATGGCGTCGAGGAACAGCGCCAGGTCGGCCACGTTGCGCGCCATTGGGCCTTGAACGACCTGGGGCGACCAGAGATTGCGCGGCGTACCCCGGGTGACGCGGCCCGGCGAGCAGCGCATGCCCACTACGCCGCAATAGGCGGCGGGCCGCCGCAGGCTGCCGCCGTGGTCGGTGCCGTGGGCCAGCCAGACTTCGCCCGCGGCCAGCGCGGCGGCGCCGCCGCCGGTGGAGCCACCGGGCGTCAGCCGGGTATTCCAGGGGTTGCGCGTGCCGCCGAACAAGGGATTGACGGTATTGCCGCCCACCGCGAACTCCGGAATGTTGGACTTGCCGATGACGATACCGCCCAGCGCTTCGAGGCGCGCCACCAGCGGATGGCTGCGCTGGGCGATATTGTCGGCATAAAGAGGAGAACCATAGGTGGTCCGTACGCCTGCGACGTCGATCAGATCCTTGATCGCCAGCGGCAGGCCGCCCAGCCAGCCGCGCGGCAAGGAGGCCGGTGCCGCCGCGTTCATGAGGCGGCGGGCATGCTCCCGCGCCCGCTCCAGACACAGCACGGGGATGGCGTTGATCGCGGGCTCGACGGCCGCGATGCGCCGCGCGCTGGCTTCGACCAGATCGAGGGGGGAGATGTCTCGCCGTTGCAGCAGATCGACGGCTTCGCAGGCGGTGAGGTGGATCAGGGTTTCCATGAGTCTGGGCGGGATGGAGGTCAGGCCAGCGGCGAGGGCGGCAAGGGCGTCAGCAGCATGTTGCGCTGATGGACCAGGCCGTCGGTGGCCGCCGGCGGCCACGCGCCGGAGCGCAAGGCCTCGGCGCGGATCTGCATGCGTTCGAGGGCGTCGTGATAGGCCCACATATGTACCCACTGGTGCCGGGTACCGGAAATCGTATGGCCGCATAGCACCAGGGGGGACAAACGCTGCCGCGCTTCGATCTTTTCTTGCCAGCGTTCGATGACGTTGGGAATCGTGCCGGCGTCGTACTGGTAGATGCGCAGCTCGTAGATCGTGCCCAGCGCGCGCTCGGCGAGGGCCGGCGAGAAGGGCGCAGGCGCCACCAGAAGATTGCTCTGGCGCTGCACCTGGGCGCGGCATTGCAGGTCGTTCCATTCCGGCAGCGCCGCCGCTTCGCCCTCGACCCGGTCGCGCTGCGCCATGTCGTCGTAGGCCCACAGATGGACGATCTGGTCGATATCGCCGACCTCGGTGCGCCACAGCCCCATGAGGGGCGAGAGCGCCTGGCGCTGCGGCAGGGCGGCGCGCCAGCGCTCGGTGTAGCTGGGAACCTGGCGCGGACGCAGTTGATCGAAACGCAACTCGAGAATCATGATCTCTCCCTTGGCGCGTTCAAGGCTGGGCCGCCTGGATGCCGGCCTTCTTGATGACCTCGGCGTACTGCTGCGAGTCGGAGCGGATCAATTCGGCGAATTCCTCCGGGGTGCTGAAGTTCAACACGGCGTTGGTGTTCTTGAACGACTCCTGGATTTCGGGGTCGGCCATGACTTTCTTGAGTGCCTGCCAGAGGGTTTGCACCACATCCGGCGGCGTGCCGCGCGGCGCGAGCAGGCCGTACCAGACATTGACCTCGAAGTTATCGAAGCCGAGCTCCTGCAGCGTGGGCGTGTCGGGTGAAACCGGCGAGCGCTTGGCGCTGGTGGCGGCCAGATAGCGCAGCTTGCCGTCGGCCACGTGGGCGTTGGCATCCATGGCGGTGAGCATGGCCCAGTCGACCTCGCTGCCAAGCACGCCCAAGGTGAGCGGTGACGTACCCTTGTAGGGAATGTGCACCGAGGACGTGCCGGCGGCCATATTGAAGAGTTCGCCACCGAGATGGGAGACCCCGCCATTGCCGGTGGACCCGTAGTTGAGCGCGCCTTTGCCGCCGCGCTTGTCGGCGTCGATCAGATCCTGGATCGAATGGAAGGGCGATTTGGCGGGTACGGTGACGAAGTACGGGGTATCGACCAGCACGGCGATCGGGGTGAAGTCCTTGACGACGTCGTAGGCGGCGGCTTCGGGATAAAGACTGGGGAGAATGGCGTTGGGCCCGGGATTGCCGAGCAACAGGGTGTAGCCGTCGGGGGCCGCTTTGACGACGTGGGTGGTGCCGATGACGCCGCCGGCGCCTGCGCGGTTCTCGACGATGACGGGTTGGCCGAGTTCGGCCGACAGGCCTTTGCCGGCCAGGCGCGCGGTGGTGTCGGCGGCCCCGCCCGGCGGATAGGGCACGACGATGTGGATCGGTTTGTTGGGATAGCCTTGCGCCAGCGCCGCGGCCGGGGCGGCCAGAGCGGAAAGACCGAGCAGGGCGCCGCCGATGATGGCCGCCAGGCGGGCGGGCCGGGCGGCGCCGCAATGGGAGTCGTTCAGGGAAGTCATGATGAATGGCATCTCAAAAGTGTCGGGAATGGCGAAAAGACCACGGGGACGATCAGCGCGCCTTGAGCGTTGCCAGATCGAAATCGTCGGTGCCCGCCGCCAGCATGAACTGCACGTCTTCAAAACCTTCATTGCGGAAGTAATGGACGCGTCCCGCGGGATTGAGGACGACGTCTTTGGGGCCGATACGGGTTTCGGCGAACTTGCCGTCGACCTCCCAGCCCACGGTCAGAACGCCTTCCAGCACGAAGTACGCGTCTTCCACGTCGCGGGCATAGGGCTGGATGCCGACGCCGCGCGGCACCATGACCAGGTCTTCACGGAAACCGGTTCCTTCCAGGCCGCCGGGGCCGACATACACCTTGGCGGCGAACCCGGCGGGATGCCAAACGATCGGCTGTTGAGCATAGCGGCACAGATAGCGGCCGAAAGCCTGGTGCCGCGGATCCGTGCTCGACGGCGAATACACCTCGGTTTTGCCGGGAGCGGCGCCAAACTGCCGGCTGTATTCGGATTGCGTGGGATGCGCGACATAGATCGGCATCTTGGGCCGTGAATTCCCGACCATGACGGAAAGGCGGGCCGCCTCCTGCGAATCATTGCGATAGCCGTGCGGCCGGCCAATGGGCAGGAGCATGAGATCTTTGGGGCCCAGACAGGTTTCCAGAACCACGTCGTCCCAGGTCATGCCGATGGTGGCCCGGCCATCCAGCATGAGAAAAACCTCTTCGCAATCGTCGTGATAGTGCGATGCGCCGTAATGATCGACCGGCAGATCGATGATGCTCAGCGTGAAGTGATGGGGCGGCAAGGTGTTGGGATCGTCGACTTTGGGAGATCCGCCGGCGCCAATGAATCGCATTTGGCCACGCTCGAGCAAAGGATGCCCCTCGCTGCGGGGAAAGGCCTGCCAATCGAATCGCTTGTCCAGATATCTGCCAATGTGCCGCTGAAGAGGGGAGTGCGATGCAGAAGGAATTTCCATGCTGGCCTCGAATGGGTGGGAGGGGTGCAAGCGCCGAGGGCCGGCGCCGGGGAGGAACGGACCTGCCGCCCCGAAAATGTTGGACCTCGGCGACGAGTATAGGCATCGTGATTTATTGTCGTCAATATGATTGTCGACAATCGACAATAAGATTGTCGTATGCTATAACTCGTTTCCATGCATGGCCGCTATCGGTGCGGTGGCATATCCGGCGTCCGCCTCAGTGCGAATCGCCGGCTTCCGCCACGTGTTTTCCCGCGTGCTGGCCACCAGCTCAATTTTGAGGATCCATGATGAAGTCCAGCTTGCCCACCCAGCTCCAAGTCTTGCAGTCCCAATCCCTGGCCTCCGCGGTGCAGCAGGAGATCTATGCCCAGATCCTGCAGGGCAAATTCGCGATGGGTCAAAAACTGTCCGAAGCGGCGCTTGCCGGCAGTCTGGGCGTCAGCCGCGCGCCGGTGCGCGAGGCTTTCCGCGCGCTGGAAGAGGCGGGGCTGGTCACGATCTCCAAGAATCGCGGAGTGTTCGTGAGGGAGTTCACCGCCAAGGATGTCAAGGATCTTTACGACATCCGGGTGGGGCTGGACGAAATGACCGGTCGTTTGCTGGCGCCGAAGATCACCGATTCGCAGCTTGAAAAACTGCAAGGCCTGGTGGAGTCCATGCAGCAATGTCTGGATAACGGCGATCTGGCCGGGTATTTCCCGCTGAATATCCAGTTTCACGATCAGATCGTGCAAATGACGGGCAACGACAAGCTGGTCGTTCTGTATCGCCGGCTGACCGACGAAATGCATTTGATGCGCCAGCGCGGCATCGCCGAGGGGGGAGGAAAACTGATTTCCAACGAGGAGCACCGCGACATCGTGGCGGTACTGGCCAGCCGCAATGGCGATGACGCTGCCGCCGTCATGGGCGCCCATGGCGCCGCGGGCTACCGCCGCTTGCTGCTGGCGATGGAAGAGTACGCGGAGCCGGCGGCCACCGCGGTGGGCGGTTGAACGTTGTCGCCACGGATGGCGATCTGATTGCTGATAGTGAGGATAGGGCTGGCATGAATACTGAAAACGTCACGGCGTTCCTGGCGGATTGGATCGTCCGGGTACGGCCGGAGGACATTCCCGCCGCCACCCGGCGCGAGGGGCTCCGGACTTTCGTCAACTGGCTGGGCTGCGCGGTGGGCGGCGCCACCGAAGACACGGTGGATCGCGCCGTGCGGGCGGTCGCGCCGTTCAGCGGTCCGGGCCGGGCCACCGTGCTGGGGCGCGCCGAGCGCTTCGACGAAGGGCATGCCGCCCTGATCAATGGCATTTCGTCGCATGTTCTGGATTACGACGACACCCATCTCAAGACCATCATCCATCCCGCCGGCCCGGTGGCGTCGGCGGTGCTGGCCGTGGCCGAAGCCCGGCGGGCCAGCGGCCTCGAGCTTCTGACCGCCACCACCCTGGGGGTGGAGGTGGCGTGCCGTATCGGCAATTGCGTCTATCCCGATCACTACGATCGTGGCTGGCACATTACCGGAACCACGGGGGTCTTCGGCGCCGCCGCCGCCGTGGGCTGGCTGCTGCGCTTGCCGGCGCGCGAGATGGCATGGGCGTTGGGCCTGGCCGCCTCCCAGGCTTCGGGCTTGCGCGAGATGTTCGGCACCATGACCAAAAGCTTTCATCCCGGCCGCGCGGCGCAGAATGGCGCCATGGCGGCCTTCCTCGCGCAGGCCGGCTTCGATAGTTCGCCGCGGGCCATCGAAGCCAGGCGCGGGTTTGCCAACGTGCTTTCCACCAAGCAGGATTACGCCGAGATCGTGGATGGCCTGGGGGAACGCTGGGAGGCGGATCTCAACAGCTACAAGCCCTTCGCCTGCGGCATCGTCATTCATCCCACGATCGACGGTTGCCGCCAATTGCGCGAGGAATATGGCGAACTGGCCTCGGCGGCCCGCGAGGTCGTTCTCCACACCCACCCCTTGGTGCTCGAACTCACCGGCAAAACCGCGCCGCGCACCGGCCTCGAAGGCAAGTTCAGTGTTTTTCACGCGGCGGCAATGGCCTTGCTGCATGGCGATGGCTCACCCACCGCGTTTACCGATGCGGCGGTTCTCGATCCGGCCGTCGTCGCCCTGCGCGACCGGGTCCGGGTGGAAACCCGGCCCGACATCCACGAGGCCTCGGTTCGCATCATCATCACTCTGGCGAATGGCACGGTGGTGGAGCATATGGTGGAGCGGGCCGTGGGCAGCATCGAACGTCCGTTGGACGATGCCGCCCTGTCGCGCAAGTTCACGCATCAGGTCGCGCCGGTGCTTGGCGAACGCGCGGCGGTCCAGTTGCTGGAACAGGCTTGGCAAACAGCCGAGGCGGCGGATCCGCTGGCGCTGGTCGAAGCCGCCGTCCCGCAACGGGTCGAGGTATGACCACGGGCCAAAGCGCAAGCCCCGTCCGTCAGGATGGGGTTAAGCGAAGCCGTCGTTCCCTGGAGCCGAAGGCTCCCCTGAATGGTGGCGGAGACACTCCGGCCGAAAGGCCGGAGTTCTTCACGGAACGAGTCGATGCAGGCTTGCCGAAACTGCCCCACGTGGCGCTTGCCACCCTGGGTGGCACGGTGACGATGGCCAGGATCGATCAGGCCCCGGGCGCGCTGCCCGTGCTCGACGCCGACCAGCTCGTGGCGGCCGTGCCCGGGCTGGATGGCCTGGCCAAACTGACGACGGCCACGCTGGCCAGCCTGCCGAGCGCCTCGCTGCATCGATCGCTCCTGGCGCACACCCTGCGCTGGGCTCAGGAGCGTATCGAAGCGGGCGCCCGCGGCGTGGTGCTCCTGCAAGGCACCGATACCATCGAAGAAACGGCTTATTGGTTCGGCTTGCATTGGCGCCATGCGGAACCCCTGGTCGTCACAGGCGCCATGCGCTTGAGCGATGCCGCGGGAGCCGACGGCCCGGCCAATCTGCTGGGCGCGGTTGCCGTGGCGCTCGATCCCGCCAGCCGCCAGCGTGGCGTGCTGGTGGTCTTCAATGACGAGATCCATGCTTGCCGGTGGGTACAGAAAATGGATTCGATATCCACCGCCGCATTCGCCTCGCCGGGTATCGGGCCCTTGGGCAGGGTCGTCGAAGGCCGGCCCCGGTTTCATCATCCGCCGGCCGAACTCCCGCGACCGCTGCCGCCGCCACAGCGCGAGGTACGCGTGGCTCGGCTGGATGTCGGTTTGGATGATGATGGCGCTCTCTTGGACGTCGTGGCGCAAAGCGGCTTCGAAGGCCTGTTGGTCGCCGGCTATGGCGCCGGCCATGTGCCGCAAACCTGGGTGTCGAGGCTGGAGCGGCTGGCGGGGAGTATGCCGGTGGTGGTTGCCGGCCGGCCTGGCTGTGGTCCCACCTTGGCGGCCACTTACCGCTTTGCCGGTGGCGAAATCGATCTTCGCGAACGCGGCATACAGATGGCGGGATGGCTGTCGCCGGCCAAGGCGCGCGTCCTGTTGCGAGCCCTTCTGGCGGCGGGTATCGCTCGCGGCCGGCTCGCCGAGTTCTGGTCACCCCATGCCGAGCCCTGAGCGACTACTGCCGAATTCCTAAACGATCCTGCCATTTCACGATTCCCCTCAGCCCCGCCGTGCGATGTACTACACCCCAACACGGCGAGTCGGCAACGGCGAGAGGGAGATATGGAAACGGCCATGGCCAATTGGTATGAAGCGGGGCGGGCGCACGCCAGCGTGTATCGCGATCCCGAGGTGTTCGCGCTGGAGCGCGAGCGCTTGTTCAAGGTGGCGTGGATCTACGTCGGGCACGAGAGCCAGGTCGAGCGGCCGGGGGATTACCTGCGCTCCGAACTGGTGGATGAGCCGATCTTGCTGGTGCGCGGCGCCGACGGCGAGGTCAGGGGATTCTTCAACCGATGTCCGCACCGGGGCGCCTTGATCGCCCGCGAAGCCCGCGGCAATGCCAAGCTGCTGCAATGCGCCTACCATGGCTGGTCGTTCCGCCACGATGGCGCCCTGCAATCCATCCCTTATGAAGAAGGCTACGCCGGCACCGACCTGGGCGGCCAGCGCGAAGCCTGGGGGCTGACGCCGCTGCCGCGCTTTGCCTCGTATCGCGGCTTTTTGTTTGCCAGCCTGGCGGCCGAGGGGCCCGACCTGGAAAGCTACCTGGGGCCGGTGGCGATCAATCTGGACAATATGGTGGAGCGCTCGCCCCTGGGCAAGATCGCCGTATGGGGCAGCCGCTTCAGCATCGTCAAGCGCAATAACTGGAAGGTCTATCTCGAGAACCTGCACGATGGGGCGCATGCGCTGCCCACCCATGTGTCGTCGATTCGCGCGGCACAGCAGGCGATCGAACAAGCGCCCGACGAGTGGACCCGGCTGCGGGCCTACATCATGGCCGCCAACGCCCAGAGCCCCAAGGATATGGCGCAGTTGCCGGTGCAGTGCTATCCCAATGGCCATAGCGATATGTCGGCCTTCCGCAAGACGCGGCCGGACACGCCGGGGCAGCGCGAATACGAGGAAGCGCTGGCCCGCCGCTATGGCCACGACGGCGTCGAGCGCATTCTGGGGGTGGATCGCAACAACGCGATCATTTATCCCACACTCACGGTGCAGCCCAACTGGATGCAATTGCGCTTGCTCGTACCGCTTGACGTCGAAACCACGCGGGTGGACATCTGGATCTTCAAGATTCTGGGCGCCCCCGAATGGATCCAGCAGCGCATCCGGGCGTTTACCAACACCATCCATACCCCCGGATCGCTGGTGCGGGCCGACGATCTGGAAAACTTCGAGCGCGTACAGCTGGGCCTGCGGGCGCGGAGCGTGAGCGGCATCAACGTCCTGCGCGAGTTCACCGCGGAGCCCGCCGGCCCGGGACCCTCCACGGCGATGAGTGAACGGTATGTGCGCAACCAGCTCGAGACCTGGATGCGTTACATGAAGGAAGAGCGATGACGATGCCTACGAACCAAGGCGTAAACCCCGTCCTGCAGGGCGGAGGCGAGCGAGACAGTCGTTCCCTGGAGCCGAAGGCTAACCCGAAGGGCGGCGGAGCAGCCCCGGCCGGAAGGCCGGAGTTGCTAACACCGACCTTGGCTGAGCTTGCCGATTTTGTGGTCGAGGAGTGCGAACGCCTGGACGAAGGCGCCTACGAATCCTGGCTCGAGCTTTTTGCCGAGGATGGTTTGTATTGGGTGCCCTTGGCCCATGGGCAGGAAAGTCCGGACTCCGATCACTCGCTGTTTAGCGAAAACCCCGCACTGCTGCGCATGCGTGTCGCGCGTTTGCGCCATCCCGCCGCCCATGGCATGGCCGGGCCCTTGCGTACTTCGCGGGTGGTGGGCGGCTTCCGCCTGCTGGAGGCGGGGAGCGAGACCGCCAGAGTGTCCGCGCGTTTCGTTCTCGTCGAATATGAAAACGAACGCGAAAGGCTGTTTGCGGGCAAATATACCTACGATCTGCGACGGATGGCGGCGGGCTGGCGAATCGCTCGCAAGCGGGTCGACCTCATCAATTGCGACGCGCCACTGGCGTCGATCCAGATTCTGCTGTAAGGGCGTCGGGAGCAAGCAAATGTCCGATCCGCAAAGCGTATTGCAACGCGCACGCCAGCGCCTCGCCGCCCAGCCCGCCATGAGCGAGGCGGGCGAGGCCTACTCCGCCGAATGCCTGGCGGGCCATGCGGCCGCCGTGGCGGCCACCCGTGCCCGGCTCGATCTGGCTTACGGCCCGCATCCCGATCAGCGCCTGGACGTCTTCCTGCCGCCGCAAGGCTCGGGTCCATGGCCTACCGTTGTGTTCTGGCATGGCGGCGGCTGGACCAACGGCGGCAAGGAATGGTGCAGTTTCATGGCGCCGGCGCTGGCGGCGGCCGGCGTTGCGCTGGTGGCGCCGTCGTATCGCTTGTTGCCCGACGTGCCATATCCGGAGCCGATGCGCGATGCCGCCGCGGCGGTGCGCTGGCTGCGGGATCATGGCGGCGAGGTGGGTTTGTCGCCGGAGGGCTGGATTCTGGCGGGACATTCCGCCGGCGGGCAAATCGCCGCCTTGCTGGCGGTGGAGCCGCGCTGGCTGCGCGAGGCCGGAGTGCCGCTCGAGCGCATTGCCGGCTGTTATGCCGTGAGCGCCACGTTCAATCGCCGCAACCTCAATCCCGCCGTGGGCGAGGCCCACCTGCAGCCCGGCGCGCCCGAGGCGGTGCAACCCGACAGCCCGCTGGCGCTGGCGGAGCAGGCCTTTACCGACTACCTCCTGGTCTGGGGTACGGCGGAGCATGCGCGGGTCGATGTCACCGGCAGGGCGATGGCCGAGCGGCTGGCGGCGGCGGAGCGCCCCGTGGCCACCGCGATCGAGCCCGGCGGCACGCATTTCTCGATGCACCTGGATCATGGGGATCCGGACAGCAGCTTGAGCCGCCGCTTCCGCACTTGGCGGCAAGAGCTCTGGCGACGATGATCGTGCCCGGCGGTGGCGCGCGCGGACCGCACGTCCGGGCCTCGGCCTTGCCGTCGGATGAGACAGGGGTTCGATGACCATGCGCCGGGCGCGGCAAAGCTTCCGGATTCCTATGTCAAATTGCCGTTCGCTTATGGTGCGCGGGCGGTCATTCTTTTGTAATAGCTCCGTCCCGCTGCCACGGCGGTCTGCAACGGTGTCGGGCGGGACGCCCAGTCCCTTCCGAACCTCCCTCTGGAGTGTCCTATGAAGCGAATTGCATCGATTCTCGGCTGTACCGCCATGGCCTTGGCCGCCGCGTTTCCCGCGGGGGCGCAGTCGCCGGATTCCAAACCTATCCACCTCGTGCTGGCGATGGCGGCCGGATCGGGTAGCGACATCGCCGCCCGCACGTTCAGCGAGACCTGGGCCAAGAATACGGGCCGCCAGATCATCGTGGAGAACCGGCCGGGTGCCTTGGGCACGATTGCGGCGGCGGCGGTGGCCAAGGCCGCACCCGATGGCCACACCTTGCTGATGGTGGGAGGCACCGCCATGAGCGGCGCACCGCACATCATGCCCAACATGCCCTACGATCCCCTGCGCGACCTGATGCCCGTCAGCCTGGTGGTGCGTTCGCCGATGCTGCTGTTGGTGGCCGATGCCAATCCGGCCCAGTCGTTCAAGGATCTGCTCGCGGGCGTCCGGGCCAAGCGGATCCCGGGGTTCTATGGCGCGCATCATGCCGGCAACCTGGCCGCGATGGAGGCGGTGCGGCAGGATTTCGATCTGGAACTGACGCCGGTGCAGTACAAGAGCGGCCCGCAGGCGCTCACCGACCTGGTGGGCGGCCAGATTTCAATGATGTTCAACGACGTCGCGGGCAGCAAGTCGCTGATGGACTCGCACCGCGTGCGGCCGCTGGCCGTCATGCTCAAGGAGCGCAGTCCGCTGGCCCCCGACGTGCCCACGGTCTATGAGCTGGGCTACGACGGCCCCGAGGTGTTGCTGTGGTCGGGATTGTTCGCGCCCGCGGGCACCGATCCCAAAGTCGTCGACGAACTGCACGCCGAAGTGTCGGCCGCGCTGCGCACCCCGGCCTTGCGCGAATCGATGGCCAACCTGGGCCTCGAGGCCGTGCCGTCGCCCACGCCGGCCAGCCTGACCGACTACCTGGTGCAGGAAACCGCCGACCTGGGGCCATTGCTGGTCAATTACGGCAAGTCCAAATGAGTCGGATGACGCTGGCATGAGCGCGCCGGGCCGCCCCAAGCGCGAATCCTCCCTCGGGGAGGCAGTCGCGCAGCGACTGGAGGGCGGTCCATTCGGCGCGCCGGGTCCGAAGTCCGCGTCGTCGGCGCGGACCGCCGGGCCCACTTTTCCGATGAGTGTTGTGGCAAGAACCTATGGCTGATTTTCTGGATCCCTGGGTGGACGACCGTCCCGCTGACGGCGTATTCCGCGTCCACTCCCGCATCTATACCGATCCCGGGCTCTTCGAACGGGAGCAACGTTGCGTCTTTGGCCGCACCTGGGTGTTCCTGGGGCTGGAGAGCCAGCTGCCAGGCCCGCGCCGCTGGCTCTCCACCCGGATCGGCTCCGTCCGGGTGCTTGTCACGCGCGATGGCGAAGGGCGCCTGCATGCCCACCTGAACGCCTGCCGGCACAAAGGCGCCATGCTGGCGCGCCGGGAGACGGGAGAAGCGCGCCAACTGGTGTGCCCCTATCATGGCTGGGTCTACGACCTGGCCGGCAAATGCACCAGCGTCAAGGATGAGCGCACCGGCAACTACGCGGCGGGCTTCGGCGACGATCATGATCTCGTGGCCTTGCCGCGCTTCGCCACCTACAAGGGCCTGATGTTCGGCAGCCTGTCGGCCGAGGTGCCGCCGCTGGAAACCGTGCTGGGCGACATCCGGCCCCTGCTGGATCTGGCGTTGGAGCAAGGGCCGGACGGCATGGAGTTCGTCCCGGGCCGCATCGTTTTCCGCTACCGCGCCAACTGGAAGCTGCAGTTGGAGAACGGCACGGATTTCTACCATCTGACCTCCACCCATGCCGCCTTCATGGATGTGATGAACCAGCGCCGCCAGGGCGCCGGCAACCAGGAGGCGCGGCAGTTCGACTGGCACAAACGCCTGCAGCAGCGGGCGGGAACATTTCATTTCGAGCACGGCCATGCGGCGGTGTGGATGGACCAGGCCGAGGCCGAGAAGCGGCCCATCTATCCCGCGATCGATGAGATCCGGCGGCGGGTGGGCGACGTGCGCGCCGACTGGATGCTGAAAGTGCGGGGAATCTCGCTGTTCCCCAACCTGCAGATCGCCGACGGCGCCTCGCTAACCTTGCGTACTTTCCATCCGCTGGCCGTGGATCTCACGGAGGTGCGCTATTACTGCCTGGCCCCGGTGGGCGAGGCCGAGGCGCTGCGCGCCTGGCGCCTGAGGCAGTTCGAGGATTTCTTCAACGTCAGCGGCCTGGCCACGCCCGACGATGTGGTGATCTACGAGGATTGCCAGCAGGGGTTTGCCACCTCGCCGGGCTGGTTGCAAGGCACCGCTCGCGGCCATGGCCTGCTGCGGGAGGGCGGCAACGAGGCGGCGGAGGAACTCGGCGTACGGCCCCTGGCCACGGTGATCGGCGACTTCCGCGTGCAGAACGAAACCACCTTGCATCCCGCGTATCGTGAATGGCGGCGCCTGATGGGAGCGGCGGAGGAGCGGGAGGCGGATCATGCGTGAGCTCCCGGACTTCGGCGCCGCTTCGCGCCGCGAGGCCCTGGCCATCGCCACCGAGCTGATCGCCTACGAAGCGGCTTTGCTGGACGAACGCCGCTGGGACGAGTGGCTGGCCTTGCTTTTGCCCGACTGCGAATATTGGGTGCCCACCTGGATCGCCGAAGACGAACTGGCCAGCGATCCGCGGCGCCATTTGTCGCATATTTACTATGCGACCCGGGCGCCGCTGGAAGACCGTATCGCCCGCATTCGCAGCGGCCGCGCCGCCGCGGTGGTTCCGCTGCGGCGCAGTGCCCATGTGATGAGCAACACCCTGATCGAAAGCTGCGGGCCCGACCGCATCGACACACGATCGGCCATGCTCTGCCACAACTACGACCCGCATGGCGAGACGGTGGACGTGTTGTTCGGCTGGACGCGCCATACCCTGCGGCTGGGCGAGCCGGGTTGGCGCATTGCGCGCAAGAAGACCGTGCTGCTGAACGACACCATGCCCTCGTCGGTGGATATCTATTCTTTATAAGGACGAAAATGGTGCGGCGGCCCACGGTTTTTCTCACGCGCGATACCGTGCTCGACGACGTGCTGGAGCGTATCGGCCGGCAATTGCACAACGAAGGGGTGCGGGTCGTGCGCGATTGGGCTCCGGCGCGCGAGGCCGCCGGAGCGGCGCCTCCGCCAGCGCTGGCGGAGGCCGAGGTGGCGCTGTTCACCATGCGCACGCGCTGCGATGCCGCGATGCTGCATGCCTGCCCCCGCCTGGCGGGAGTGGTGTACCCCACCATCGGCGTGGAGACGCTCGACCTGGATGCCGCCAATGATCTGGGGATTGCGGTGGGCCATGGCGCCATGCCCGAGAACTACCTGGGCGTGGCCGAAGCGGTGATCCTGCTCATGCTGATGTGGCTGTACCAGCCGCTGGCGTCGCGCGACGTGGCGCTGGGCCGGCGCGCCCGGCCCGCGCCGCGCGCCGACGCCGTGTGGGCCAGGATGCTGCGCCGCCGAAAGGTGGGCCTGCTGGGCTGCGGACGCATCGGCCGGGCCATCATCGAACGCCTCCAGGGGTGGGAGGTCGACATCCATTTCCATGATCCCTACCTTGCCACCGGCGACACGCCGGGCGGCGCCACGGGGGTGTCGCTGGAAACCCTATTGCGCGAGAGCGACGTGGTGGTCGTCTCGGTGGCTCTGACGGCCGAGACCCGCGACATCATCGATGCCCGCACTCTGGCCTGGATGAAGCCCGACGCCTATCTCATCAATGTGTCGCGGGGCGAGGCCATCGACGAAGCCGCCCTGGAGCAGGCCCTGCGCGACGGCCGCATCGCTGGCGCGGCGCTGGACGTGAGCCGCGTGGAGCCCATGCCGCAAGACCACCCTTTGCTGCGACTCGACAATTGCTTCGTCACGCCGCACATGATCGGCCAGACCCGCGAGGTGTTCGAGGCGATCGTGCCGGTGGCCGCCGAGAACATTCTGCGCCTGTTGCGCGGCGAGCTGCCGTTGTATTGCAGGAACCCCGGCGTGGCCGAACGCTGGGCCGCCCGGCGGGCCGCGCTGGCGCAAAACGGCCCGGCCCGGCCCTGATTTTTACCGATGTCTTCCAGACCAGCCGCCGCGCGCCCGCTCCGCAGGAGGCTGGCGCCCACGGGGCACCGAACCTAGAGAGCGTAGGGACCGTTTTATGTCAGATCCGCAAGCGTATCCGGGCAGCCGTTATCACCTGTTCATTCCCGGTCCGAGTCCCGTCCCGGCGCGCATCCTGCGCGAGATCTCGATGCCCACCATCGATCATCGCGGCCCCGAGTTCGCCGTGCTGGGACGCCGGGTGCTGTCGGGCATGCAGACCGTGTTCGGCACCGCGCATCCCGTGGTGATTTACCCGGCCTCCGGCACTGGCGCGTGGGAGGCGGCGCTGGTCAATGTGCTGAACCCGGGCGAGGCGGTGCTCATGTACGAGACCGGTCATTTCGCCGCCTTGTGGCGCGCCATGGCCGAGCGTCTGGGCTTCAAACCCGAGATCCTGGCCGACGGTAGCCGGTGCCAGCGCACCGGTCTGCCGGCGGACTGGCGGCGGCCGGTATCGGCCGAACGCATCCACGAGCGTCTGCGCCGCGATACCAACCACTCCATCAAGGCCGTGTGCGTGGTGCACAACGAAACCTCCACCGGTGCGACTTCCGATATTGCGTGGGTGCGACAGGCCATGGATGCCGCCGCGCATCCCGCCCTGCTCATGGTGGATACGATCTCGGGCTTGGGGTCCATCGACTATCGGCACGATGCCTGGGGCGTGGATGTCTCGGTCAGTGGCGCTCAGAAGGGGCTCATGCTGCCGGCGGGCATCTCGTTCAACGCGCTGTCGCCCAAGGCCATCGAGGCGTCGCGGATGGCGCATCATCCTCGCTCGTATTGGGCCTGGAACGACATGCTCGAGTTCAATGCCCGGGGCTATTGGCCGTACACACCCAACACGAATCTGTTGTTCGGGCTGTCCGCGGCCCTGGAACTGCTGGAGGCGGAAGGGTTGGAGGCGGTATTCGAGCGCCATCGCCGGCTCGCCGCCGCCTGCCGCGCAGCCGTCCGGGCCTGGGGCCTGGAGGTGCAGTGCGAGGTGGAGGACGCCTGCTCGCCGGTGCTGACCGGTGTCGTCCTGCCGGCGCAACTCGATGCCGACGGCTTGCGCCAGGCGCTATACGAGCGTTTTCAACTGTCGCTGGGCGCGGGCCTGGGCAAGGTGGCCGGCCGGATGTTCCGCATCGGCCATCTGGGCAATTGCAGCGAGATCGATCTGATGGGGGTGCTGGGCGCGGTGGAGCTGGGCCTGAAGCGGGCGGGACTGGCGCTGCCCGGTAGCGGCGTGACGGCGGCGATCGAGGTTTTCGATCAGCCATTCCGGCGCTAGACTTATCGGCGCAGGCCCACACGAAATCATCCTTTGTCGGGGAGCACCCATGAGCGGTTTGTATCGCAGCGCAGCCTATCGATCCGCCGCCACCATGGGCGAAATGTTCGGCGCTTTGCAAGGCGGGAGCGATGTCTCGGCTGCGTCCAGGATCCACAATCACCATGGTTTCGCCGTACGCCTGCCCGTGGCCGAAGGGCCGGTGGCCGGCAGTTGGGAATTGGCCGAGTTCTTCGGCAAAGGGTATGTGGCGGTCAGCGACTGCCGCTTTGCCCAGGCGCGCACCGAGCATGTGCCGGGCGACGACGTCATTGAACTGCATTTTTCCCTTACGGGGCCGGCCTCGGTCTTGAGCCGGGCGGGACGCACCGAGGCCAGCGATCTGAGCGTGGTCATTTGCCGGGTGGGGCAGGATGCCAGCTACGCCGTCACCTGTCCGCCCGGCCGCCGCCGGGCGGTATCGCTGTTCGTGAAGCGTGATTTCTTCTTGCGGCTGATCGACGATGGCAGCGCCGAACTGGCGCAGGTGCGTACCGAACTCACCACCTTGTCGCGTCATGATATCTATCTTTGCCGGCTGGCCCTCAATCGCGAGATGCTCGTCCTGGCCGAGCAAATCATGGCCAACCCGCACCTGGGCGAGCGCCGGCTGGCCTACCTCGAGGCCAAAAGCACCGAGCTGCTTTGCGAAACCATCGGAACCTGGCAGCAGGCGCAGGACAACGCGGTGTCGCGCCTATGGCTGCGGCCGCGCGACCTTGCGCTGATCGAGCGGGCCGCCGCGCGGATCACCGGCGATCTTGCCAAGGCCTGGACCATCCGGCAATTGGCTGCCGATATCGGCACCAACACCAGTAAGCTCACGCTCGGATTCCGGGTGTTGTATGGCCTCACGGTGCAGCAATATACGCTCAAGGCACGGATGGCACGCGCCTTGCTCATGCTGGTCGAGGAGCGGCGCACCGTTGGCGAAACCGCGCTCGCGGTGGGCTACCAGCACCAGAGCAGCTTCTCGCTGGCTTTTACGCGCTATTTCGGCTTCGCGCCCAGCCAGGCGGGGCGGCTGGAACCCGAAGAAGCACCGGCGGCGCTGTCCTGGCAGCCGGGGCGTGCCGGCGCGATGCACGAGGGCGCGATCGCGTTCCCGTCGGGACGCTCCTGGCACGATTGAACCCGGGCGGCGGCGCCGGCCGTACGCGCGGCCTTGCCGAGCCGCGGGCGGCCCGAGGCGGCCCGGCGGCCATGCGCCCCGCGGCCCGCTACGGGCCTCATCCCGTCTCCTGCCCCTTTACCTACGCGGCGGGTGGGTTCTTGCCTATCACAGTATCAGCCCTGTCCTACAAGCCGATGGCCCGTCGTCCTATACGTCGGGCGCGGCGGCTTCGGCACGATAGAGGCGTTCGGATACGAAGTGTTCGTGTCAGTTCTGTCAACCATCGCTCCCGCCGGAGCCAGGAGGATCATCATGAAAAAACTCGCCCTGACGGCCGCACTGTTTGCCGCGACTTCGTTTGGCGCCCACGCCCAGCCGGCGACATCGCCCGAACCCGCCCCGATGCCGGCGCCGTCTCCTGCGGCTCCCGCGCCGACTACCGCCCCCGATCCCGTGCCGCCGGCCGCCGAGCGCCCCGCCATGCCCACGCTGCCCGGCAGCCCCGGCGCGGCTGACCGGGCACCTGCCATCACGGGCGGTCCGGCTGGCGAAACCACGATCCCGGAAGGATTCGTCGTGGCCGATGAAACGGTGCGGACGGCCGAGAACCTCACCGGCGCTCGGGTGTACGATCCCGAGGAGTCCCGCGTTGGCCGGGTTTCGGATCTGGTTCTGGGCGATAACGACCAGGTCACCCATCTGGTGCTCGACATCGGTGGTTTCCTGGGCATAGGCTCCCACACCGTTGCGCTGCCCATGGAAGACGTAAACGTGTTCTGGAACCCCGACGATCGGAATGCCATGGTGCGTGTCGACATGACCCGCGATCAGCTTCGTGAATTGCCCGAGTTCAAGAAGAAATAACGCTTGGCAGCCGCAGTGGCGGGCAACCCGCAAACGCCCGCCGCGCCCGCTCCCCCCGGAATGATGCTTCCGATCGGGGAGCGGGTTTGTTTTTGGAATGGCGCGCTCGGGTTTGAGCGGCGCGCCGCGGGCCTTATCGGCTCGAAGGAGCGGCCTCCAGGCTGGCCAAACGCCGGCGCCGGTTGGCGACGCCTTCCATGATGGTCTTGAGCAGCAGCGTGATCATTGCCATGCAGGCGAGCAGGCTGGCCGCGGTGAAGGCGGCGGCTACTTTATAGTCGTTGTTGAGTTGATCCACCAGCAGCGGCAAGGTAAGGGTTTGATTCATGATGGTGCCCGAAACCACGGCCACCGCACCGAACTCGCCCACCGCCCGGGCGTTGGTGAGCACCGAGCCGTACAGCAGGCCCCATTTGATGTTGGGCAGCGTGACGCGGCGGAAAATGGTCCAGCCGGAGGCGCCCAGCGACAGCGCCGCCACCTCTTCGTCGGTGCCTTGCTCCTGGATGAGCGGAATCAGGTTGCGGGCGACGTAGGGCGACGTGACGAATACCGTGACCATCAGGATGCCGGGCCAGGCGAACATCAACTGGATGTTGTGGGCCGATAGCCAGGGCCCGAACAGGCCCTCCATGCCATAGACGATGAGATAGCAGAAGCCCGCCACCACGGGCGACATGGCATAGGGAATATCCACCAGCGCCACCAGCAGCCGCCTGCCGAAAAAATCGTAGTGGGTCACGCACCAGGCGAGCATGATGCCGAAAACCAGGTTCAGCGGTACCGACACGAGGGCGGTGAGCACCGTCAGCCAGATCGCGTGCAGCATGTAGTCGGCCGTGAGATTGGCCCACAGCGCCTGCAAGCCATCGCTCAGCGCAAGACTGAAGATCAGGATCAGCGGGATGACCAGGAGCACGAGGGCCAGGGCAACCGCCAGGCCGAGCAGCAGCCATTGGACGGCGGAACGGGGACGCTGGGCAATCATGATGGGGTGGCCAAGGGTCTGACGGGAAGCATGAAAACAGCGGTTAGTAGCGCAGGAAGCGGCTTTGCGCTACCTGCAGCAGGAACAACAGCAGCAAGGAGGCGAACAGCACCACCGAGGCGATGGCCGCGGCGGCGGGATAGTTGAACTCCTGCAGGCGCACGAACAGCATCAGCGACGTGACTTCGGTTTCGAAGGGAATATTGCCGGCGATCATGATCACGGCGCCGAACTCGCCCAGGCTGCGCACGAACGACTGCGAGGCGCCGGTGACCAGGGCCGGCGTCAGGGCCGGCAGCAGCACGCGCCAGAACGTTTGCATGGGAGTGGCGCCGAGCAGGCGCGCGGCTTCCTCCACATCGTGATCGAGGTCCTCAAGCACCGGTTGCACGGCGCGCACGATGAACGGGATGCTGGTGAAGGTCATGGCCAGCACGATGCCCGGAAAGGCATAGGCGATCTGGATATCCATGGCCGCAAACCACTGGCCTATCCAGCCTTTGGGCGCGAACAGCGCCGAGAGCGTGAGCCCGGCGACGGCGGTGGGCAGCGCAAACGGCAGATCCACCAGCGAATCCAGCAGCCTGCGGCCCGGGAACGAGTAGCGCGTGATCACCCAGGCCAGCACGAAGCCGATCAGGGTAACGAGGATGGTGGAGTAGGCCGCGCCTTCCAGGGTGACTCGATAACTGGCCAGAACGCGGCTATCCGTAATCGCCTGCCAATACTGCGCCCACGACATGCCGCTGACATAGATGAACAGCGTGGACAGCGGCAGCAGGATGACCAGGCTGACATACAGGGTGGAAACCCCGAAGGTCAGCCCGAACCCGGGCAGCAGGGGGGTACGCTTGAAAAAGCCGGGAATGCGCATCTAACGGCGGATGGAGATTATCGCTTGGCCAGCAGTTGATCCAGAATGCCGCCGGTGGCGAACTGCGTTTCCTGGATGTTGTCCCAGGAACCGAGTACCGCCGTGGGATTGATGGTACGAACCTTGGCGTATTGTCCTTCGGTCGCCGCGACGACTTCGGGATTGTGCACACGATAGTTGAAGGTGGTCAGCAGTTGCTGGATTTCTTTAGTGTACTGGAACTCCAGATAGGCCGTGGCGAGTTTGCGCGAATGCCGCTCGTCGGCCACTTTGTCGACCACCGCCACCGGGAACTCGGCCAGCACCGATACCGGCGGCACGACCACTTCGAATCCCTGGGCTTTGTACTCATCGCTATTGGCGATGTTGATCACCTCGGACTCGAAGGTGAGCAGGGCGTCGCCCTGGTCGTTGTTGGCGAAGGCCACGGTGGCGGCGCGGCCGCCGGTGGGGAAGTTCACGACGTTGCGCAGCAGCTTGCCAACGAACGCTTTGACCTTGGCTTCGTCGCCCTTGAAGGCTTCGTCGGCGTACAGCCAGGCGCCCAGGTAGGAGTAACGGGCGTTGCCGGAGGTCTTGGGGTTGGGAAAGACGACCTTCACGTCGTCGCGCACAAGATCGTCCCAGTTATGGATATTCTTGGGATTGCCCTTGCGCACCAGAAAGGCGATGGTGCTGTAGTAGGGCGAGCTATTGTTGGGGAAGGCCTGGGCCCAGTCTTTGCTGACCAGGCCGCGGCTGGCGAGGATGTTGATGTCGGTTACCTGGTTGAAGGTGACGGAGTCTACCTTCTTGCCCTGGATGATGTCCTGCGCCTGGCGCGACGAGCCGGCGAAGGAGAGGTCGACCTTGACGTCCTGGCCGGTCTCGGCCTTCCAGTGCTCCACGAACTTGGGTGTAATGGCGGCGAACAACTCGCGCGAGATATCGTACGAGGCGTTGAGGATGGAGCTGGCTTCTTGTGCTTGCAATGCGGGGGTGGTGGCAACGACGGCTACGGTGGCGGCCGCCACGAAAACTTTCTTCAACATGATGGATTCGGCTCCAGGGGGAAAAGGGTCCCATAGGCAGCCACCTTAACAGCCAATCCTTATCCTAAATAACGAATTTTTATCCATTTCTTTATTCTTAAATGGAATAAGGGTGTGGCGTTCAGCGCGCATGAGGCATTCCGGATGGCTTCCGCATCGCGTCGTGAAGGACGGGGCGGGCCTTTCAGGAGAGCGTGCCTTCTTCGGCGTGGCTACCCCCGGATTGGTGCGAGCGCAGCGCGGCTTCGCGGCGCGGCTGAAGATGGGCCGCCGCCGCGCGCAGTTGATCGAGGAAGGTCGCAACGGCTGGCGAATGCGGCCGGTTGGCGCGGGTGATCAAGGCTACCGGCCCATAAATGCTCGATAAAGGAACCGGCAGCCGGCGTACCAGACCGTGGCCCGCGAACTGCCGCACCACGTCGGCCGGCATCACGGAGAGCATGGTGTTTTGCTGCAGCAAGGCCAGATTGGTGAGCAGCGAGGCGCATTCCAGGGCGTTCTGCGGCCTGGTGCCGGTGACCTCCATGAATGTCCACTCGAAGAGCTGGCGCAGTGGCGTCGTGGAGTGGGGCAGGATCCAGCGCAGGCCGGCGGTGTCGGACAAGCTCACCGTGTCTTGTCGAAGCAGGGGGTGGCCGGGCCCGCAGACCACCACGAATTCGTCTTCATACAGGATCTCGAGATCGACGTCGTCCAGGGCCGCGCCGCCCATGATGCGGCCGAGCACGAAATCGAGATCGCCGCGCTTGAGCGCTGCCAGCAGCATTTCGTGGGTGCCTTCCTTGAGCGCCACCCGCACCTTGGGGTGGCGCTCGAGCATGGTGCCCAGGGCCAGGGGCAGCACTTCCGAAACGGTGGACGTCATGATGCCGGCGGTGATGCTGCCGGAGGCGCCTTCCGACAGGGCGTGGAGTTCCGCGCCCACGGCATCGAGTTCGGCGAGCAGGCCGTTGGCGAACCGGATCATGGCCTCGCCATAGTGCGTGGGGGCCATGCCGCGGCGCGAGCGCTCGAACAACTGAACGCCGGCCGCGGCTTCGAGGTCTTGCAACAGTTTGGTGGCGGCCGGCTGGGTCATGCCCAGGCGGGACGCGGAGCGACGCAGGTTGCCGGTTTCGCCCAGGGCGTTCAGCAGCAGCAGCTGCCGCATCTTGAGACGGCTGCGCAAGGTTTGCAGCGGCAGGGTGCCGGACATGGGCTGTCTCCGGGTTTGATGGGGTTGATACTAAAAAAGGGATCAAACCATACAAAACATTGATTTTACGGTAATCATCGTTCTCCTTAGACTTGCAGGCAAGTCCCGGCACGTCTCGAACCGCCGGGCCAACTCAGGAGACAACGGAGATGGAGACGCAACCTACGTACGATCTGTACTGGTCGTTTCGCAGTCCATACAGCTATCTGGCCTTGCCGCGAGTACAGGCGCTGGCGGCGAAAAAAAACATTCATTGCCAGGTACGTATCGTGTATCCGCTGGCCGTACGTTACCCCGAGCATTTTCGCCGGCAACGCGAGAACCCCCAGGCTCGGCCATATTTCCTGGCCGATTGTGAACGGGTGGCGGATTTTCTCGGCATGCCGTTCCGGCGCCCCGTGCCCGATCCGATCGTGCAGGATCCCGTCACGCTGGAGGTGGCCAAGGAACAGCCCCATATCTTCGGTCTGAGCCGGATGGGCATCGCCGCCGGCCGACGGGGCCGGGCGCTGCCCTTTATCACCGAAGTGAGCCGGGTGCTGTGGGACGGCAGCGTGGATGGCTGGAACGAGGGCGACCACCTGGCGCAGGCGGCCCGCCGCGCCGGGCTGGACCTGGCGGAATTGCGGCAGGCGGTGGCGGAGGATCCCGAAGGCCATGATGCCGAGATCCAGGCCAACCAGCAGGCCCAGCATGCCGCCGGACACTGGGGCGTACCGCTATTCGTGTACGGCGGCCAGCCGTTCTTCGGCCAGGATCGTTTCGATCATCTCGTGTGGCACATCGAACGAGATCTCGGCGCCGGCCGGCCGGATCCCGGCGCGAAGGCGGTTCCCGCCCGGGAGCCCGCGGGCTGATCGCCCGCCACGAGCAAATTTGCGATCCGCCCACCGAGGCGCGGCGTCTCCAGGGCCCCGGCCGCCCGCCGGCTTCGGATGGGCGGTGCCCACATCCTTCATCACCCACGAGGCTACGCTCATGCAGCCCAATTTCGTCTTCATCATCACCGACCAGCACCGCGCGGATCATCTGGGCTGCTACGGCAACGAGATCGTTCGCACGCCCCACATCGATTCGATCGCGGCCGCCGGCTGGCGGGCCAACCGTTTCTACGTCGCCAACCCGGCCTGCATGCCCAACCGGGCCACGCTGATGACGGGGCGCATGCCGTCCGTCCATCGCGTGCGGGCCAATGGAATCCCGCTGCCGGCCTCGGCCAATACCTTCGTCGAGCTCTTGCGGCGGGGCGGCTATCGCACCGCTTCCTGCGGCAAGATCCATCTCCAGCCCATGACCGCCGAAGGGCCGATCTTCCGGGGCAGCGCCGCCGATGGCCTGCGGCCGCCGCCCGATCTGGCTGAGGCCTGGCAGGCCGACGCGCCGCCGGATTTCTATGAGCAGGAGCGTATTCATCGCTGGCAGAGCGACGAATCGCACGATCTGCGACTTCCCTACTATGGCTTCGAAGAGGTGCACCTGACCATGATGCACGCCGACGGCGCCCATGGACACTACGGCAGATGGCTGGAGGCGAATCATCCGGGCTCGAACCTGCTCCTGGGACCGGAGCATGCCGGCGACGCCGGAACGATTACGGCCTTGCAGGCCTGGCGCACCGCGGTGCCGGAGGCGCTGTACTCCACCAGCTATATCGGCGATCGGGCCTGCGACTTCCTGCGGCGGCACCACGCCGAGGCGCAGGCGCAGCCGTTCTTCCTGCAGGTATCGTTCAACGACCCCCACCACCCCTTTACGCCCCCTGGCAAATATTGGGACATGTACGATCCCGAGGCCATCCCGCTGCCGGCCTCGTTCGCTCCTCCGGCCGAGGGCGCGCCGCCACCGCTGCGCTATCTGCTGGCGGAACGCGACCAGGGTCGGTCGGACCGTGATTCGTGGCTGCCGCAGGCGGTGGGCGAAAAGGACGTGCGCGAGGCGATCGCCCTGACCTATGGCTCGATCACCATGATCGACGACGCCGTCGGCCGCGTGCTGGCCACGCTGGGCGAGCTGGGCCTGCGCGAGAACACCGTGGTGATCTTCACCAGCGACCATGGCGACTTCATGGGCGATCACCAGCTCATGTTCAAAGGCCCCATGCACTACGACGGACTGATCCGCGTACCCTTCATCTGGAGCGATCCCGCCCGCGACGACCGCGGCCGCGCGGTGGAGACGCTGGGCGGCACGCTGGACATCGCCCGCACCGTTCTGGCCCGCGCCGGCATGGCGCCATTCAATGGCATGCAGGGCCGCGACCTGCTCGCCCCGGATGACGGCCGGCCGCCGCGCGAAGCGATGCTGGTGGAGGAGGACAACCAGCGGAGCTTCCTGGGCTTCGACCGGCCGGTGCGGCTGCGCACGCTGGTGACCCCTCGCTGGCGCCTGTCGGTGTATCGCGGCGTCGATTGGGGCGAGCTGTACGACCTTGACAACGATCCGCGGGAAAGACACAACCTGTGGGACGTCCCCGAGCTGCGGGAAACTCGCGGCGAACTGTTGTGGCAGCTGGTGCAGACCATGGAGGAACTGGCCGACGACAGTCCTCTGCCCAGGGCCCGCGCCTAGGCACGGGCAAGGCGGCGCTCGATGCGCCGCGAGGTTATCCAAGCCGAAGTCCAAAAGGGAGACATATCATGAACCGGATTTCCACCACCTTGCTTTTTCCCGCGCTTTGCCTGGCCTGGCTGGCGCCCGCCACCGCCCAGCCGGCGGCCTACCCATCGCAGCCGGTCACCATGCTGGTGTCGTTTCCACCGGGCGGAGCCACCGACCTGGTGGCGCGCGCCATGGCCCAGGAGATGGGCAAAGACCTCGGCCAGAGCGTGATCGTCGTGAATCGCGCCGGCGCCGGCGGTGCCGTGGGTACGGCGGCCATCGCCAATGCCGCCCCGGATGGCTACACCATCGGACTGATTTCGGTTGCGGCCCTGACCATCGTGCCGCACATGCAAACGGTGTCGTACGGCTTTGACGACTTCGACTTCATTTGCCGCGCCTACGATATGCCGGTGTTCGTCCTGGTGGCTCCCGGCTCGCGATTCGGCACGCTGGACGAACTGCTGGCCTACGCGCGAGACAATCCGGGGCAGCTGAACTACGCCACGGTGGGCCCGGGCTCCCTGCCCAATATGGCGGCGCTGGACCTTGCGCGGGCCGCCGGAGTCGAGATGAACCACGTACCGTACAAAGGCGAGGCGCCCGCGGTCACCGACTTGCTGGGCGGTCACGTCGATGTTTATCTCGGCACCAATGCCGCCGCCACCCGCTACGGGCTTACCCGGCTGGCGGTTGCCGCCGACCAGAGGGTCGCGGGTTCCGACGATGCGCCAACCCTGACCGAGGCGGGCTATCCGGTGGTGTGGTCCATCATCGGCGGCATCCTGGCGCCCAAATCCCTGGAGCCAGCGCAGCGCGAGCGCCTGCAGGCGGCATGCGAACGAGCCTCGGCGTCGTCGGCCTACCAGGCGGCGCTGGCCAATCTGAATGTCAGGCCCTTATACGCCGATGGCAAGGCTTTCGGTGGCCAGCTCGCCGCCGAATCCGAGCTCAATCGCAGCCTGCTCGCCTCGGCGGGCCTGCTGGCGGACGCCGCCGCGGCGACACCGCGTTGACCACGCGCCAAAACGACGTTTCGACGTAGGCAAAGCGCAAACCCCGCCCACTCATCCCCAAACCGCCGCTTGCCGCGGCATGCCGTAAGGAACTGTCATGAATTCCCCCGAACGTTTGTCGGATGCTTTGGCCGCGTTCTCCGACCTGAGGTTGTATATCGATGGCCAGTGGACGTCGGGCGCCACTGGCGTGAACGAGCCTGTGGTCAACCCCGCCGACGGCCGCACCCTGGGGCGGTTGCCCCATGCGGCTACGGCCGACCTCGATCGCGCCCTGGGCGCGGCGGCGCGCACCTTTCCGGCGTGGTCGATGGTGCCCGCGGCCGAGCGCCGGCGCATCCTGCTGGAGGCCAGCCGCCTCTTGCGCGAGCGCAGCGCGCGCCTGGCGCTGATCCTGACGCTGGAGCAAGGCAAGCCGCTGGCCGAGGCGCAGGCCGAGGTTGGCGCGGCGATCGAAGTCTTCGAGTGGTATGCCGAAGAAACGCGCCGTCTCTATGGGCGCACCATACCCCCGCGCGCCATCGGCGTGTCGCAAGTGGTGGAACATTATCCGGTGGGTCCGGTCGCGGCGTTCACGCCTTGGAACTTTCCCGCCCTGACACCGGCCCGCAAAATAGCGGGAGCCCTGGCGGCCGGGTGCACGCTGGTGATCAAGCCGGCGGAAGAAACGCCAGCCACGGCGATCGAGCTGGCGCGCGCCTGCGCCGATGCGGGCGTGCCGCCCGGTGTCCTCAATGTCGTGTTCGGCGTGCCGCAGGAGGTCTCGGACTTCCTGCTGCGCAGCCCCGTGATCCGCAAAATGACGTTCACCGGCTCGATCCCGGTGGGCCGGCACCTGGCTCGCCTGGCTGCCGAACATGGACTCAAACGCTGTACGCTGGAACTGGGCGGCCATGCGCCGGTGCTGGTATGCGACGATGCCGATGTGGAGCTGGCCGCGCGAACCTGCGCCGCGGGGCGCTTTCGCAATGCGGGCCAGGTATGCGTCGCACCTTCGCGCTTTTATGTGCAGGCCGGCGTGTACGACGATTTCGCGGTGGCCATGAGCCGGGCCGCGGCCGGCCTGCGGGTGGGCGACGGCCTGGATCCGCAAACCACCATGGGGCCGCTGGCCAATGCCCGCCGCCTCGAAGCCGTGCAGCGCTATGTGGAAGATGCGCAGGCCAGTGGAGGAGAGGTGCGCACGGGCGGCGGCCGCCCGGATGGCGCCGGATATTTCTTCGAGCCCACCGTGGTAACCGGGCTGCGCGACAGCGCCCTGGCGATGCGCGAAGAAACCTTCGGCCCGGTGGCGCCGCTGGTGAAATTCGACACCATCGACGAGGCGGTGGCGCGGGCCAACAGCCTGTCCTTTGGCCTTGCCGCCTACGGCTTTACCCGCTCGGCGCTTACCGCCGCGCACCTGAGCCGGCATCTGTCGGCCGGCATGGTCGGCATCAACCATCTCGCGGTGTCGCTTGCCGAGGCGCCCTTTGGCGGCGTTCACGAAAGCGGCTACGGCTCCGAGGGCGGCAGCGAGGGCCTGCAAGCTTACCTGGCGCCGAAGTTCATCTCGCATCTCTTGTCGTAGCGACCGCCAGTATTGGAGAAGCCCATGTTGTATCTGGTGAGCAGCTCACCACATCCCGCCAACGACGAAGGCCTGTCCGAGCGGCAGCGAAAATTCTGGGATTGGATGGCCCGGCTGGAAGCCGAGGGCCGGGTACTGCACGGTTGGCGCCGAATGGGGCGGGGGGCGGTGGTTATCTTCGACGTGCCGGACCACGGCGCCTTGCATGACTTATTGCGGCAATGGGCGCACCTCATTCCAGCCGCGTTCGACGCGCAGCCGCTGCTGGCGCGCCCGGGCGCGGCCGGAGATCCCCCCAATACGAGCCCACGGCGATGACCACGCGCCGACGCGCAGCTCCCGTTCCCTGGAACGGGAGCCAGCAAGGTCAGCCTTCCACGGAGCCGAAGGCTCCCCCGAATGGTGGCGGAGAAGGTCCGGCCGGACGGGCGGACGTCTTCACCACGCGCCGACGCGCAGCTCCCGTTCCCTGGAACGGGAGCCAGCAAGGCCTACCGTCCGTGGAGCCGACCACGTTCGACTTGCCGCCGGGGGCTTGTGATTGCCATGCCCACGTCATCGCGAAGAACGCAATCGACTACCCCCTGGTGGCAGACCGCAGCTACACGCCCGAGCCCGCCCCCGAGGCGCGCTATCTCGCCATGCTCGACGCCCTGGGCATGGCCCGAGGCGTACTGGTGCAAATCAGCGTGTACGGCACCGATAACCGCTATTTGCTAAAGGTGTTGCGCCGCCATCCCGAGCGCTTGCGCGGCGTCGCCGTGGCCGATCGCGGCGTGTCGGCGCACGAACTGCGGAGCATGCACGACGCGGGCGTGCGCGGGTTACGCATCAACACCGCCTTTGGCGGAGGAGTTCCGTTGTCCGACCTCGAGGCGCTGGCCGAGCGGGTGGCGCCAATGGGCTGGCACGTGCAACTACTGATCGATGGCCGTCGGTTTCCGGCGTTATTGCCGCGGCTGCGGCGCCTGGAAGGGCGCTTCGTGGTCGATCATATGGGCCATCTGCCGGCGTGCCCGGGCGTGTCCAGCCCCGCTTTCCAGGCATTGCTGGAACTGGTGGCCGAACGGGATTGGTGGGTCAAACTATCGGCGCCTTATCGCCTGGCGGCCCCACAAGCCGAAGACGGGCCGCCAGAGGGAGTATCCGGCCTCGCGGAATCGCCATCTGTCTTTCCGGGTCAACCGGCATATCCTGGCGTGACGGCGATGGCGCAGGCCTTGGTGGCGCACGCGCCCCAGCGGCTGGTCTGGGGTAGCGATTGGCCGCATGTCGCCACGGCGGGCTTGCCTGATACCGGCCGGTTGCGCAATCTTTTGCCAGACTGGATACCCGACGCGGCGCAGCGCCGGCGCGTTCTGGTAGACAATCCTGCGCGCCTGTACGATTTTCCCGGTCGGCCAGTGGCGTAATCCGGCCCTGCCTTGGGGCGGCCGCATCGGCATCGCTATAATCCGAGGCAGCGCCAGATCCTCCATACCCAGCCATGTCCTCCGAGATTTCCTTCGCTCCGGCGCCGGCGCGCGGGTCCCCGGCGCCGATCCCGCTATTCGTCCTCGCCGGCGCCCAGGGCAGCGGCAAGACGGCTGCGATCAACCGCTGGCTGCGGCTGCCGGGGTTTGCCCGTACCCTGGTGGTACTCCAGCAGGACGGCGCCAGTTCGCTCGGGCATCATCTGGTAGCGCATTGCGCCGACGGCATCTTGCGGCGGGGCTTCGGCTGCGTGTGCTGCGGGCCGCAGGCCGATTTGCCCCGCACTCTCCGCGACCTGCCTTGGCGCTTTGCCCGCGAGGGCCAGCGCCTGTTCGATCGTGTGCTGATCGAAGCGGCGGGCGACGCCGACCCGCAGTCGGTGGCAGGTGTGCTCCAGGCCTATCCGAGGCTGGCTCGGCAGTATCGTCTGGCCGGCGTGGCCTGCGTACTGGGCCAGCCGGCGCTGGAGGCCCTTGACGAGCCCGATACGATGATCTGGCGCCAGGCCGCCGCCTCTGGCTTGCTGCTTCTACCGCGGCTTGCCGACATCGGGGCCGCGAGGTACGCGACGCTGATGACGCGCTTGAAAGCTCTGCCCGCCGCCGATAAGCGCGAGATGCTGCCGGCTGACGCCGAGATGCGCGAGCCCGCGCTCCACGCTTTCTTCGAACTCGAAACTCCGCTCGATCGATCCTTTGCCTGAGCACCACCCTGGCGGATGGCTCCGAGAACTTGAAGCGGATCGATAAGCTGGGACAGCTCACGATCCGTCTCTGAGTCAGTCCGCCAGGGACGGCGGCGAAGGCTCGCGGCCAGCCGGGGCATCGCCGCTCAGCCGCACGCCGCCGCCTTGCCGCTTCACCGCGTACATGGCGCGGTCGGCCATTTCGAGCAGGATGCCCAGAGTCGGGCGCGGCTCGTCGCCCGGCGGCGCCACCGCCGCGCCGATCGAGGCGCCGAGCTCCACTCGGACTTCGCCGGCATCATAGGCACCGGCTGCCCTCGCATATGGAAGAACAAGAGGGCGTTGGCCAGCGTGGCGATGGCGGCAATCAGGAGCGCGATGGAAGTGTCCATGCAAAGCTCGTGTACGGGCAACGGGGTGATCGTACCGAACGCGGTGACGGATGCCGATGATGGCGTGGCCTGGCTTGGCCTGAGCCGCTGCCCGGAAACACCGGTTGCGGCGCGCCGGCGCGCCGCCGGTTAGCTATGGTACATCGTCGGCGGCCGTGAGCTGGCCGGTGGCATGGGCCAGCAGGGTTGCCGCCACGCGGGTGGCGGCCAGGGCGTCGATCTGCGCCATGCGTGCCGCAAGCAGGCCATTGGTAGCCTCGGTGGCTACAGTTACCGTACCCAGGCCGTGGCGATAGGCTTCGAGCGCGCCGTCGTATAGCACTTGGGCGGTTTCCACCCACTCGGTGGCCGCCGCATGGGCTTCGAGCGCCGAACGCAGGCGGTTGTTGGCGGTGACGAGATCGAGGGCCGCCGCCTGTTGGGTCTGGCGCCAGAGTTCGATGGCCTGGTCGGCTTGCGAGCGTGCCGCGGCGAGGCGGTTGGATCGCAGCCCGCCGTCATAGAGCGGCAGCGACACTCCCACCATCACACCGGCGCGCGAGACTGGCTGGCCCAGCAGCGAGAGGCCGCTGATATCGAGGCGGTTGTTGGTGATCGCGGCAATACCGGCCAGGAACACCTTGGGCAGAAATGCGGCTTCCGCAGCGTCGATGCCATGCTGTGCGGCCTGGGCGGCGGTATAGGCCGCCAGCACTTCCGGACGCCGGGCCAGCAGTTCGTCCAGACGATCTTCGACGTCAGCCGCCAGCGAATCGGGCAAGGGCCGCAGGGGAAGCCGGGCCACCTCGAAACGGGTGGTCGGCGGCAGGCCGACGGCCGCCACTAGCGCTTGATAGGCGTCGCGCTCCAGGCCCCGGGCCTCGACCAGGCCGAGGCGGGCCTGGGCCACCATCTGCCTGGCCTGGGATTCTTCGACGATCGTCGCCAGCCCGGCGCGCCGGCGTTCGCTTACCGCCTGGGCCACCGATTCGCTGTTGCGCAGCGCTTCGGCGGCGATCGCGGTGCGGCTGCGCGCCGCCTCATAAGGATAATAGGCCAGCGCCACGGCCTGGATCAGAAGCTGGTGGGCAGCCTGGAACTGGACGTTGGCGCCGAAGGCGAGTTGGCGGGCGCTCTCGGCAATGGCCTCGCGCTCGCCGAAGTCGAACAGCAGCCACTGCAGGGTGATGGCCGGGATGACGCCGCTTATGCTGGTGTCGACGTGATCGATGCCGCCAAGGGCAAGGGGCAGGGGGACTTTGCTGCGTTGGTAGCCCGCAACGGCGACGGCCGTGGTCTGCGGCAGGAACAATGCCTCGGCGATGCCGACGGCCTGCGCCGCCTGCCGGGCCTGTTCCCAGGCGACGCGGGTCGCGGGGTTGTGGCGCTGGGCGAGGTCGATAAGTTCAGGCAGCGACAGCGGGTGGCTGGGCAGGTTGGTGGGCGGCGCTGGTGTATGGCCGGCCGCCGCGATGGTGGGCAAATCGAAACGCGGATCGGCGGCGGCACGTGCCGGCGTGGGCGCGCCGTCGGCGTTCCGCGCCTGGTCGGCCGCGGGCCGGGCGGCTTCGGCGGTGGCGAGGGAGGTCAGTTGCAACGGCCGGGCGTCGGGAAGCGCTTCGGGGGTCCAGGGAGTCGTGGGCGAGGCGGGCGCAAGATGGGGGTTGGCGCAGCCGGCCAGCGTCGTCACGAAAACAAGGGCCACGCTGGAGAGGAGTCGGACGTCAGGCTTGACCATGGGCGTTGGTGGTAGTCGGGTCGGGCCAGCGCGCCATACGGGCTTGCAGGGCGGAAGAGAGAACGGGCGGGCCGTCGCTTGCAGCGGCTTCGGGCGCGGCCAGGTCGCGTGCGGCGAGGGTGGCGCTCAGCCTCGTGGCGTCGTCCATGGCCGCGCGCAGCTCCTGCCATTGCTCGGCGGTGGGCCGCAGGCCATGGGGGTCGAAAATCGCCAGGGGCAGGGTGTCGCGGGCCAGGGCCATATTCTGCTGCAGTTCGGCGGCGGTGCCGATGCGGCCGCGGTCGGCCCAGTTGGGCAGGGCGGCCAATCGGCGCAATTGCTCACCGGCATCGCTCAGGCGGCGGTGGATCGATTGGCTGACGCTCACTGGCCAGATCTGAGTGAAAACGATAAACGTGACGACGTTGCCGAGAATGATGCCGGCAACGCGGTCGACGGCGATGGAAACCTTTGGATCGGGGCCGAAACCCTGGAGCACCGTCATGAGGAAGGCCAGGCCGATCTGCACGCCGGCGTAGGCGATGCGCTCGGGCCCGTTGGCCACCCAGGCGGCCAACAGGCAGCCTGCGAACACCAGGGCCATCAGCTCGCCTATGCCGGTCATGTAAGGCACGATGAGCAGGTGCACCGAACCGATGCCGAGGGCCGCGCCGATCAGGCAGCCGATGATGCGCAAGGTCAGTTTGTGCACGGTTTCGCCGGTGCTGCCCAGGGCGACGATGTAGCAGGTGATCATCGCGGTATGAATGTCCTGCCAATCGATACCGGTGTAGATGATGTAGCAGATCACGGCCGCCAGCGTGGTTTTCAGGGCGTAGCGCACGTACTCGGGATTGCTCCAGGCGTCGGCGGCAAAAAATGGCGGCTTGGGCGCCCGGTCGCCGGCATGCGCGCTCGCGTCGCCTTCCAGGCGCCGCAGGCTGCGATCGAGCAAGGCCTGGGCGTCGCTGGCGAGGTGGCCGGGGGCGGAGGCCGGGACGCCGCCCCGAAGTGGCGAAGGGTAGGCGTCCGGTGCCCGCGCCGCGCCCGGCGCGCCGGTTGCGTCGATTGCGCCGGTTGCGTCGGTTGCGTCGGTTGCGTCGGTTGCGTCGGTTGCGCCTGGATCGCCGTCGCTAGCCGCCGCCGAGCGTGCCGGGGGCTGCGGTATGCCCCCAGCCCGCAGCGTGGCCGCATGTTCCCGCAGCCGTGCGGCGTAGTCGGGGGCGGCCAGCGGCCGGGCCGGGTCATCCAGCCAGGCCGCGACCGCAAGCAGCGCCTGGTAGCTGGCGCTGATGGAGCGATCGAGGGCATCGAGTTCTTGGCGGGAGCGGGCGTGGAACAGGCGCAGCAGGCCGCCGCGCTTTTCGAGTTCGGCATTGCCGGCGCCCAGCAGTTCGCGCAGGCGCGCGCGAGCTTCGGCCTGCAACCCGGGTGCCGTGGTCGCGGCGCAGGTTTCCAGCACCGCCGCGCACGCTTCCAGCCGCTCGGCAAGGTCGGTGCGCAGGCGCTTGACCGGCGAGAGCCCGAGCGTTGCATTGAAGAGCACGATGATGGCCATCGGAGTACTGGCCATGAGCCAGGCGTAGAGCATGCCGCGGGTCAGCAACTCGCCCAGCGGAACGTCGCCGAACAAGGTGATGATGAAGGCAATGACGAGGGCGATGATGCCGCCGACGGGGCCCAGCTGCGATGCCAGGCCGAGAAACATGAAGAAAGTGGATGAAAGGATGATGACGACGAACTGCAGCGGCGGTGATTCCAGCGTCAGCCGGGCCACGCCGAACATGAGCGCGACGACGATGGAGACGAGGATCACGACGCCGATCGCCATCAGCGAGCTTTCGGTGGATTCGGGCTTGAAGACGAAAAACACCAGATAGCAGGCGATGGCCGCCTCGGGAATCTGGTAGTTCATGAAGACCAGGGCCACCAGCGCGCAAATAGCGGCGATGCGCCAGGTGGCGGCCCAGCGGCCCTCGAACGGCTTGAGATCGGCCGCCACCTGGCGCGCGATGACGCGCGCGCCTGGCGGGCCGGCGGGCTTAACAGTCGCCGTCATGGCTCAGCCGGACAACGGCGGAGGCGCCCACGCGCATGAGGTCGGGCGGCGGATCGCGCATCTCGATACGGACCGGAAAGCGCTGGGCCACACGCACCCAGTCGAGCGACTTGGGGACATAGGGCAGGCCTCGCGGGAGGTCGATCAGGTCGGTGGAACTCACACCCCAGCCGATATTGGCCACCCGGCCGGGAATGGCCACGGACGGTTGGGCCATCACGTAGACGACGGCGCACATGCCGGTGGCAAGTTTGTGCAGCTCGGTTTCGCGGAAGAAGGCCGTGGCGTACCAGTGGTCGGTATCGACCAGCGTGAAGGGCGATTGGTCGGGCGCGAGATACTGCCCCGGCGCCGTACGCAGGCCCACGATGCGGCCGTTGAGCGGCGCATGCACCCGGGTATCCTGAAGGGCGCGTTCGGCCAGGGCCACGACATTGCGTTGGGCATCGACGGCGGCTTCGGCGGCTCGCAGATCGCCAATGAGATCGTTGGCGGCAAGCGCCTGGGCTTCGGCCTGGCCGAGGCTGATTTGCGCGTCGCGCTGCAGCGTGCGGGCGTCGTCGAGCTGTTGGGCGGTGACATAGCCTTTGGCGGCCATGGGCCGCAGGCGTTCGACGGTTTGCGTGGCCAGGGCCAGATTGGCGCGGGCCCGCTCGATCTGTTGATCGGCAATGTCGGCATTGGATTGTTCCGCCTTGAGGCCGCGCTGGCGGCTGGCCAGGGCGGCTTCGGCCATGCGGAGTTCGGCGCGTGCCGCTTCCAGCCGCAGGTGATACGTCTGATCGTCGAGCTCGTAGAGCAGTTCGCCTTTGGCGACGGCGTCGCCGTCCTTCACATGAAAGGCCTGGACGCGGCCCGGGGTCGGGGTGCTGACGTGGACCACGTCGGCCTGGATCACGGCGTCTTCGGAAAGGGGATGGCTGGCCTGGCTGCGCCAATACAGCCAGCCCAGCGCGATGGCGGCGATGAGGAAGACTATTGCGAGCAGGCGCGCAACGGCTGTCTTGGCCGGTTTGGATGAGGTGCCGGAGGACATGGTCAGCGGGAGAAGGCCAGCAAAAGCAAGGCGAAAGTCAGGGCCAGGGCGAGCGCCGCGTAGGCGGCCACCCGCCAGGGCATGCGGTCATCCAGGCCGGTGCGAACGAGGATCACCCGTATGAGGACGGTGGCGATCAGGGCGATGACGGTGCACAGCATCCAGGCCGGAAAGTAGGAGCCGGCGATGGCGATGGAAGGTGCGTGGCTGAAGCCGCAACCAGAGAGCAAAGGGACGAGCAGGAGCGCGCAGGATTTAGCGGACACGTCGGCCTTGAGAGTTGAGGGTTCAGGGCCACGGTCCCGGATCCCGGGAGGGTGGCGGAGGGGCGAGGCGCTGGCCGGCGACCGCGGCGTCAAGCGCCCCCAACCAGCCATGCGGGAAACCCCGGATGGTAGAAAATGCTTCCGGAGGTGTCAAGGCGACTCCGCCCGCGAGGCGGCGAGGTGCTGGCGGCCGCCGCATCAGGGCTCGCCACCGTGGCTATCGGCGTTCTCGGGCGAAGCGGCCGGAAGTCGGCTCGCCAGGACTTTGTCGATACGTTTGCCGTCGAGGTCGACCACCTCCAGGCGCCAGCCTTCCCATTCGGCGGTTTCGCCGACGCCGGGCAAGCTGCCCAGCAACCATAGGATGAGGCCGGACAAAGTATGGTAGCGGCCCTTGTCTTCGTCGGGCAGGGATTTCAAGGCCAGGAGATCCTGGACTTCGACCACCGGCATCAGGCCGTCGAGCAGCCACGAGCCGTCGGCGCGCTGCACGGCCCGGGCTTCGTCGGGATCGGCGGTGGTGAACTGCCCCGTGACGGCTTCGATCACGTCGCGCAGGGTCACCATGCCGAGCAGGTCGCCGTATTCGTCGACGACGAAGGCGAGAAAGGCGCCCGAGGTGCGGAATTGTTCAAGCAATTCCATACCGCTCAGCGACTCCGGAACGTAGGTTGGCGTGCGGGTGTGTTTGACGAAATCGGTGGCCTGGCCTTGCAATGCCAACGACAGCAGCCGCTTGGCACTGGCAACGCCGATGATGTTATCGAGGCCCCCGCGACAGACCGGGAAGTGATCGTGCGGCGAGCCCGCCATGGTGGCCATGTTGTCGGCCAGGGGCAAATCGGCGTCGAGCCAGACGATGTCGGTTCGCGGCACCATGAGCGATCCGGTGAGCCGGTCGTCGAGGCGAAAGATATTGCGCACCATGGCGTGTTCGTTCTTCTCGATCACCCCCGACTCCGAGCCCTCGACCAGCATGGCGTGGATTTCTTCTTCGGTGACGCGCGAGCCGCCGGCTTCGCGCTGGCCCAAGAGCCGCAAGACGATCGACGTGGACCCCGCGAGCAGATAAACGAAGGGCCGCGACAAGATGGCCAGCAGGCGCATCGGCCGCGCCACCAGACGGGCGACGCCCTCGGGGTTGATCTGGCCGATCCGCTTGGGAACGAGTTCGCCGATCACGATCGAGAAATAGGTAATGACCGCGACCACCAGCACGGTGGCCGTGATCTCGCTGGTGCGCTGGGCCAGGCCCCAGGACTGCAGCGTGGCGGCAAACGGGCCCGCCAGTGCGGCTTCGCCGACGATACCGTTGAGGATGCCGATCGACGTGATGCCGATCTGGACCGTGGACAGGAAACGGGTGGGCTCCTCGCCCAGCTTGAGGGCGATGACGGCGCCGCCATCGCCATTGGCGGCAAAGGTGGCCAGCTTGGTTCGCCGGGAAGTGATCAAAGCGATCTCCGACATGGCGAAAATGCCGTTAAGAACGATAAGCGAGAATAAAAGGGCGATGTCCATTGAATATATGCGGAGCGAGCGACTGCGTGAGGGGCGGTGCCTTTGCGCCCGAAAATACCGGGCGCCATGGGGGCCCGGGGCACGGCCCCCGGCTTCGTCACACGAGGCCGCGGAGCATCCCTAGCCCCGAATATAATCCGGGATGCCCGAAGCCTTGTGAATATCGGAATTTCCGGAACCTCGTGGCCAAACGCCAGGACTCGCCGCCATGCAAGTGATCGTCATCGGATCGGGAATCAACGGATTGGTGGCCGCCGCCAGCCTGGCTCTCAAGGGCCGCCGCGTCACCGTACTCGAACGCCTCGATCGTCCGGGCGGCGCGGTGCGTACCGAGGCGCTGACTCTGCCGGGCTTTCGCCACGACGTGGCGGCCATGAATCTCTCCATGTTCGCCGGCTCGGCCTTTCATGCCGCGCATGGCGAAGTCCTGCGCCGGCATGGCCTGGCGCTGGTGCCCGTCGATCGTCCCTTCGCTTCCGCGTTTCCCGATGGCGGCCACCTCGGCGTGTCCACGCATCCCGGCGAGACCCTGGCGTCGTTTTCACTTGAGGCCGACCGCAAGGCCTGGGAGGCCCAGCTGGCCATGTTCCCGGCCCAGGCGGCGGCGTTGGGCTCCCTGCTTTCGGCACCCATGACGCGCCGCGGGCTGGCGTCGGCCGCCTGGCGGATCTGGCGCGCCCGGGGCAGCGCCGGCAGCCTCGAACTCCTGCGCCTGTTGGCATCGTCGCCCCGGGCCTGGGCCGAACGCACCTTCCGCGATCCTCGCCTGCACGCCGCCCTTTGCACCTGGGGACTGCACCTCGACTTCGCGCCCGACGTCCCTGGCGGAGCGATCTTTCCGTACCTGGAGGGCCTGGCCGGGCAAGCCATGGGCATGGTGATCGGCCAGGGCGGCGCCGATACCGTCACGCGGGCCCTGATCGGCGTGATCGAATCGGCCGGCGGCGGCGTGCGGTGTTCGGCCGAGGTCGAGCGCATCGGCATCGACGGTGGCCGGGCCACGGGTGTTGCGCTCGCCGGCGGCGAGAAGCTGGAAGCCGAGAGCGTGGTGGCCAATCTCACGCCGCGCCGGTTGGCCATGCTGCTCCCCGGCGGCAGTGGCGATGCCCGCTACGATGCGGGCCTGCGCGAGTTCCGCTACGCACCGGGCACCATGATGATCCACCTGGCCATGCGCGAGCTGCCGCCGTGGCGTGCCGAGGCGCTGCGCCGCTTCGCCTACGTGCATCTCGCGCCTGCCGTAAACGACCTGGCGCGTACCTACCAACAGGCCAGTGCGGGGCTGCTGCCCGATGCCCCGGTGCTGGTGGTCGGGCAGCCCACCGTGTTCGATCCGGGCCGGGCGCCCAACGGGCGGCATGTGCTTTGGATCCAGGTGCGTTGCGTGCCCGCCGTCATCGAGGGCGATGCCGCTGGCCGCATCGCCGGCCGCGATTGGCCGTCCGTCCAAAACGCCTATGCCGACCGCGTGCTCGATCAGATCGCGGCTTATGCGCCGGGGCTGCACGATCACATTCTGGCCCGCCGCGTGGTGTCGCCGCTGGAGCTCGAGGCCGAGAATCCCAATCTGGTGGGGGGCGACCAAGTCTCGGGCTCGCATCATCCCGCACAGAATTTCATGTTCCGGCCCGTCTGGGGCTACGCCGACGGCGGCACGCCGATCCGCGGCCTGTACCAGGTTGGCGCGTCGGTGTGGCCTGGCGCGGGAACGGGCGCCGGCTCGGGCTGGCTGGTGTCGCAACGGCTATGAAGAACTGCCACGGCTTCGTCCGGAGCCGGCCGGGACGCGCCCTAGGGACAAATCCCGATAGGGAAACACCGCCGAATGCGGTTGACTTTCATTTTTGGATACGGGGATCCGCATGATTCACACGCGACGCGAGTTTCTGCAACTCAATCTGGCGGCCATCGCCGCGCTCTCCATGGCGGGGGCGCCAGCTTTCGCGCAGGGCGAAGGGCAAGAGCTGGTGATTGCCTACAACACCGGCGTGCCCAGTTGGGATCCCACCACGGGGCCTTCGGCCGTCAATCCCGCGCTGCAGTCGATCTATCTATCCGTCTTCGATCGCTATATCGCGCAGAACCCGGATCTCAGCTTTTCACCGGGCCTGCTCACCGAATGGGGCTTCACCGACGACAACACCAAGATCCGCATGGTGGTGCGCGAGGGCGTCAAATGGCACGACGGCAGCCCGTTCACCGCCGAAGACGTCGTCTGGTCGCTGCAGCGCGCGGCCGACCCCGGCAGCGGCAATCCGATCCAGTTCGTCTGGAGCAAGGTGGGCAACTTCCAGATCGATGGCAACGTCATCACCGCCGACGTGCTGGAGTACGAACCCACTTTGTTCAAATGGATGGCCTTTCTCACCGGCTACGTGTTGCCCAAGGCCTATTTCGAAAAAGTGGGGCCGGTGGGCTTCGAGAAGGCCCCCATCGGCACCGGGCCGTACAAAGTCGACGCCTACGAGCAGGGCGCGTATGTGCGTCTGGTGGCCAACCCCGATTATTGGGGCGGCAAGCCGGCCTACGACCGGGTGGTGATCAAGTTCGTGCCCGACGCCACCAGCCGGGTGGCCGAGATCGAGTCCGGCCGCTCCCATGTCACATTCGAGATTCCGTTCGAAGAATACGATCGCCTGATCAAGCGGCCGGGACTCACCGGCACCACCTTCCCGGTGGCCGACGTCGGCATGATCTTCATCAACAACATCGACGCCATGCTCGATAAAAACGTGAGGCTGGCCGCCCATCACGCGATCGACAAAAAGCTCATCGTCGATCGCCTGCTGCGAGGCTACGGCGTGCCGCTATCCACGCTGGAGGCACCCGAGTACGCCGCCTTCGACCCCGGCCTCCAGTTCCCCTACGATCCCGATAAGGCCCGGAAGCTGCTGGCCGACTCGGGCTATTCGCCATCGAATCCCGTCCGGTTCACGATCCAGACCACGCGGGGCTTCAAGCCCAAAGACTACGAAATGATCCAGGCCATCGTCGGCATGTGGCGCCGCGTGGGCATCGAGGCCAAGATCGAAATCTACGAGATCGCCAAGCATTTCGAGCTGCGCGCCGCCGATCAACTGGCGCCGGCGGCTTTCTATAACTGGGGCAACGCGATCGGCGATCCCACCACGTCCACCGGCCACGCCATGTTCGGCCCCTCGCCGCATTCGGTCTGGAATACCGACGACCTCGACGAAAAAATCCTGCCACTCTGGAGCGAGGCCGACGAAGCCAAGCGGATCCAGGGCTGGAAAGACGTCAGTGCCTATATCATGCAAGAGGGTTATGTCATCCCCTTGCTGCAGTATGTGCGGCCGGTGGTGCATTCCAGCAAAGTGGTGGTGCCGCCCGCGGCCACCGGCGACGTGCCCGCGTCGCTCATCAAACCGTCCTGAGGCCGTCATCCGCTTCCCGAGGGGGCCGCGCGCCCCCATCCCAGCCCTGTCCGCTGCATGCTGAAACCGATCCTCATCCGGCTGGCCTCGATGGGAGTGACGCTGGTGGGCGTCGCCATCGTGGTGTTCGTCCTGATCCGCGTTGCGCCTGGCAATCCCATCGCCATGATGTTGCCGCCGGGCGCCACCAAGGCCGATATTGCCCGCATCACCGCGCTTTATGGCCTGGATAAGCCCTTGTTCGAACAGTTCTGGATCTGGGCCGGCGGCGTGCTGCGCGGCGATTTTGGCGTGTCGATCACCTTGCGCCAGCCGGTGGGCGACCTGGTGCTCAGCCGTCTGCCCGCCACGCTGGAACTCTCGCTCCTCGCGCTGCTGATCGCCCTGCTCATCGGCGGCTGCACCGCCATTCTCGGCGCGCGCGAACGCGGCCGGCCGGTCGAGGCGGCGGTCGACGTGTTCAATGGCGCCACGTTGTCGATCCCGGATTTTCTGTGGGGCTTGTTGTTGATTCTGCTGTTCGGCGTCATTTGGCCGATCTTCCATATCTCGGGGCGGGTGTCGCCCCAGCTCGATCTGCCCTTCGTCACCGGCTTCTATCTGTTCGAGTCGCTGGTGCGGCTGCGTTTCGATCTGGCCGCCGACTTGCTGTTGCATATACTGATGCCGGCGTTGGCGCTGGCCTTGCCGCTGGCGGCCATCCTCTCGCAACTGCTCAAGCAGGGGCTGAAGGACACCTTGCAGCTCGACTACACCGTCCTGGCGCGAGTGCGCGGCTTCACCGAAACCCAGGTCATCCTGCGCGAAGCGTTGCGCAACGCGGCTTTGCCCACGCTCACGCTGATCGGCGTGCAGTTCACCTTTCTGATCGGCGGTACCGTCATCGTCGAGCGGCTGTTCGCCTACGAGGGCCTCGGCAATATGGCGATCGACGCAGTGATCAATCGCGATCTGCCGCTGATCCAGGGCATCGTGCTGACCTTCGCCTGCCTGTTCATCATCATCAACCTGCTGGTCGACCTGGCCTATACCTTGCTGAACCCGAGGCTGCGCCATGGCTGAGCCCGCCACGCCCGGTTCGCCCCTCGCGCCCGCGGCGGGGGGCACGCCCGCCGCGCCCCGCCAACGCACGAGACGCCGCAACCCGCGGCTGTGGCTGTCCGCCGTGTGGATTCTGCTGTTGGTGGTGGCCGCCCTGGGCGCGCCCTGGCTGGCGCCGCACGACCCTTTGGCGCAGGATCTCCTGCTCGAGCGGCTGCCGCCTTTCGGGTTCGAGGGCCATGAAGCCGGTTACTGGCTGGGCACCGACAGTCTTGGCCGCGACGTCCTGTCGCGCCTGATCTACGGCGCCCGCATTGCGCTCGTGGTGGCAGTGGCGGCGGCCTTCGCGGCCTGCCTTTTCGGGTCGGCGCTGGGCTTGCTGGCGGGTTTCTACGGCGGCTGGACCGATCGCGGGGTATCGCGCGGCGTAGATGTCTGGATGGCATTTCCACCGGTGCTATTCGCCGTGCTGCTGGTGGCCGTGATGGGGCCCGGTCTGGGCTCGGTGATCCTGGCCATTGCCATCATCGACTGGACCCGCTTCGCCCGGGTGGTCCGCGCCGAGACCCTGGTGCAAGCGCACATGGATTACGTGCAGTCGGCCCGTGTCGGTGGCGCCTCGCGCCGGCGCATCCTGGCCAGCGAGATCCTGCCCAATGTATTGCCCACGATGGTGGCCTTGCTGGCGCTGGAGATGGGCGTGGCCATCATCGTCGAAGCCATCCTCAGCTTCGTCAATCTGTCGATCTCATCCGACGACCCCACCTGGGGCGGCATGATCGCCGAAGGCCGGGCCTCCCTGCACTTCGCCTGGTGGGTACTGGTGTTTCCCCTCCTGGTGTTATTTCTGTCCGTGCTCTCCTTCTCCCAATTGGGAGAAGGCCTGAAAGACCAGTTCGATCCCTTGTCCCGATGATGTCCACGCCCGTCTCCGCCGTCCGCGCCGCGCCGCCGCCCACCTTGGCCATCCATGGGCTTGGCGTGGCCGTGCGCCGGGGACCGCGCCTGTTGCGCGATGTCGGCCTGAGCGTCGGTCCGGGCGAGGTGCGGGCCCTGGTGGGCGAGAGCGGCGCTGGCAAGAGCATGATCGGCAAGGCGGTGTTGGGCGTGCTGCCGCGCTCGATCGAGGTAACGTCGGGCCGGATCGAGTTATTGGGCCGGGACCTCGGCAAGCTGGCGCCGGCCGAGCGGCGCCAAGTGGTGGCCGCGGCGGCTTCGTTGATTCCCCAGGATCCGATGACGGCGCTCAATCCGTCGCGCCGCATCGGCGGCCAGATGACCGACCGGCTGGTGCTGCGGCTGGGTTGGAGCGCGGCCGACGCCCGGCGGCGCGCGCTGGAGCTGCTCGAGCGCGTGCAGATCCGCGATCCGCTCCGGGTCATGTCGTCGTATCCCCACGAGTTGTCGGGCGGTATGCGGCAGCGGGTGCTGATCGCCGCCGCCTTTGCGCCGCGTCCGCAACTGATCGTGGCCGACGAACCCACGACGGCGCTCGACGTGACCGTACAAAAGCAGATCCTGGCCCTGATCCGTGAACTGCAGGCCGAAGCGCAAACGGCGGTGCTGTTCGTAACCCACGATATGGGCGTGGTGGCCAAAATCAGCCAGACCGTGACCGTGCTGTTCGCCGGCAAGGTAATGGAAAGCGCAAGCACCGAGCAGCTGTTCGCCAAGCCCCGGCATCCCTATACCCGCGCCCTGATCGCCGCCACGCCGCGCTACACCCATCCCCACGATCCCTTGCGGCCCGTGCCGCCCGAATTGGTGGCGCAATTGTGGCGCGAAGTGGAGCAGGATGACCGCGAGCGAGGTGCGAATGGCTGAAACCGAAGCCCTGTTCCGTGTGCACGACCTGCGTCTGTCCCTGCCCGACCTCGCCCGCAAGCCCCTGTTCGGCCGGGCACCGGCCGTCGAGATCCTCAAGGGCCTGAGCTTCGAGTTGCCGGTTGGCGCCATCGTCGGCGTGGTGGGCGAAAGCGGATCGGGCAAATCGACCCTGGGCCGAGCGCTGGTGCGCCTGCTCGAACCCACTTCGGGCCGGGTCGAGTTTCGAGGTGTCGACATCACCCATCTTGGCGAGGCCGCGCTAAGGCCCCTGCGCCGCGATCTGCAGATGATCTTTCAGGATCCCATGTCGTCGCTCAATCCTCGCCATACCGTCGGACGCATCGTGGCCGCGCCCCTGGAGCGTTTTGACCTCGACCAGCCACGGCAGCGAGCCCTCGAGGCCCTGCGGCGCGTGGGATTGCCCACCGGGTTTGCCGGCCGCTATCCGCACGAGCTCTCCGGCGGCCAGCGGCAGCGTGTCGGCATCGCCCGCGCGGTGGCCCTGGAGCCGGCCTTCATCCTGGCCGACGAAATCGTCTCCGGACTCGATGTTTCGTCGCAGGCCCAGGTGCTGGCGCTGTTGCAGCGGCTGGCCGCCGATCTGCACCTGACCATCGCCTTCATCAGCCACGACCTGGCCGTGATCCGCAGCCTGTGTTCGCACGTCATCGTGCTTGATGGCGGCATCATTGCCGAGGCGGGCCCTTGCGCCAGGGTGTTCGATCACCCCGAAAGCGCGGTTACCCGGGCCTTGATCGACGCCATCCCGTTGCCCGAGGTCGACCCCGGCTGGTTCGACTCTCATCCGCCTGCGGCGTCGATGTGACCACGCGCCAAGCGCAAGCCTCGTCGTTCACTGCGAGGTAAGCGAGGTCAAAGTTGCCCGGGTTTTTGACAGCCGGGCTTTTCCATGAATAATCAAGAACTTGGGTTTTCATCCCCAAAGTTGTCCCTAGCCTTGTGCACCGATTCGGGGGATAACTTTCCAGCGGTGAGGCGGCCGGCGCTGGCCGGCCATGCTCAGCGCTGGCGAGGCAGCTGGATCACCATGCGGGTGCCGGCGGGCTTGTTATCGTGCGCCTGGATGGTGCCGCCGTGGGCGCGTACGATGGCGCGCACGATGGAGAGTCCCAGGCCACTGCCCCGGCTGGCGTGGCGGCGCTCGAAACGTTCGAACACCTTCTCCTTCTCGGCGTCGGGAATGCCCGGGCCGTTGTCGCTGACCGTCAATGTGATGTGGTCATCGTGCTCGACCAGGTTGATGATGATGCCCGGACGGCTGCTTGCTCCGTGGTGCAAGGCATTGTCGATCAGGTTGTGCAGGGCGATCGACAACAGCGCGGCATCCGCGTTAAGGAGGATCGGCGTCCAGGGCAGGTCGAGACGCAGCGGAGTCGAGGCCGGATAGCCCGCCGCCACGTCGCGGATCGTCTGATCGAAAGAGACGCTGGCCGGATGAATCTGCAACCGGGGTTCGCGCAGGCGATTGTCGACGATCAGGCTATTGGTGAGCAGCGTCAGCCGCTGGCTCGCCAGGCGGATGTTATCGAGCCGGGCATTGACCATGGGGGGAATCGGGTCGGGCAGGTAACGTAGCGAATCGAGCGACATCTTGATCATCGCCGCCGGGGTGCGGAACTCGTGTGAGGCCATCGAGAGCAGCTGGCGCTGCTCCGCTTCGGCTTTTTGCACATCGCGCAAGGCGGTTTCGAGGTCGCGGGTCCGGGCGCGTATCCGGTCTTCCAGCGCCTGGTTCTTGTTGGTCAGCAACCGCATGAGCTGCCGGTATTCCTGTCGGGTATTGCGCTGCTCGGTCAGCGCCTGGAGCAGCAGTACGCCCTGAATCAGGAGCAGGTTGATCACTCCGGCGACATCCCAGAACCAATAAAGCGAGCCGGGGAGCTCGAGCAGTCCGGCATTGGCAAACAGATAGTAAAGCGTGGTGCCGAGATACAACTGCAAGGGCAAGCCCAGCAGCAGAGCGGTGGGATGGCGCTGCCACATGAGGCGGGCCAGGGCGGCCATGGCGGCGAGCACGGCGGGCGCGATGAGCGGCAGGGCGGCCGGCCGGGCCCAGGCCGGCGCGAAGCCGCCGGCGATGGCGAGCAGCGTGGTCAGCGCCAGCCAAACCAGAAAGCCACGATACCAGCGCCGCCGCTCGCGCAGCTCGAACAGCGTGGCCAGGAAGGCGCCTCCGGCGGCCATGCAGAGCAGGTTTACGGTCTCGCCCAGCGGATTCAGCCAAGCCAGCGGCAGGGCCGGGAGATGGTAATAGACCACGCCGTTGTTGAATAGCAAGGCCAGGGAAAGCAGCCCCACGTAGGCGAACCACAAGAGGTAGAGGGTGCGCCGCTGTAGTATGTAGAGCCATGCCGCCAGCAGGAGCAGCAGTAGCCCCACGCTGACCAAGGTGCCCAGCATCAGTCCCTGCAGCGCGGCGACGCCGGCAAAGGCCGAACCGCGGATCAGTTGCACATAGGTAGCGTGGCTGCCCTGGTTGTCGATGCGCAACAGCACCGAATAGCCGTCGGTTGCGGGTGGCCGCAGCGCGAAGGTGGGCTTGAAGTACGGCACCTCGGCTTCGCCTCGCGGTACCTGGTCGCCGGCGGCGCCAAGTTCCTGCAGCGTGCCATCCGGCGTAGCCAGATAGGCCGTCACCCGGTCAAGATATCCTGGACCCACCTGCAGCATGAGCAGATCGTCGGGCGACTGGCCGGCGGCGCCGAGCTCGAAGGCCAGCCAGAGCGGGCCTCGTTCGAAAGGTTGAGCGGCCGGATTCTCGTGGACGAACTCGCAGGCGCGATAGGCCTGCAGCGCACGAACGGCGGTTTCAAAGGCGGCGGCATCCGGTGCCACGCGCAACAGCGGGGAAAGATCCAGAAGATTGCTGCCTGGCGGCAAACCTGCGATTTTGCCATCCCCGGACAGGCAGGGCTGGAGCCCGGCTGGCTGGGCTGTACCAGGTAAAGCCAGAACGAGAAAGGCCGGCAGCCAGAGGTGTAAGAGAAAGCGATAGAATGTCACGTCAGCTTGGCCTTTCTTCTCAGTCTTGGAGCATTATCGTCGTTATGCCTGGCTCCGCGATTCCTTGCACGATAGCCCTCGTCGAAGACGAAGCCGTATTGCGCCACGAAATGGCGTTTCAGCTTTCACAATTGGGTTTCAAGGTCGAAACCTTCGAATCCGCCGTGGGCTTTTATCGTTTCCTGGCGGTCAACGAGCATGTCATCGCCGTCCTCGATATCGGGCTCGATGGCGAAGACGGGCTATCGATCTGTCGCTATCTGCGTCAGCACAATCAACAGATCGGCATCGTGCTGATCAGCGCCCGCGGCCTGCGCCACGATCGCCTCGCCGGCCTGGCCGCCGGGGCCGACGCCTATCTGGTCAAGCCGCTGGACATCGACGAACTCGTGCTCATCCTCAAACGGCTGGATCAAAGAGCCCGGCTTGTTCCCGTTTCCGCTCCGCGGCCGGCCATGGCGGCGGCCACGGCAGCCGCCGCCGCCCCATCGGCCGTGGCACAGTCAGCCGCCAATCTCGCCCGCGAACTGGGCTGGCAGCTCAGCACCGCCGGTACCACGCTGCTCGCTCCCAACGGGGGGCACATCATGCTGGCCGCCAACGAAAGCCAGCTCTTGCGGCGCCTGGTCCGACGGGCCGGCGAGGTCTGCAGCCACGCCGAACTCGGCGGAGCCCTGGGCATACAGCCCGACGAGCTCGATAAGCACCGGCTCGAGGTCATCATCAGCCGCTTGCGGGCCAAGGCACTGCGGCAGACCGGCATGCGCCTGCCATTGCAGTCGAGCCGGGGAGCCGGCTATTGTTGGGTCGAGGCCCCCGAATTCGATCTGCAAGGCGACGCCTCGCCCTCCGCCTGAAGACGGACGGGCGTTACGATCTGTTTGACAACGGCAACGATCGCGCATAGGGTTTCGATTCCCCGCGGGCCGCTCCGTGGACAAGCTCCGAGGCTTCATGGCGACACACACACCTCCGCGCCGCGCGCCGCGCCGTCATCGTCAAGAATCCTTCGATCCCCACATCGAAGGCGTATCGTATGGCCAGCTCGATCATCTCATCGGCTATGCGGTGCGTCGCGCGCAGATCCGCTTATACGAGGATTTCGCCGAAACCCTGCAGCCCTGGAACATCACGCCTCAGCGGTTTTCGGCGTTTACGCTCATTCACAATAATCCCGGCATCAAACCCACCGAACTGGCGCGGGCCATGGGTATCGCCCGTTCGGGAGTGGTGATCATTCTCGATTGGCTCGAGGCGGCGGGTTATGTGCGCCGGATCGGCGAGCAAAGCGATAAGCGCACGCTCGCCCTCGAGGTAAGCGTGGCCGGCGCGCGCGCCCTGGCCCAGATCTCCGCCGCGGTCGCCGCGCACGACAGCCGGATGTCCACGCGGCTCGATGCCTCTGAAAAGCAGCAACTGATGATGCTGCTCGATCGGCTAGGTTATTGACCAGAGCCCGGGCTGTTCCTGAACCGGGGCCGGGGTTCTCCGCTGGTCCCAACTGCCGCGGCCGGGCCGCCATCGTCGGGAAAAAGCGGTAGCGACATGGGCGTGGCACTGGCCGGCAAGACGTTTTCGCCGGATTTGCCGAGCCCGCCGACTCGCACGCCGAGCAGGCGCAGCCGCCGGTCCAGTGGCACACGTTTCAGGCATTGCCCCGCGGCGCGGCGGATCGCCTGCGCGTCGGCGGTGCCGGCTTCCAGGGTGAGGTCGCGAGTGACGGTGCGAAAGTCGTCGTAGCGCAGTTTGATGCCCACCGTGCGGCCCTCGTATTGCAAGCGCCGCAGGTCATCGGCCACGCGCTGGCAAAGCTGGGTGAAGCGCGCGCCCAGTTCCTCGCGGTCCAGCACGGGATGCAAATCACGCGAAAACGTGGTTTCGCGGCTCACCGATTTGCGTTCGCGCTCGGTTACCACGGGCCGGTCATCACGGCCATGAGCGCTGGCGTGCAGCCAGCGGCCGTAGCGGGCGCCGAATTGCGCCACCAGCCAATCGGGCTCGGCGGCGGCGAGCTCGCCGACACTGTGGATGCCCAGCGACGCGAGGCGGGCCGCCGCCTTGGGGCCGATGCCGTTGATCCGGCTGGCGGGCAGCGGCCAGATCCGCGTGGCAATGTCGGCATGATCCAGAATCGTCACCCCGCCGGGCTTGTCCAGATCGGAGGCCAGCTTCGAGAGCAACTTATTGGGCGTAATGCCCAGCGAGCAGCTCAGGCCCGTCGCCTTGCGCACAGCGTCCTGAAGATCGCGGGCCAGTTCGCCGCCGCGCGCCAGCGCCTGATCGCGGCCGCCGGCCCGTACCCAGGGATGGTCGCTGAGGTCGATGTAGATTTCGTCGATGCCCCGATCTTCGATCTGCGGCGCGATGCCGGCCACCGCCTCCTTGAAGCGGCGCGACTGTTGCCGGTAGGCCTCGAAGTCGGCGGGCAAAATGACGGCGTCGGGAGCCAGGGCGGCGGCTTTCATGAGCCCCATGGCGGAATGCACGCCCAAGGCTCGGGCTTCGTAGGTGGCCGTGGTGATGACGCCGCGCCCCGCATAGTGGCGCAAGCGGGCAAAGTGGTGGGTGCCGTCGGCGCGGCGCTCGGGTGCCAGCGTACCGCGGCCGCCCACCACCACCGGCCGGCCGCGTAACTCTGGATAGCGCAGCAACTCCACCGACGCAAAAAACGCGTCCATATCGAGATGGGCGATGACCCGCGTAATCATGGCGTGCTCAGGGTTGATCCGGTATGGGCCAGCCCTGCGGCTGCCGCCGCACGACTGCTGCCCTCGGGGAGCGAGCATACCCGAAGCCCCCGCGGGCTGCGTGTAAACCCTGGATGCCGCCGGTTTTAAATATCGCTAGACTTAAAGGCGCTATGCGTCATAACAATTGATCGACCTTTCCGGCTGTCCCGCGGGCGGGCACGCCCGGCGGGGAGGCCGGCTTCACGGAGACTCCACCATGGCATTGTTAACCTCCATCAAGGCGGTGGCCGCGGCGGCCGCGCTGGCGCTTGCGGCTCCCGCGGTTCAGGCTGCCGATGCGCCGCCGATCCGCATCGGTTATGCCGTATCCAAAACCGGTCCGTATGCGGGCGGCGCCACCGTCACCACGGTGCCCAACTACGAGCTGTGGGCGGCGGAGGTCAATGCGGCGGGCGGTATCGCGTTGGCCGATGGCCAGCGCGCCAAGATCGAGCTCATCGAGTACGACGACCGCAGCAACTCCGAAGAAGCCGTGCGCGCGATCGAACGGTTGATCAACCACGATAAAGTCGATTTCGTGCTGCCGCCCTGGGGTACTGCCCTCAACCTGGCCGTTGGCCCCATCTTCGACCGCCACGGCTACCCGCAATTGGCCGTTACCTCGGTGTCCGATCGCATCCCGCAACTGCGCGATCGCTGGCCCAACGCCTTCTTCTTCTCCAGCACTTCGGCCACCTACGCCGAAGGTATCGTCGATCTGCTCACCGAACTGCGCAAGGCCAACCAAATCAAGGGTACGGTGGCCATGGTCAACGTCGCCGACCAATTCGGCATCGAGCTGGCCAATGCCGCGCGCAAGAGTCTGGCCGCCGCGGGCTTCGAAGTGGTCTACAGCCAAAGCTATCCGCCGGGCAGCCAGGATATGCAAACCATCGTCAACGAAGTGCGTCGGCTCAACCCCGATGCCTTCCTGGCATTCAGCTATCCGCCCGACACCATCGCGCTCACCGACCTCTCCATCCAGCTCAAGCTCAGCCCGCCGGTGTTCTACACCGCGGTCGGCACGGCCTTTCCGCTCTTCAAGCAGCGCTTCGGCGAAAACGCCGAGGGCGTGCTGGGCAGCGGCGGTGTGAACGTCAACACCGAGGCCATGAAACACTACTGGGCCCGCCATAAAGAAGTCACCGGCAAAGAGCCCGACGGCTGGTTGAGCCCCATCACCTACGCCAGCCTGCAAGTCCTGCAGCAAGCCATCGAAAAAGTCGGCAAACCCGACCGCGCCGCGGTGTCCAAGGCCATGACCGAAGGCACCTACGATACGGTGGTGGGTCCGATGTCGCTGGCCAACCGCCATTACGAGCAGGGCTGGACGGTCGGCCAATGGCAGCAAGGCGTCTTCAATGGCGTCGAGCCGCGGCGCGAGGGCGCGGCCCCGGTCGAGTTTCCCAAGCCGGCCTGGCGCTAAGCCCTCGTGCCTTTTCTCGATGCCCTGATCAACGGCCTGACGCTGGGCGGCGTCTACGCCCTGGTGGCGCTCGGCCTTACCCTGCAGTACGGCGTCGCCCGCATCATGAACCTGTCCTATGGCCAGTTTCTGATCGCGGCGGCGTTCGCCGCCTACTGGCTGTTCAATTCGCTGGCCATCAATCCCTTCTTCGGCCTGCTGCTGATCACGCCGGCGGCTTTCGCGCTGCACTGGCTGATCTACCAGCTCCTGTTGCACCCGCTGGTGCGCCGGGCGCGGCATAACAAGGCCACTCTGGAGGTCGACAGCATCCTGGCCACCTTCGGCCTGTTGTTCATCATCGAAGGCGTGGTTCTGGTCTTGTTCGGCGGCAGCTATTTCAACTATTCCTTCCTGACCGTCGTCTACGATATCTTCGGCACGCCGCTGCCGGCCAATCGCATGCTCGCCGTGGTGTTCGCGGTGATCCTGGGGGGCGGGCTCTACCTGCTGTTGCGCCATACCCGCCAGGGCATGGCGATACGCGCGGTGGCGGCCAATCCCGAGGCCGCCCAACTGGTGGCGATCGACATCCGGCTTGCCGCGGCGCTGGCCTTTGCGGTGGGCGGCGCCATGGTCGCCGCCAGCGGCGTGCTGGTCAGCCTGTTCATGACCTTCAACGCGTCGATGGGCATACTGTTCACCATGAAGGCGCTCATCGTCATCATCATGGGCGGCGTGGGCAACCTGGCCGGCTGCCTGCTGGCGGGGCTGCTGCTCGGCCTGGCCGAGAGCTTCGTCGCCACCTACGTCGATCCCGGCCTCACCATCGCCGTCAATTTCGCGCTCTTTCTGCTCGTGCTTATCGTACGTCCCAATGGCCTGTTCGGGAGGGCCAGCGCATGACGTTCCGCCACCGGATCTTCAGCGTGGCCGCGGTGCTGGGCCTGGCTGCGGCCGCCGCCGTTCCGTTCGTCGGCAGCGGCTACGCCATGTCCCTGACCATCAACCTGCTGATGTTCGTTGCGCTGGCCACGGCATGGGCGCTGTTCTCCGGCCCCACCGCATTGATTTCATTGGCCACCGTGGCCTTCTTCGGGATCGGCGCCTATACGGTGGCCGTATTCGGCGAGGTTCTGCCCTGGCCGCTGGTGCTTTTGCTGGCGGCGGCAATCAGCCTGGCCGTGGCGCTGGTGGTCGGCCTCTCCACGCTGCGCCTGAAGGGCATCTACTTCGTCATTTTCACCTTTGGCCTGTCCGAGCTGATCCGCCAGCTCGTCACCTGGTATGAGGCCAACTTCTCGGGGTCGGTGGGGCGCTATGTGTTCCTCGACATCACGCAGCCCCAGATCCTTTGGCAACTGGTGGCACTGACGGCGGCGATCTTCATCGCTGGTGCCTGGCTCCAGCGCTCCCGCCTGGGGCTGGCGCTGCGCATGATCGGCGACGACGAAACCGCCGCCATGCATTGCGGCGCCAACGTCACTCGGGTCAAGTTGATCGTATTCGCCATCAGCGCCATTTTCATGGCGCTGGCGGGCGCCATGATCGCGCCGCGCTGGACTTACCTCGACGCCAGCATCGCCTTCAGTCCGCTGGTATCGTTCCAGGTGGTGATCATGGCCTTGCTCGGTGGCGCCGCGCGCCTCTACGGGCCGGCCCTGGGAGTGATTCCCCTGGTATTCCTGTTCGAGTATTTGTCGGCCAATTTTCCCAACTACTTCAGCATTCTGCTCGGCGTCACCTTCATGGCCATCGTCTATCTGGTGCCTCAAGGCATCGCCGGCCTGCTGGAGCGCCGCCAAAAAACGCCACGGCTCGTGCCCGGGGCCAAGGAAAAGGCATGAGTGCGCCGGGCCGCCCCAAGCACGAATCCTCCCTCGGGGAGGCAGTCGCGAAGCGACCGGAGGGTAGTTCATCCGGTGCGCCGGGCCGCCCCAAGCACGAATCCTCCCTCGGGGAGGCAGTCGCGAAGCGACCGGAGGGCAGTCCAGTAAGCGGTGGATCCACGCCCTTGCTGCAGATCGAGCACCTAACCAAAAAATTCGGCGGGCTGGTGGCGGTCGACGACCTGAGTTTTCGCGTCGACACCGGCGAAATCGTCGGCCTGCTCGGCCCCAATGGCTCGGGCAAAACGACGGTGATGAACCTCGTCTCGGGAGCTCTCCGTCCAAATAGCGGCCGCATCCTCCTGAACGGCCGCAACCTCGCCGGGCTGCCGGCCCACCGCATCGCCCGCGCTGGCGTGGCTCGCACCTTCCAACTGGTGCGCGTCATGGGCTCGCTCAATTGCCTGGAGAACGTCAAGGCCGGCCTGGCGTTCGGCCCGGCGGATCTCTGGGGGCGGGCCGCCGAACGCGAGGCCTCCGGCTTGCTCGAACGTATCGGCCTGGACGGTGCGGCCGATCAGGCCGCGGGCGATCTCACCTATATCAACCAGAAGCGGCTCGAGCTCGCGCGCGCCCTAGCCCTGAGGCCGCGCCTGCTCTTGCTCGACGAATGGCTGGCCGGTCTCAACCCCTCCGAACTCCAAGAGGCGATCGCTCTGATCAAATCCCTGCACGCCGACGGCCTGACGGTGATCCTGGTCGAGCACGTCATGGACGCCATCCGCTCGCTCTGCAGCCGCGTGGTCGTGATGAACGCGGGCGCCAAGATCGCCGACGGCCCGCCGCTCGAAGCCCTGGCCGAGCCCGAAGTCGTGCGCGCCTACCTGGGAGACGACGATGCTTGAATTGAGCCAGTGGCGCGTCGCCTATGGCCAGCACCTGGCCTTGCAGGGCGTCGAGCTCTCGGTGGGCAAGGGCGAGGTGGTGGTCATTCTTGGCACCAATGGCGCCGGCAAGTCCAGCCTGCTCAAATCGATCGCCGGTCTGGTGCCGGCGCTGCCGGGCTCCTCGTTGCGCTTCGATGGCCACGAACTGCTGGGCAAGCCCGCCCGCGAGATCGTCGAGGCGGGGATCGCGCTCGTGCCCGAAGGGCGGGGCATCTTCGGCGAACTCACCGTGCGCGAAAATCTCCTGCTGGGCGCCTACGCGCGCCGCGCCCGCCAGGGCGAAGCGGGCCGGCTCGAATCCGTGGTGGCGCTGTTTCCCAAACTTGGCCAGCGCATGAAGCAGGTGGTGCAAACCATGAGCGGCGGCGAGCAGCAAATGGTGGCGATCGGCCGGGCCCTGATGTCCAACCCTTCTTTATTGCTGCTCGATGAGCCCTCGCTGGGTTTGTCGCCCATCATGACCGGCGAGCTTTTCAAGGCCTTGGCCCGCGTGCGCCAGCAGGATCTCGCCATCCTGCTGGTCGAGCAAAACGCCAAACGCAGTCTGGCGCTGGCGGATCGCGGATATCTGATCGAAAACGGTCGTATCGTCGGTCAAGGTCCGGCCGCACAGTTGCGCAACGATCCGGCCGTGCAAAAAGCCTATCTGGGCGGCGCCGCGGGCGCGGCCGCGTAGCCTGGCCCCGCCCTTCGGGTTTAGCCCTTCGCGTCGCGCTCGAGCAGGCCCCGAATCAGATACATCTCGGCCTCGTGCACCGTACCCATCTGCAGCCAGGCTTCGTCCGATTGGCTCGCCAGGCGCCAGGTCAGCAGCGAAATCACCGAGGTTTGCGGGCCATGGCCGAGCAGCTCGCCAGGGATCACGCGCGACATATTGCGGAACTGCATGGCATCGGGAGAGCGGCCCACTTCGTAATCCACGAGCAGGCGCTCGGGATCGGGGTGCAGCCGGACGTAGGTGGGCCGGCCATCGAAAATCGAATCGCCTACATAGATGCCCGGGGAATGCTCCTGGCGCTGCCAGCTGCCCCAGGCCCAGCGGCCCTGTTCCAGGCCATCGGCCATGATACGGAAAGCGCGCGACGGTTCGACCGCCACCAGGATGCTGCTGCTGTGACAATGCGGATCAATCATGAAGACCTCGGGGAAAAGGGAAAAGGAAAAAGCGCTCGCGGCCGAGCCCCGGCTCAACCCAGCCAGATGCCGTCGTTAATGACGTGCCCGACCCGTTCGAGGTTTTCGGGACCCTCCGAAAAACGAACCAGCATCTCGGCCGCATCGACTTCGCCGCTTTCGTACTGGCCCAGCCAGTAATCATAGCCCCCGGGTTCGGGAGGGCGGTCGAGGACGTTGACGTAATAGCGATGCACCAGTTCTTCGGCGGTGGGGTCGTGGCCGTAAAGATCGCGAAATTCCGCGCTGGCCACGAAGCCATGGGCGAGGGTGGCCAGGCCATGGCCGTGATCCATCTGGTCGATCCAGTATTTGAGGCCGCCCTGGTCGGGAGTGCGTCCGAAGGCCGCCTGGTACAGACGATAGGTGCTGCCGGCGTTCTCCCAGGGGCCGACATCGACCGCCATGATGCCATCATCGAAAATCAGGCGCTCGACGAGACCATGAAAATCGTAGGCGTAAGGTGCCGTCAATTGGCGGACGTCCGTCACGCCGGCGTCGATCGTGATGTGATAGTTGAAAGACCAATCGTGATACACCACGGCATCCAGGCCCCAGCCGCCCATGAAATGATCGTTGCCGGGCGAGTTATAGAAGACCTGTTCGTAGCCGGGAGTGGGCGGGGGCGGAGAAGGGGCGCCGCCATCGGCCAGCAGCGAATCGTTCTCGGCGATGAGACGCACCAATTGGTCGTACAAAAAGCCGATATCGGCCCAGACACTGACGGTGTCGCTGCCAGCGCTCTTCACGCCGATGATATAGGGTAGGCCGTCTTCATACACATATAGCGGGCCGCCGGAGCTGCCGGGCCCCAGAATGTCGGAGCCGCTGCCGAGATTCGCCTCGTATACGCCGTACTGAGAGTGCGAGGTAACCCACGCCTCTCCCAGCATCATGCCGGTGCCCTCGCGCGGGTAACCCAGTTGCGAGGCCCAAACGCCATGGTCGTACCCTGAGGCCAGGCCGAACCAGCCGCCGAGCAGGTCGCCGATCGGCTCGCTCAGTCCGATCAGGGCCACGTCGTACTGCGACTCGGCGTTGCCGAGAAGATCATAGGGGCGATCGGCGTATACCTGATCGGGCCAGGCATCGATGGTATAGCTGTAGCTGCCGAGATCCAGGTGGCCTTGATGATCGAAGCGGCCGAGCCTGCCGTTGTAATCAGCTCCCGCGTAGATTGCAACGCTGGTGGCCCAGCCGCCGTTGTCGGCCGAATAAATGACATGGGTGGCGGTGAGGATATCGTTGCGCCCCACCACCGAACCCGTGCCGGTTATCGTGGTGCCATCCGGGAATGTGACCTGGAGCAGGGTCACCGCGTAATACGGGTATTGCTCACGATAGTGGATTTCGCTGGCCATGGGGATCCTGGAAAGGCGCATCAGGAAAGCGGGAACAGCCCGCTTGCGGCGACCCTACATTACTGTAAGCATCTGGGCGGAGCAAGAAGCTCACTGCACTACGCTCCAGTCGCTGCGCGACTTCCTTCCCAAGGGAGGATCTGCGCTTGGTGTCGCGCTTGGGCGTGTGATCAATGGGATTCCGCGCGACTAAGGCGCTGCACTGGTATCCATGCAACCAGGGCGATCGCGATGGTCCAGAACCAGATGCCCAGGGTCAGCGGATATACCGTCTCGCCCATGCGCGGGCCCAGCCAGAGGCCGGTCAGGAAGGCCGCGCCGGTCATGACGCAGCCGCTCAGCGCGGCGGCGGCGCCAGCCGACCTCGGGAATGGCGAGACGGCGCCGGTTTGGCCACAGGGTTGGTGGATGCCGTGGCCGAGCATGATGGGATACAGCGGGAGCATGATGGCCCAGGGGCCCAGGATGCCGGCAAGCGAGAGCAGGCCCATGGCGCTGCCGCCAGCCAGCGAAAGGGCGCCGCCGATGGCGATCGTGCGCTGCAGGCTGAAGCGCCGCAACAGGCGCCGGCAGAGAAACGTGCCAAGAATATAGGTGCCCGACATCGTCGCCAGCAGCAAGCCGAACACGCCCCGTGGCAGCTCGAACACATCGATCATGACGAATGACGCCGCCGCCAGGAAGGTGAACAGCACGCAATACGAACCGGTGGCCAGCAGGCTGAAGGTCCAGAAGGTACGGCTGCCGAGAATGTGCAGCCAATTACGTGCCATCTGGCCGGGACGCAGGGCGTGGGGGTCGGGGTGCTTCAAGGTTTCCTGGAAGCGCAACGCGACCACGACCAGGGCGACCAGGCCCAGCAGCACCAGCGCGGCCAGCGATGCGCGCCAACCCAGCGTCACGCCCAGCAAACCGCCCAATGGCGCGCTGACGCAGGCGATCCCGCCCAGGCCCGACATGCCCTTGCTCATGACCCGGGCGCCTTGCTCGCCGGTGTACAGGTCGCGCACGATGGCCCGGCCGCAGACCACGCTGGCGCCGATGCCCACCCCTTGGAGGGTGCGCCAGAGCACCAGCATCTCCATCGTATGCGCCAGTGTTGCCCCCAGCGCCGCCACGACATAGCAACCGACTCCTACCAATAGAATGCGGCGCCGGCCGAATCGATCGGAGAGCGGGCCCCAGACCAACTGCGACACCCCGAACATCAGCAACATCGCGCTCAGGGTGAGCTGGGCTTGCGATAAAGTACCGTCGAGCTCGAGCACGATGGTCGGCAGCGACGGCAGATAGAGATCCGTGGCCGCGGGTTGCAGACCCAGCAGCAGCGATAACAGAAGGACGACGAGGGAAGGCGACATGAGGTTGCGGTAGAAGGGCGGTGCCGCCCGAACTGGCAACCCAGGCAGGCGGCGGCCATCGTGGAGAACGCGGCCGCGTTGCATGAAGGCCGAAGCGCGGCCGCGAGACAATACCGCAGACGCTGCTGTTTGTCGCGCCGGCTCGACCGGCGCTTCCCCGGGCTGTCCGGTATTGAAGAGGGCTGTGTGGAAATCCCTGGTCCCCATTTGCCCCTGCTCAAACCCCATGCTATAGTTCGCCTCCTTCGCCGCGGGGCCGGGTTTTCCCGGAGTCGGGCGAGGGGGAGTCCGGGGGTTCAGCGATGAGCCCCGCTTGACAAGGCTTAAAATACTTTGTTATAGTTGAGGGCTTCGTTAGTGATCTTCAGTTTGTGGTTTGGGGCTGAGGGGAGCTGGCAGGGCGCTGCGGCGTCTGGGGCGGTACGGCGATGGCCGGAGTTCCGGAGGCGGCGGTGCGGGGGTTGTGGCGGTGGTGGGGCAGG
>Ga0265293_10001084_pt1 | contig 61178 bp, 55 predicted proteins | sample Munlanlewell138R_FD_192505 | JGI IMG/M metagenome (GOLD analysis project Ga0265293, IMG submission 192505) | Leachate microbial communities from a municipal landfill in Southern Ontario, Canada - Leachate well 138R | ecosystem: Engineered > Solid waste > Landfill > Unclassified | place: Canada...
CCGAAAATGATTTATTGAGTGAAAAAGCCACGGTTGATAGCTGCTATTATAATCACTTGCTATTATTAAGCCTTGGCACTTCGGAAATTCAGAAAAACTCAGAATTGCAATATAAAAAAGAACAGGACGTAGACCGTGAGGACATGCTTGACGTTGCGGTTAATGATGGCCGAAAGGAGGCTTTTTATAAAGCGGCTAAAAATTATTTATCAAATAAAAATGAATATAATAGAAATAAAGGTGCTAATAAATACAATCTCGAAAAAAGAGATCTTGATTCTAGCGCTTTATTGGTTTTAAATAAATTTCAAGTTTTAGACAGTTTTTATAGAGATCGTGATTATTATAGTTTTGAAACTTTGCCGTCTTTTGTCGCTGATAGGATGATTGAAAATAAACAGCAATCTGATTTATATTATTCCCAAATTTTTACTAAATTTGAATCGCTCAGTAATTTAGTGGCTAAAGATATTTTTAATAATGGAGCCGATGAAGTGATAAATAAATTTTTACATCATTTTGATCGTTTTTCAGAAACTAAACCTCTTTGGGCTTTAGATAAAATTTTAAAGTGCTTTAATTTAGATACAAGAGAAGACCTAGTATTAGATTTTATTGATAAACATATTAAGAGTTCATCAGAATTAAAAAAGGCCTATGCGTTAATTATTTATTATGGAGTAACAGTTGCGGATGATAAAATTAATAATAGTTTACCGGGAGAGGATAAAGAAGAATATCGAGATATTAGAGATAAATTTATTACTGATATAACTTTGGCATTGGGTGATAATTACAACAATCGTAACCACGCAAACGTTAAAGATTTAGAAAAATTTTATGAAATGGCTGAAAATGGTTATGCCCCAGCCCTTTTAGAAAGAACTGCGAATTATGACGTTGGTTTTGATAAAAAAATATTAATTGAAAAATTAAAGAAAAATAGGCAAAGTTCTTATATTTTAAGAAGATATGACCTTGAAGAAGGGATTGCCACGGATAGTTTAATTGCAAATATTATAAATGAAGGCGATATGGATGTTTTGGCGGCAAAAATAAACAAGATAGATAATATTGGAGAAGAAAATATTATTAAATTATGGGAGAATGGTTACGGAAGAGCTATTAAAAAAAATATAAAAAACTTCTCTCATTTATCTGATAAAGTTTTGCAATTATTTATTGATGCCGGCGAAGAATATGTTATCTTCTCAAATTTTAACAGTTTTAAACCAAGCTCGGAGGCTCTAAAGGGCTTAATTGATAATTTTGGAGATAGATTTGCAGATAGTAGTATTGATTTAAAATATTTTGAAGATTGCGGTCTTTTCGATTATTTTTTAGAAAAAGTTAATAGTGCTAATTCTTTAAAGAAGTTGTTGGATAAAGGTTTTATTGGCCTAACAGCTGATAATAAAAACAAGTTTGTTAAAAAAATAGGCAGAACTGAAGCTTTCGAGGATTTTTTGATTTATGCTATTAAAAATAATTCTTTGTCGGATTTAGATTTCCAGATTTCGGGCGATTATCTTGATAAGTTTATTGAAAAAAATACTGGTGAAAAGATTGTTTCATTCTTTTCAATTATAAAGAGTATTAAAAATAAACCAGAAGATTCTTTTTATATAAAAAATATAGATTTATTTACGAACGACGATAACCAGACTTTAACTTCTTTTTTTATTAAATTATCAAATGAAAATATTTTATCTCGTTCTCAGGAAGACTTAGATTTATGTTTCGCGGCTGATAAAGATTTGGCCAATAGATTGATTGAAACAGGGAAGATTAATTTATTAATTGATAATTTGGAAAAATTTAAAAAATTAGATCAGGAAATAGCCTTAAAGTTAGTTGAGGTAAAAGCCGTTGACTCTTTAGTTAATAATATAGAAAAATTTGAGAATCTTAATCGGGATTTTGGCAATGAATTAATGAATTCGCTTCAAGAATTTTCTAAAATTGTAAAAATTAATGAATATTTTAATCCCTCTTTAGATAAGTTGGTCGCTAAAACCTCGGAAATATTTGGAACTTTTGCTAGTGCTGATAATTATAATATGATTAAGGGTATTAGTGGTGATGACAAAGAAATTATAAAAAAATTAAAATTGAAAAAGGGCGGTAATGACGGCTTGAGAGAATTACAGGAGAGATTTACTGAATTTAAAAAAGAAATTATTTCGGAAGATTTTAACCCCGAAGTTTTATTGCAGGGAGATAATAATTCTTTGTATTTGCCATATTTTCAATCATATATCAGACTGCAAGAGGCTAGGTGGGGGACAAAGAATGACGAGAGTTTTAAAAATATTATTATTAATTATGTTAATCATAAGAATGCGGGCGAAATAAAAGGGCTTAATCGTAATTTTAGACCTAGCTCAGAATTGTTAATCGCCAAATCCGATACTAGCGGCAGAGAGAATCATCAATTTAATGAGCATTTTTTAAATAGATTTTCCGTGTTAGTTGACTCCATTAAAGCCGCTAAAAACTTGTATCAAGAAAAATTTCCTCTTAGTAAATTAGTGGAAGAAATAGAGAAAAAGAGATTGGAGCTAACTAAAGAATTAAAAGAAAAAGTTAATAATATGCCCAATCCTATGGCCAGGGAGGGGATTAATCAAAAAATAAACTTACTCGAATCTATTAATATAAGAGATTTGAAAGATTTTCAAAATAATTTTTCAATTTTAGCTAGAAATAATGAATTTAATGAATTATTAAGGCAGTCAGTTTTTTTAATGAGTTTTGCTAGAAACAAACAAAGCTTAAATTTCGATTTGGATAATATTGATTTAGATAGGCCAAATATTAGTGATATGTCTTGGGTTCTTGATTTTATTGATCATATTACTAATCAAGAGACTATGTCCAAATATTTTACTGATAAGAAAGCGAAAAAAATGTTCAATGAAATAATCTCAGCTCAAGCTATTAGTGATGAAATGGCTTTGTTACAAAATACTGGCGGTCAATCTAAAGACTTTTCCAAAATTCAATTAATTCCTACCAGGGGGGTGTTAACTGAATTTTCCGGACATATAGCGGATGCTTGCTGGGCTTCGAAGTATGACAGTATATTAAAGGGATTTCCTAATTTTACCTCAGTTATTATCAGGCAAAATCCAGAAACAAAATTTGAAAGATTGGCTGGAGCTTTTATGTTGGTTGAAACAGAGTCTAAAGAGGGGGATCCTTTACTAGTCGTCAGAGGTTTTAATCCTATAGAAAATTTAATTAATTCATTATCTGTTGAAGATTTTTATAAAAAAACTACAGAATATTTGAAGGAATTAGCTAAAAAAGATAATCGTAAATTAGCTATTGTGATTGACGATCATTCAGGGGGATCATCAACTAATAGGCCAGTGCTTTTTAAATATTTAAGCGAATTGTCGAAAAAATTAGAGGCCGTTGACCTAAGGTCAGAGGATGATACTAGTTTTAATGGATATAATATTGTCAGACAGACTTATTTAGTGGATTAATTCATTAAATTAGCTGGTTTAATAATTGTTTCAGCTCTAACACAGTCCACGACCCCGTGCGGTAAATAAAATACAGAACTTTGTTCTGTATTTTATTTATTCAAGCGAAACGAGGTGGGATTGAATAGGAGGGTTGAAGTGAGCTAGTCGGTGCTCAGTAGGACAACAATGCAGCGAGTGTTGGACGAAGCTCCAATTGAGCTCCGGGCACAATCCCTTTGTAACGAAAGAGCGAGCGACTGCGAGCGATTGAGGCGAAATTTCTACTGCCCGTGTCAATAAAACACAGAAAATTTTTCTGTGTTTTTTGCATCTTTAAAGTAATAAATTTGATATTTTTATTATTAAATTAATTTGTAATTTATATTTTTTTCTTATAAAATTAACTTATGAATATTGAATACTTATTTTTAGCTTTAATTGTTTTTTTAGCTGGTATTATACCTGAGCTAACAGGATTTGGAGTAGCCACCATTTCGATGGCTTTGTTGTCTTTGTTTCTGCCATTAGAGTTGGTTATACCTTTAGTGGCAATTATTTCATTAGTTGCTACTGGCATTGTTGCTTTTACTACAAAAACCAAGGGAATTTTAAAACATATATTACCCTTAATGCTCGGTTCTGTTTTTGGTGTTTTTTTGGGAATGATTTTTTTAAAATCAATCAATGAAGATTTTTTGAAATTAGTATTGGGAATTTTTTTGGTGTTGCATTCTTTCTATGGTTTATTAAATAAAAGTGCTATTTTCCCCAATGGCAAAGTGACGGGCGTTGTCACTGGTCTTATGTCTGGATTTTTTGCTTCTTTGTTTAATATTCATGGACCTCTCATTGGCGTTTACTCATCTTCCACTAAAAATCTTTCTAAAATTCAAATTAAAGATTTTATTGCCACTCATATGTTCTTTTCTGGTATCTTTACGGTTATGGGTCATGGTTTGTCGGGGAGAATGACTACCGATGTATTTTTTTATGCTTTATTATCTTTGCCTTTTCTTCTTTTGGGTTTGATAGTGGGAAAAAAATGTTTGATAAAATTGATGTTCTTTGGGTCAAGAGGGTTGTTTATATCATGATTTTTTTCGCAGGTATTTCCTTTCTAATTTAAAAGAAAGTTATTTCTTAAAGTTAAAGACATTTGGTCTTTTGTTATGATTGACAAATTTAATCTTTTGTGCCATAATCTTATGGTGTTCTAAATTTATTATTGAACTTTAAAATCATAAAAACCTTAAAATTACAAGCATGAATGAAACTGTAAAACTTGAAAATTATAATCTAAAAGCCGGTGAGGCTGAATTTGATAGTCATTTAGAAGAAATCGAAATTGGAAGTAACTTAGGTGCAAGAGAGTCTACTTACCGATTTGCCCATCAGCAATTAAGAGTTTTTTTGTGGGTTGTTCCTTTTATTGTTTCTTTTTTTATAAGCATAATTCCTTTTTTGGGTCCGTTCGTTATTGGAGTGCTTGTTTATAAATTAAATGAAAGTAAACTAGTGGGACAAGCAAGAGAGATTTTTATTTTTTCATTTTTGGGAATATTAGCTTATTGTTTGTCTTTTTATTTCTCTAGTTGGTCAATTAAAGCTTTTGCAGTGGTCACGCTGTTGAATTTTTCGTTTTACTTTGGTGGTTTTTTCTGGAGTATAATTTTTAAAAAAAGAAAGAATGTTGAATAGGTTAAAATTTGTGGGCTTGTCAAAATGACAGCCCTTTTTATAAAAATTTTTTAGAGTTTTTAAATAAAATGTTATAAAAAAAACCAAGTATGATTAACTTGGTTTTTTGTATTTTATATATTGCCAGAGAATGATTATGAAAAAAATTAAACCGATTATATCCGGAATAAATATAAAATAACTTTTTATTGATAGAGAATATCCTGATCTTGAGATGTAGACCAGTAAAGGAAGAATTACCATCGGGAAAGAAAATTCACATTTTTTCTTCCTTGTAATTTTTAATTACTTGAGATGGCACTGCTATTAAAACCATGAGACTAGCAAGTATCATGGTTGATGATCCCAAAAAACTTTGTAAATTTTCCATTAAACTTCTTTGTTTTTAAACTTCAAATAAGACAACAGTAGAGCGATCCATAAAAATAGAAAAAGGGAATTGGTAATTTGCATTGCCCAAATATTTACAATAATCGAGTATATCAGCCAAAAAGAACAAGAACTTATACTTACAAAAACTTGGCTTGGATGGTAGGATCCTGAACTTTTGTTTTTCCAAATTTCAAAAATTTGTATACCCAATGTCACCCCAATAATCAATCCTAAAATAAGAAAAACTATATCTCTGTTAGGGCTGAAAATCATTGTTGGTAAAGCCAAGACTGAAAAAAGTCCTATAATCTTTTCCTTGTTTGTAATTTTCTTAAATCGTAAAAGATTTATAACGATCATAAGAGAGAGAATTCCTAGAAGTCCGTTGATGCTGAGGGCTAGGCTTTTATTGGTCAACCCAAACACACTTACTGCCAAAGCCGAAAAACCAAAAAAAGAATAAAAAGAAAAAGAGACTGATTGGCCCGATTTTGTTTTTAATATTCTTTGGTTTTGTTTTATAAAGGCAATTGCTTGCAATACAGTAAAAATCATTGTGGCGACAAAACTAATAGTTAGCATGTTCATGCCAAATCCTTTTAATTCAGCAAATTCTACCATTTTTTAATTTTTTGAGGTTCTACAATATGTTTAAAGTCAACTTTCAATTCTATCATATTTAAAGCTAAAAGTCAATTGTAATTACTTGGACTATAGTTTATTTTGATTGTTTGTAATAATTGGCAAAATAATCATAAATCTTGTATAATATCTAAGTATTTTAAATATTTAAATTTTCTATATGAATGAAGATCAAAATAAAACAAAAACAACATCTTTTCCGCAAATGGAATCTAATGTTTTAGATTTTTGGAATAAAAATAATATTTTTTCAAAATCAGTTGAGCGTGAAGCTCCTCAAGGTGATTATGTTTTTTATGATGGACCTCCTTTTGCTACCGGAACTCCTCATTATGGACATATTGTCGGTCAAATTTTGAAAGATTTGATGCCTCGTTTTTTTACAATGAGAGGGTATAAAGTAGAGAGAAAATGGGGTTGGGATTGTCATGGTCTTCCAATCGAAAATATAGTTGAAAAAGAAATGGGTAGTAAAAGTAAAAAAGCAATTGAAGAGCTGGGTGTAGAAAAATTTAATAGTTCTTGTCGATCTAAGGTTCTAGAGTATGCTCAAGAATGGTATAAAGTTTCTGACAAACTTGGACGTTTTGTTGATCAAAAAAATGCTTATCACACCATGGACTTGGAGTATATGGAGTCTATTTGGTGGGTTTTTAAAACTTTATTCGATAAGGGTTTGATTTATAAAGATTATCGTTCTATGCATGTTTGTCCTCGTTGTGAAACAACGCTTTCACAATCAGAAGTAACTGAGGGTTATCAAAATATAAAAGATTTGTCTTGTATTGCTAAATTTAAATTAGCAGATGAAGACGATACTTTTGTTTTAGCCTGGACCACTACTCCCTGGACACTTATTGGTAATGTAGCTTTGGCTGTGGGTAATGATATTGACTATGTTAAAATATCTCACAAAAAAGAAGATGGTGTAATTGAAAATTACATATTAGCCAAGGAAAGATTGGCTGAAATTTTAAAAGATAAACAATTTGAAATAGTAGAAGAGTTTAAAGGTGAAAAATTATTAGGCAAAAAATATGAAGCTTTGTTTGATTATTATTTAGATAATGAAAAATTAGAAAACAAAGAAAATTCTTGGCAAATTTATTCAGCCGATTTTGTTAACACTGAAGAGGGAACCGGAATAGTTCATATTGCTCCAGCCTTTGGTCAAGATGATATGAACTTAGGTAAAGAAAAAAAACTAGCCTTTGTTCAGCACGTAGATATTGATGGCCATTTCAAAAGTGAGGTTTTAGATTTTAAGGGACTTAATGTTAAGCCTAGTGGAGATCATATGACAACTGATATTGAGATTATTAAGTATTTAGCTGGAAAAGGGTTGTTATTCTCCAAGGAAAAATATGAACATAGCTATCCTCATTGTTGGCGCTGTGACACTCCTTTAATTAACTATGCTACTTCGTCTTGGTTTGTGAATGTAACTAAAATAAAAGATGATTTATTAAGAGAGGCTAAAAATATTAATTGGTCACCAGATTATTTAAAAGAAGGTCGTTTTGGTAATTGGTTGGAGGGTGCTCGTGATTGGTCAATTTCTCGTCAGAGATTCTGGGCTAGCCCTTTGCCTATTTGGGAGTGTGCTTGTGGCGAAAGAAAAGTTATCGGTTCAGTAGAAGAATTAGAAAAATTAAGTGGTCAAAAAATAAATGACATCCACAAGGATGTAGTTGATAATATTGAATTTGAATGTCCTAGTTGTCAAGGAAAAATGAAAAGAATTCCTGATGTCTTAGATTGTTGGTTTGAAAGTGGCTCTATGCCTTATGCTCAACTTCATTACCCTTTTGAAAATAAAGAAAAATTTGAAAAGAATTTTCCGGCTGAATTTATTGCTGAAGGAATTGATCAGACGAGAGCTTGGTTTTATTATTTACATGTTATAGCTGTTGGTCTTTTTGGAAAAAATCCTTTCAAAAATGTTATAGTTAATGGTATGGTGTTAGCTGAAGATGGCAAGAAAATGTCTAAAAAGTTAAAAAATTATCCCGACCCAATGATGATTATTGAAAAATATGGAGCAGATTCTTTGAGAGCTTATTTGCTTTCCTCTCCAGTTGTGTCAGCTGAAAATTTTAATTTTTCTGAAAAAGGAGTAGCTGATTCTTTGAGAAAAAATATTATACTACTTAATAATATTTATAATTTTTATCAGATGTATGAAAATGATTTAGATCAAACTGATTTTGATAATTATCAAAAAAGTTCTGATATTCTAGATCTTTGGATAGTTGAAAAATTGAACATTTTAATTTCGGAAGTAGAGTCGTCAATGATTGCTTATAATCCCGTTAAGGCTATGAGGCCGATAACTGTTTTTATAGATGAATTTTCTACTTGGTATTTAAGAAGGAGTAGAGATAGGCTGAAAGGTGATAATGTTGAAAGTAAAATCTTTGCTTTATCCACAATGCGCTTTGTTTTTCTTAATTTGAGTAAGCTTATAGCCCCTTTTATGCCTTTTATAGCTGAAAATATTTGGCAAAAAGTTACTAAGAATGATTTTAAGGATTCAGAAAAATCTGTTCATTTAGAATCTTGGCCTTCTTTTGAATTCAATGAAAAAAACAAAGAAGTTTTAGAAAAAATGAGTATAGTTCGTCAGGTAGTTGAACTAGGATTGGCTAAAAGAGATGAAGCTAAAATTAAAGTTAGACAAATGTTAAGTCAGGCCATTATCAATGGCCCTTCTGCAAAAAATATAAATGATCAAAATTATTTAGATTTAATTAAAGATGAATTAAATGTGCAAGAGGTTAAATGGCAAGAAATTGCTGATGGTGATAATTTATCAGTGGAACTCGATTTGGAAATTACTCCAGAATTAAAACAAGAAGGCTTGAAACGTGATTTGGTTCGTTTAATTAATATGCTTCGTAAAGATTATAATTTTTCAGTTAATGATCAAGCCAAGGTTTATCTTTCTGGTGTTAATAGTGAAGTTAAAACACTTCTTGATGTTGCTGGTGAGTCAATTAAGAAGGATACCTTATGTAATGAATTGATTGTCGTTGATGATTTGTCAGAATTGAGTAATAAAAAAGAAGTTCTTCTTGATGGCGAAAAAATACATTTAGCGATAGAGAAAAAATAAACTTCAATTTTTTTGTTTGTTATAAAGACTAATCTATTCAAGATTAGTCTTTATTGTTTATTTAATTATTGTTATAATTTAAATATGAAGAATTATGCTGCTAAATTTTTAAATAAAATTGTTGAAGTAAAAATAGATATAATTTTTAAGAAAGATTTTTCAAGTCAGTAATTATAAATTAAAGAGAATATGAAAATCGAATATGAAGCGACTTTTATAAATATTAATAAAGATGAAGTTCATAATAAACTGAAAGAAGTTGGCGCGTCTTTACTTAAGTCGGAATTTTTACAGAAAAGAATAACTTTTGATTTACCTTCTGGGCATGAAAAAAAGGCGCTTGGCTGAGGGTGCGAGATGAAGGAGATAAAAATACTTTAACTTTAAAAATAATTGATGGTGAAAAAATTGAAGATCAAAAAGAAATTTCTTTAGTGATTGATAGCTTAGAGGAAGCTTCGGAATTATTGTCTGTTATGGGCTGTAGAAAAAAAGCTTATCAAGAAAGTAAAAGAGAGCTTTGGCTTTTAGATGGTGTTGAGGTTACTATTGATGAGTGGCCATATTTGGATCCTTATGTTGAGATTGAAGGCGTTTCTGAACAATTAGTGAAAGATGCCAGTGTTAAGCTGGGCTTTGATTATTCTCAAGCTTTATTTTGCTCAGTTGATAAATTATATGAAATGAAGTACGGAGTAGTCAGAGAGATTATTTGTCAAAATACGGAGAGAATAACTTTTAGTGATCCAAATCCTTTTATTGATTTGTAATAAAAGTCTCTTTTTTTCGTATACTACTATAGAGACTATTTAGTCTTTTTCAAAAAAATATGTATAACAATATTTATAAAAATCAAACTCATTTAATCGACATGAATAATGTCGCCTTTTTTGTTTGTCCATTTGGTTCAGAAGGAGGTCGTGAGGATGGTTTTTATAAATATACTAAATATAAATTTAAGGATATTAATTAAATAGATAGGTTAGAATATATTTGTAAGAACCATCCCCAGGATTAAGGGATGGTTCTTTTTTTTGAACTAGTTCATTGACAATATAAACCTTAAATCTATCAATCATGACACAGAAAATTATTAGAAACTATTCAGCTTTTATGCTGTTTGAAGGACTGGCTCTTAGCTTTTTCTTTGGAACCTACCAATTATTTTTAGTTGATAAAGGTTTAAATCTTCTAGAAATAAATCTTCTTAATTGCGCTTTTATGTTGGCTAATTTTCTTTTTGAAATTCCAACTGGTGCTATTGCTGATTTTTTTGGTCGAAAGAAGTCTGTTATTTTCGGTCTTTGGGTTTACTCTTTATCTTTTTTTATTTATTTTTTTTCTGATAGTTTTTGGCAGTTTTTACTGGCTGAAATTATTGGAGCTTTTGCTTTTTCTTGTATTTCTGGTGCCTTGGAAGCTTTGGTTGTTGATTCATTAAAGCATCACAAGTATGATGGAAATTTAGAAACAGTTTTCCGTCGAGGAGAGATTCGGCATTTGGGAATAATTATTGGTGCTGTTGCTGGCTCTTTTGTTGGGCAAATTGACCTATCTTGGCCATGGTTCCTTACGGCTGTTTCTTTTGCTTTTTTAGCAATAGCGTCTCATTTCTTTTTTAGTGAAGATTATTTTTCTAAAGTGGAAAAAATTGCCATTAGTTTTGAGCCGATGAAAAAAATAGCTAGAGAAAGTATTGTTTATGGCCTTAAGAATCGTAAGCTAATGTTTATTGTCGTTTTTTCTTCAATTTTAGCTTTCATTTTACAGCCGATAAATATGTATTGGCCGATAGTTTTTCAGAAAAATTTTCTGGTGGAAACTAAATATATGGGTTTAATATTTTCGGCAGTAGTAGTTATTACTTATTTGGGTTCGCAGGCTTCTAGTTATTGGCAAGAAAAAATTAAATGCAAAAAAAATGCTATTTTCTTTTCTCAGATTATTACTTCTTTAGGAATTATTTTTTGTTTTTTTGCCTTTAATTTATCTTTGTTTTTTTTATTTTTTTTACTTCATGAATTTGGTCGAGGCTTGTTTCACCCACTTAATCGTGCCTATATCAATGAAAATATTGAAAGTAAAAACCGTTCAACAGTTTTATCTTTTGAGTCTATGATTATTAAAGCTGGATCTGGTTTGGGGCTAATTTTTAGTGGCCTAATTGCTAGTAATTTTGGAATTTTAAATTCTTGGTTGATAAGTGCCATAATTTTAATGATTACTATTTTTGTTTTTTGGAGGAAAAATGGTAATTAAAAATAAAGCTCGAATTAATTTTTTCGAGCTTTTTTATTTTTTTAATATTTTTTGCTAATTGACTTTTTATGATTAAAATGATAATATTTTTAGAATAACTTTATTATTTTTTAGTTAAATAATTTAGTTAAAGTAACTTAAAAATAGAATAATAACCTCAAAAAATAACAATCATGAAAACAAAAGATTTCAGAAACCTAGGCTTGGTCCTTAGTTTAAGTATGGTTAGAATACTTAATGGACTTTCTGCTCAGAAAGCCAAAGTGCTTGAGCGAGTTAATTTTTTTCATAGAGTGGCAGAGTTCTTCGGTGGTTTGTATTTAAGCCTAGAGGATTTTGCTGATTTGTATTTTTATTTGCCAGAGAATCGTAGGAGAGAGTTAAAGGATCACTTGAATTTTCTAGCTAAAGACTTTGTCTCTTGGAAAAAATTTTTTGAAGTTAACAGGTATTCAAATAAAAATATTCGAGATATGGCTCTCAATGAAATGATTTACTGTGTTAATACTTTTTACGAGGCTTATGAAGGCTTTCGTTTGTCTGATGATTTAATTATAAAAGAAAGTTTCTTAAAAATAATGGAACTTAAAGGCTCTTCTTTTGAAGAGAAATTACAAGTTATCAGATGTAGCAATGGTCATGATCAGGCAAAAATAGAAGAACTCTTTTTGATGATAAAAACCTTTACACAGGCCGAACAGTTTTCTAGTATTATTGGGATTGATGATAGGAATCTTAATAAAGGAACTAGAAAAATGCTTTCTTTGGCCGATGATTTTAAAAAAGTAAATAGAACTCATCGTCGATCTATACCGGGCTCACTTCTTCGTCGAGAAATTGTAGCTGTGGCTAAAAATTATGAATTACCTCAGAGTGAATTGATTCAGTATTATTATGATGAAAAGCATTGGAGTAATTTTAAGAGAATGCTTTTTGGAAAAATTGAAAGACTCGTTTTGGGGATTGAAGATTGGTTGGAAATTTTATTGCATTATGGCTCTGATCGAAAATTAAAAAATTTGGCAATGTTTAAGATGCGTCAGCTTGGTTTAACTTTCTATCAATTAAACAACACCTTAAGCCGGGCTATGGATCCGGAAATTAAAAATGTTATTTTAGAGGAAATGTTTTTGCTCTCTAAAAATTCTTTCGAAAAGCTATGTATTGTTAGCGTGAAAAGCGATGATTTTTCTAGTATTTTTTTAAGATCGTTCTTGGCTTTGTTGGAGCTTGTTTCTGATGAAGAAAAAGCTGAAAAGGCTTGTGAAATTTTAGCTTCTTCTAAAAATAGAAATAATCCTATTTTCGTTTCTAAAATAGTTGACCTGAGAATAAATTTTAACTCTCTAGACAAGTTGTTTGCTAAGTCACCCAAAGAAGGGAAGCTTCTTTTATTGCCTCAGATGAAAATGCTGGCTAAAAATAATTTAAATGATTTATTGAAAATTTTTAATTATTATTCTGTAATCGACGACACCAAGGAGCGTCAAAGAAAACAAAATATTTGCTTAAAAGAAGTTTTATTTCTGCTTGAAGAAGACAATAACGTAGAAAGACTTCTAGCTGTTTATCGTACAGCCTTAATCTCTGGTAATTTTTCTGTCTCTGATAAAGTTGTTGAAATAATGAAAACAAAGAATTTTAACTTTAAAACACTTTTACTAGTTTATGAGGAATTAGAAAAAAATAAGATAACCAACAACGGCCTAGCATCATATCTACAAATGGAAATGATAGCTAAAGCTGAAAACAATTTGGAGAAGAGCACTGCTTTTAAAAAAGCATCTCTTCAAATAAAAAGCCTTGCCCTTAGTCGATTGCTGAGAGCAGCTTAATTAATTTATTTTTTTATAACCAAACCCGTTTAAAAGCGGGTTTTTTCTTTATTATTGACTTTTTTAAATAAATATGCCAAATTAAGCTAAGTGAGTGTGTTTTAACTATCGAACAAAAAATTTGAAAGTATTTGGACTACTCAACCCGAAATTAATTTTTCTGGGTTTTTTATTTTTATTGCTTATTTCATTAGGCAATGATATTGTTATATTATGATTATTTATAGGACTTGCATTTTTTGTCATTTTTTAAGTGACGAAGCATCTCTTTCGTTACTTTATTTATGTTAAAAAAAGAAAAAACAAATGTTTCAAGTTTTAAAGACTTAAACATAAATCCAGGGATTTTATCTCTCCTAGAGAAAAATGGCTTGGAAACCCCAACACCTATTCAAGCTAAAGCTATCCCAGTGGCTTTAACTGGCAAAGATTTGATTGGTGTTGCTCAAACTGGAACTGGAAAAACCTTGGCTTTTGGAATTCCTTTAGTGGAGAGATTATCTAAAAATAAATCAAAAGCTTTAGTTCTACTACCTACTAGAGAATTAGCGACTCAAGTTGAAGAAAGCTTGAGAACAATATGTTTGAGGTCTGGATTAAGAACTATATCTTTAATTGGTGGAGAGCCAATTAATCGTCAGATGTATAGTTTAAAATATAATCCTCGGATTATAATTGCCACTCCAGGTAGATTGTTAGATCATTATAAAAGAAAAACAATTCATTTAGATGATGTTTCGATTTTAGTTTTGGACGAAGCTGATATGATGTTTGATTTAGGTTTTGCTCCTCAAATTGAAGAGATAATTAAACTGACACCAACGAGTCGCCAGACATTGCTTTTTTCAGCTACTATGCCAGCTCCAATTATTAAATTAGCGGAAAAATATTTAAAAACACCACTTCAAATAGAAGTGGCCCCAGCCGGAACAACAGCCGAACTAATCGATCAAGAAATTTATTTAGTTCATCAAAATGATCGTCTGGAAACTTTAAAAAAAATATTAATAGATTATAAAAATTTAGTTTTAATTTTTGTTAGAACCAAACATGGAGCCTCTAATTTGACCGAAAAATTAAAATATGAAGGTCACCAGGTTAGTGAAATTCATTCTAATTTATCTTTTGGTCAACGTAAAACAGCTCTAGCCTCTTTCAAAAATGGTACTAAAAGAATATTAGTTGCTACTGATGTGGCTGCTCGTGGTTTAGATATTAAGGATATTCAGTTAGTTCTTAATTTTGATTTACCTGATAATTCCGAAGATTATGTTCATCGCATAGGCCGAACTGCTAGAGCTGGAAAAGGTGGCAAGGCAATTTCTTTTGCCTTACCACATCAGAGAAGAGAAATTCAAAGAATAGAACGTTTAATTAGGAAAAATTTGCCATTATTAAAAATTGGTTCACTAAAATCTTTGCCCGAAAAAAGTATTGGCATGGAAAATAGAAGCTCTTCTCGATTTGCAAGTTTTAATAGAAATAACAAGCCTAATCTTAACAGGTTTAAAAAAGATCAAAGATCATTTTCTAGTAATGAAAAATCTAGTTTTGCTCGTAAAGAGGTTGACAATAGTTTTTCATCAGATTCTAAATCAAATAAAAATAGACAATTTTCTAAATTCAAAGGACCAGAAAAAAATGATTTTTCAAGATTTAAATCTTCTGGTAAGTCGTCTTTTAAAAATGAGTCTTCTCCTTCTAGATTTGAAGGAAAAGCTTATAAAAGTAGTGGTTTTAAAAAACCAACAAGCGGAACAAGAGGCTCGGGATCTTACAGAAAAGGCCCTTCTTTTGGTGGTTTTAAAAGAGGAAAAAAATAAATTTTAGTAAAATAAAAAAAAGACTTCTAGCAATAGAAGTCTTTTTTTGTTTTAGCAAACAATTTATTTCTTAAAAATTTTAAACTTGTGCCATTTGGTATTTTTCAGCAATAAATCTTTTTATCTTTTGTCTAGCTCTTTGACTTTCTTCGTTACAGAACCAAACACTCCAACCCTTATTTTTTCTGTAAAGTGAAATTCTTTCTTTTAAATTTTCAGTTTCGCCGATATCGGCAATTTTATTTTTGGGATTAGCAACGATGTAAACCCCCGGTTTTTTATCAAAAGAGAAATTAACAGGGAACTTTCCTCTAAAGGCAAAACCTTTAATTATTACTTGCTTATCCATTTGTTTGTTAACTTTTAATAATTAGATTTATCTTAATTATTAGAAGTTTTTAAATTAATAATTTTTTATAATTTTATTTTAGTAAATAAAAAAAAGTTTGTCAAGAAGTAAAATCTGTCAAGAGCTGTGGATAAGTTTGACAAAAAAGCTTGACAAGCTTGTGAAATAGATTTAATATATAAACATAACAATTAAAATCATTGTTTTATGCACGATTTACAAAAGAAGTTATTAAATCTATCTTCTAAGTCTGATATATTTAACATGACGCTCAGAGATATAGGAGAAGCTATTGGTGAGGGCAGAGAAAATCCTCAAAAAATAAAGCATCATCTACAGCAATTAGTTAAAAAAGGTGTTTTTAGGAGTGAAAATGGTAAATATCAGAGGATTACTGAAAATAATAATAAATCTTCTTCCGGTTTAATATCTTTACCAATTTTTGGATCAGCTAATTGCGGAGAAGCTATTTCTTTTGCTGACGATCACGTAGAAGGTTATTTGAAAGTTTCTCCTAGGATAATTGCTAATAAGAAAAATATTTTTGTAGTAAGGGCTAAGGGCAATTCTATGAACAAAGCCTTGGTTAATGGCGAAACTATTAACGATGGGGATTATGTTTTAGTTGATTCTGAAAAAAAACAGCCAGAAAATGGTGATTATGTTTTGTCTATTATCGATGGTTTGGCTAATATTAAAAAGTTTAAGGAGGACAAAGAGCGGGGAATGGTTGTTTTGTTTTCAGAGTCAAGCTCTAGCTATGACCCTATCTATATCCACAGGGACGATCAGGATTTTTATTCAGTAGCCGGAAGGGTTGTCGGTGTACTCAAGGCATAAAAACATTAACTCAGAAAAACGGCAATTTTATTTGTCGTTTTTTTTATTTTATGTTATTATTGTATTAGAAATTTGAACAAAGTTTTTCTTTGTTTAGCCTAAAATTAATTCATTTTTTTATGAATGAAGAAGATAAAAAAATAAAAAGAAAAAAGATTTTGTCTGAGCTTAGAGCTGAAGAGGAAACCGAAAATCAACTTATTTGGCTTTATCAAACATTAATAGATTTGGGTATCGAAAACTGCTTTTCTGAAGATAATCGTGTTTTTTTTAGTGATGGCATGAAGACTTTAAGAGATGAGTCTAAGGCTCATAAGTTATTAATAAATAGCGTTATTGATAAATACGAAAACTAATTTAAACATATGAATTTTAATCAATGCTCAATGAGTCAGGAGGGTATTTTGCTTAATTTAGAAAAAGGTTTAGATAGTGAAATTCGTGCTCGTGACTTGTGTCGTGATTTATTGGAGGTTTTAGATGATGAAAAAGATAAAAAAATAGTTGAAAAAATACTTAAAGATGAGGAGCGACACATCAAAATAACTGAAGAATTAATATCTATTGCCAAGGCTTTTTATATTAATCAATAGGACTTTTTCTGCCTATGATTGTTGAGTCTAAAAAAATTTTAATAGTTGAAGATGAGAGGCCACTAGCCAGAGCTTTAGAGTTAAAGCTTTCTAGTATTGGCTTTAAAACAAGAACTGCCTTTGACGGACAGGAGGCTTTAGATTATTTAAAAAAGGATAGATTTGATTTAATTCTTTTAGATTTGGTTATGCCTAATGTTAGTGGTTTTGATGTTCTTCTTAAATTGCAACAAGCTAAAAATAAAGTTCCAATTATTATTACTTCTAATTTGGGGCAAGAAGATGATTTAAAAAAAGTTCAAGCTTTTGGAGTTTTAAAGTATTTTATAAAATCGGATGTAGGGATTATTGAAATAGTTAATTATGTTCGTGATTTTTTAAAAAATAATTCTCAAAAAACAAATACAGATAAAATTATAAAAACAAAAGATAGCCACAAAAATACTACAAAGATAAAAAATAAAAACAAGAAATAAACTTATGAATTTAGATGACAATAAGGTTCAGGAAATACTTTTGAATCAAAATTATATAACCAAAGTTGACTTAGAAAAGGCTAAAAAATCAATAAACGAAGGAGCTTCGGTTGTTGATTATTTTTTAGATCAAGGGATTTTAACTAAAAAATTATTAGGACAAGCTTTGGCTGAAGCAGAAAATGTTCATTATTTTGATTTAAAAAATAATCTCCCTTCTTATGAGCAGATTTTGAAGTTCCCAGAAGAGATAGCTAGGGAGTATCGTTTAATTTTTACTAAAGAGGATGAAGAAAAGATGTTTTTTACTTCTGATAATCCCACAGAATCAAAAAATATTTTTTTAAGTATGGGTGAATTATTTCCAGTAGAAAATATAACTGTTTCTTATTCTTTGCCAGAGGACATTGATTTTGCTTTAGATTATTTTTATAAAAAGCCATTAAAAACTAGATTTAGTGATATTATTAAGGGCGGTAAAAAGGTTGCTCAAGAAATAGTTAACGAAATATTTAACGATGCTCTTGCTTATAATTCATCTGATGTTCACTTTGAACCTCAAGGAAAAGAAACTATTATTCGTTTTAGAGTTGATGGTGTGTTGCAAGAAGCGGGCAGAATATCTAATGAATATTACAGCAATATTTTAAACTTTATTAAAGTTCAAGGAGGATTAAGAATAGATGAACATTATTCTGCTCAAGACGGTTCAATGAGTTATAAATTTGGTAAACAAGAAGTTGATATGCGTTTGTCTATTTTGCCAGTTGTTGGTGGAGAAAAAATTGCTATTCGTATCTTGGCTAAATATATAAAAGGATTTAGTTTGCATGAAATAGGTTTAGAAAAAAGAGACAGGGATTTAATGAGAAAAGAAATTCAAAGACCTTTTGGTATGATTTTAACTTCTGGGCCAACTGGTTCTGGTAAAACAACAACTTTGTATTCCTTACTTAGACTTTTAAATAATCCTAGAGTTAATATTACAACCTTGGAAGATCCGATTGAATATAGAGTAAAGGGTATTAATCAAATACAAGTAAATCAAGCTACTAACCTCACTTTTCTAAAGGGATTAAGAACTATTGTTCGTCAAGATCCTGATGTTATTATGGTGGGTGAAATCAGAGACGAAGAAACAGCTGAAATGGCGGTCAATGCTTCTTTAACTGGTCATTTGCTTCTATCAACTTTTCATGCTAATGACGCTGCTACCACTATCGCTCGTTTGCTTGATATGAATATTGAACCTTTTTTGTTGGCTTCCACTTTAAGGGTTGTGGTTGCTCAAAGATTAGTTAGAAAGCTTTGTGAAAAATGTCGTTATAGTGTTTCTGTTTCTAAAGATGATTTTAAAAAAGAACACCCCGAGATTGCTAAGTATTTAAAAAAAGAAAATAATGTTTTTTATCAGTCTCACGGCTGTGAATCTTGTGGTTACACTGGCTATAACGGACGAACAGCTATTTTTGAAATAATATTAAATACTCCAGAATTACAAGATTTAATATTAAATAGGCCGTCCGCTAAACAAATTTGGGAGTTAGCTAAAAAACAAGATGCTAAATCTCTTTTTGCTGATGGCATGGAAAAAGTTAAAGCTGGTGTAACATCATTAGATGATTTATTAAGAGTTGCTCTTCCTTAATTATAAATTTATGGGAATTGTTTCAAGTACAAAGAAGGGTTATTTAATAGAAAATTTAGCTACCTTAGTTGAAGCTGGAATAAATATTTCTGAGTGTCTTTTTATAATTTCAAATGGAATTAGAAATAAGTATTTTAAAAAAATTGTCTTAGATGTTAAAGAAGCGGTTGATGGTGGGTTCTCTTTGTGGCAATCATTTGAAAAGACGGGTATTTTTTCTAAAAGAGATATTTCCTTGATTATGATCGGAGAAAACTCCGGTCATTTAGTTGAAAATTTAAATATTTTAGCTCTACAGCATCAAAAAGAAAAATTTTTTAGATATAAAGTTTATTCGGCTTTAATGTATCCTAGTTTAGTTCTTTTTTTAGTTTTAATTATTGGAACTGGCATGGCTTGGTTTTTACTGCCAAAGTTATCAGTTGTTTTTACGCAATTAGGAGCTGAATTGCCTTTAATAACTAAAATAATGATTTCGGTTGGTGTTTTTTTTGGTAATTATGGTTTGATTTTCTTTCCAATATTTTTTGTTTTGTTATTTTTATTTTTTTATTTTGTTTTTGTTAACAAAAAAACAAAAGTAATTGGACAAAAATTTCTATTTAATTTTTTTAGCACAAGAAGATTGGTTTTAGAGTCAGAGCTTTCTCGTTTTGGTTATATTTTAGGCACATTACTTCAGGCTGGATTTTCTATTAATGAGTCATTAAAGTTGTTAAATCAAGCTAGTCCCTTTCCTTTTTATGGTGATTTTTATTTGTATTTATCAGAGAGTGTTTCAGAGGGAATTTCTTTAAAAGATAGTTTTGCTAATTTTTCTAAATCTGAAAAACTAATTCCAAATTCTGTTCAAGAAATGATATTTGTCGGTGAGCGATCAGGTAAATTACCAGAAATACTTTTAAAGATTGGTAAAAATTATGAAGACAAACTAGAAATAACTACTAGAAATTTGTCTGCAATTTTAGAACCAGTTCTTTTAATTCTTGTTTGGGTGGGCGTGGTTATTTTAGCTTTAGCTATTATACTTCCTGTCTATAGTTTGATAAGCAATATTAACTAATGCTTACTATGTTTTCTTTAAAGAATAAAGCTTTTACTTTATTGGAGATTATACTGACGGTCTCTATTTTTGTTTTATCAGCCTCTATTCTATCTCCAATTTATTTGTCTGCCAAAAACAGAGATGATTTAAGTACTAAAACTGATATTTTAGTCAGTTCTTTAAGGCGAGCTCAAATTTTATCAATTTCTGGTCAAGAAGATTCTTCCTGGGGTGTTAAAATATTAGAAGATAGTTTGGTTGTTTTTAAGGGGGATAGTTATCTTACTCGCGACACTAGTCAAGATGATGTTATTGCGGTTAATAAAAATATTTTAACCGAAGGTTTGGATGAGATTGTTTTTACTAAAATTTTTGGTGAAACAAGCAATATTGGTGATATCACATTAAAGACGAAAAATAAAGAAATCATTATTAGTATTAATAGAAAGGGAATGATTGATTACTAGCTTATGTTTAATAAAATAAAAAATAGAATTACAGGCTTTAGTGGTATAGAAATTTTATTGGCTGGCTCAATAATGGCCTTGGTAATAACCTCTCTTTTGGGTCTTCTTTTTTATTCTAATGATGCCTTAAATAAAGATAACTCTAACTTACAAGCCTCTTTGATCGCGAGTCAAGCCTTGGAAGTTGTTTCGACCATACGAGATAGGGGTTTTGATAATCTAATTGATGGAGTTCACGGTTTGTCTTTTTCGGGAGGAGAATGGTCTTTTCTTGGTGAGAGTGATCAGGTGGGTGATTTTACTAGAGTGATTACTATTAGCACTGTTTCTGAAAATGTTAAAAAAATAGCTGTTTTAGTTACTTGGTTTAAAAGTCCTGGAAGACTAGTTAGTATTTCTGAGTATAGATATTTAACTAATTGGCAAGAAACAGAACAAGCATCCTTGATAGATGTGGCTATTAATATTGATAGTGACTGGGAAGACGGTTATTGTGCAACTGTTACTTTAACAACCGAGTCAATTACCCCGATTATTTGGGACTTGGATATTATCTTAGATACCTACCCTAAGAATGGTATTGTTAATAATGTCTGGGACGCTAATTGGTCATTTGCTGAACCAATTTTGAGTGTTTCTGGTCTTGCTGGCAATGAAACTATTGTTTTTGGTAGTTCAATTAATTTTACTTATTGTGCCGATAGAGAAATAATTCCGCCTCCTTTAGGTCAGGCCAATTATTTAGAGGTTAATACTATTAATAGTCGAGTTAACCCTGTTAATAAAAATCAAGTTATTGGCACAGAGCTACTAAATACTTCTTCAGCTATTTCTATAATATTAGAAGAAATAGTTGTTAATTGGTCGGGAGTTAATGCTAATACCAGAATATCATCAATTCAGATTAATGGTACAACCTTGTGGTCTGGTTCTGCTACCTCAGGATCAACTCTTACTTTGAGTAGTCCCTTTGTTTTGGGTCCACTGAGTGGCCCTTATTCAATTGTTTTTAATTTCAGTAAAAAAATAAACGGAATAGATTTTTATACTCGTTTTATAATGGAAGATTTTTCGGAAAAATTAGTTGATATTTTTGCTGGTGGTGGGGCAGACTTAATTCCTCCAGGGACAATTACTAATCTTAGTTCAACCGTTCAAGATCATGAATCAGTTACTCTCTCCTGGACGGCACCGGGTGATGATGGAATGATCGGTTTGGCATCTTATTATGAAATTAGATATTCTCAAAATATTATAGATGATAGTAATTGGGATTTAGCCACTATTTTTAGCACCCCTCCTAGTCCTGAAATAGCTGGCACTATTCAGTCCGCAAAAGTTAGTGGTTTGAGTTTGAATACAAATTATTATTTTGCTATTAAGACTTATGATGAAAGTGCTAATGTTTCTCTTCTTTCTAATGTTTTAAACGCCAGCACCACTAATTTAAGTGATTCTTCTTATTTATATCTTAATATTGGGTCGGCGGTTTTAGGACCACCACCTCTTAGCAATAATTATGTTTCTGGTATTATTTTAGACAACAATGGCCTGAGCAATATTTCTATTACTGGCATTACTGGTTCTTGGGGGTCTGACAAAATTAAACAAATTTATATTGATGGAATCTCAGTATGGAATAGAAATATTAGTTCTGGTGCTATAGCCACTTTTTCTACCCCTTATGTTTTAACACCTTCCGGTGGTCCTTATAATTTAAGTTTGAGATTTCAAAAAGTTTTTACTGGGAAAACTATAGATTACTTAGATATTATTTTGGGGGATGGTTCTGTAAAAAGAAGTGATAGTAAAAGTTTTTAAATTATGATAATAAATAATATTTGTAAAAAAAAGAAAGCATTTACTTTGACAGAGACAATACTTTATATGAGCCTTTTTGTTGCTATTTTTGCTGCTCTATTTGCTTCTTTAAATATTTTTTATAGCAATAAAATAAAGAATAGGACTATTTTAGAAGTTGAACAACAAGGTCAAATTATTTCGATGTTAATTGGTCAAGAAATAAGAAATGCTCAGTCTATTATTTCTCCTGTAGCTGGAGTTTCAGCTAATACTTTAATTTTAGAGCATTTGGATATTTTAAAAAGTCCATTATCTTTTTATTTATTAAATAATAAATTAATGATTGATGAAAATGGTAGTTCTTTTAATTTGAGTAATTCTAATGTAGTGGTTGGTAATTTGATTTTTGAAAATAATTCAGTGATAAATGAAGCGCAAAGCATTTCTTTTAGTTTTGATGTTTCGTATAACTCTGCTAATAGTAAAAATGAATATAAGTATAGCAAAGTTTTTTCTGGCACAGTTAATTTGCTTAAAAAGTGATATGTTAAAAACAAACAAACAAGCAGGATTTATTGTTTTGATTACTGTTCTAATAATTAGTTCAATAGTTTTATCTATTTCTTTGATGATTGTTTTAGTAAATATTAATTCCAGTAAAAATAGTTTAAGTACTAATAATGCTAATCAGGCTAGATTGTTGGCTAATACTTGCTCAGAGTATGCTCTGCAAGAGATTGCTTTTGATACTAATATTTTTGGTTCTTTTGTTTTGTCTTTGGGTGATGATACTTGTAATTATTCTATTTATCATGGTACTGGAGAGGAAAGAGTTATAGAATCTTGGTCTGAGATTCGGGGGAGTGTTAGACGGGAAAGGGTTGTTGTTGATTCTTTTAGTCCAAATATAAATATTGCTTCTTGGCAGGAAATCGCTGATTTTTAATTATATATTTTGTACACATATTTTATTTTTATCAAAAATTTGGAGATTTTTAAATTTTGTGTTATATTGTTTTTGAGATAAAAAAATAATAAAGGTCGATATGTTTGTTATTTTTTTATTATATAAATTAATTAATTTAATTTTTTATAAATTGCTTTTTAGTAATTTATAAAAATAAAAAAAATTATGAATAAAAAAAGAAATCAAGGTTTCACATTATTAGAAATCTTGTTAGCAGTAGCTGCTTTGGTTATCTTAGCTAGTATTGTTATCTTGGCTATTAATCCAGGAAAACAGTTGGCTGATACTAGAGACGCTCAAAGATGGTCAGACGTAAACACAATTTTAAATGGTGTTTATCAATATGCTATTGACAATGATGGTAATTTACCAACATCAATTCCGGCTGATACAGACACTGGAGCTGATATTTGTATTGAAACAACGAAGGCTACATCTTGTAACGTTGATTTGTCTGTTTTAATTCCTAAGTATTTGGTTGCATTACCAAGCGATCCTCATGCTACAAGTACTGCTAACTACACAGTGGTATCTTCTTCAACTACTGGCAGAATAACAGTTGAAGCTCCTTTAGCAGAAAACAAAACTATTACAGCTACAAGATAGTTTAAAATATAAAAAAGACACCTCTTCTGGGGTGTCTTTTTTTATTTAAAAATGCTAAAATAAAACTGATGTTTGGCAAAAATAAGAAAGATTTTGACCCTTTTGTGGTTAAAGAAAAAAAATTTAAATTTGGTAATCTTAAGGACTCTTTTTATCATTTAGGGTGGATGGAGGATTCTTTTTTATTTGGTGAAAACAATAATGAAACTTTAAAAAAGACTTTTGATTTTGATAAAGTTAAGCATGTTTTTTCTTTTTTGGTTATTTTCTTTTTGGTTTTAGTTTTTAGACTTTTTTGGTTACAAATTTTTAAGGGTGATGAATATCGAGCCCTAGCTGAGGGAAATAGAGTTAAAACAATTAGCATTGAACCAAAAAGAGGTGTTATTTACGATTCCAATAGAATTCCTCTAGTTAAAAATGAAGCAAATTTTGTTTTGTATTTAGTTCCTTCTGATATGCCTAAGGGTGAACTGGAGCGTGATGAAATTTTACGTAAATTGGCCTTTATTATTGATGATGAAATTTCTAATGATTCACGACAGGTGGAAAATTATAATAGAAACAAGTCTTCGGAAAACTACTCTTCCTTTGTTTTCTTGAAGGATAGCAGCTATTTTTATTTTGTTAAAGATAAGTTGGATAAAATAAAAATTGGGTCTTTAGAATCTTTTAGACCTTTATTTATAATGGATAATCTTGATTATGAATCAGCCATTGCTATTTCTCTAAAAACAGAAAAGATGCCAGGCGTTTCTTTGTCTGTTAAAATGAAAAGATCATATGTAATTTCTGATGAATTTTTACCAAGCCTTTCTCATGTTATTGGCTATACTGGAAAAATATCAGAAAGAGATTTGGATATTTTTGGAGAAGAGTATTCTCTTATTGATTATATTGGTAAAACTGGTTTAGAATATTTTTATGAAAATGAACTTAAGGGACAGAAGGGTAAAAAATATGTTGAAGTTGATGCCTTGGGTCGAGAAAAAAAAATAATTAATGAAGTTCCACCGATTGATGGTTCTAATCTAGTTTTAAGTTTAGATTCTAAATTACAACTAAAGATTGAAGAGATACTTAAAGATCATCTTAAAAAAAATAATCTTAGTCGAGCTTCAGTTGTGGCTTTAAATCCACAAAATGGAGAAATATTATCTCTAGTTTCTTGGCCAACTTACAACAATAATATATTTTCTGGTGGGGTTAGCCAAGCTGATTATAGTCGTTTATTAAATAATCCTAACAGACCTCTTTTTAATCGAGCTGTTAGTGGTAATTTTCCTTCGGGGTCAACCTTAAAGCCAATTATAGCCGTGGCAGCTTTGGAAGAAAAGGTTATTAAGGAAAGTACTTATATTAATAGTTCTGGCGGAATAAGGGTTAGCCAATGGTATTTCCCTGATTGGAAAGCTGGCGGTCATGGTTTGACCAATGTTAAAAAAGCTTTGGCGGAATCAGTTAATACCTTTTTTTATTATATTGGAGGTGGTTATGAAAATTTTGTTGGCTTAGGAATTGACAGGATTGTTAAATATTTGAATTCTTTTGGACTAGGATCTCAGAGTGGTTTAGACTTGCCTCAAGAAGCTAAAGGCTTTGTTCCAACACCTGAATGGAAAGAGGAGTCTCGAGATGAAGTTTGGTATATTGGTAACACTTATCATGTTTCTATTGGTCAAGGAGACATTTTAGTCACTCCTTTGCAAGTCGCTAATTTTACTGCTTTTTTTGCCAATGGAGGCAAACTTTATCGTCCTCATTTAGTAAGGGAAGTTTTAGATGGTGATAATCAATTAATTAGAGAAATTAAAGCAGAAACAATTAAAGATGATTTTATAGATCCTAAAAATATAGAGATAGTTAAAGAGGGTATGCGACAAACTGTTATTTCTGGCAGTGCTCAGCGTTTAAATCTCTTGCCTTATGAAATATCAGGTAAAACCGGTACTGCCCAGTGGGGTACAAATAAAACGCCCCATGCTTGGTTTACTTCTTTCGCTCCTTATGATGAACCAGAAATAGTTTTAACTATTTTATTAGAAGAAGGAGAAGAGGGCAGTGGTCCGCCAGTTACTATAGCCGGGGAAATATTGGAATACTATTTTTCTGAGAAAAATAAATAAAATTTATTGTTTTTAGGCTTTATATTTGCTATTATATTATTATAAAAGAGACTAAAATTTCTATTGACTTTTTTTTATAAATATGTTATAATCTTAAGTTAAATTATTTATATGTCACAAATGAAAGAAGAAAATCAAAAAAATGACTTTAACATTATAAGTCAAAAAATAGATGAGGCTGTTTTAGCTATTGAAAAAATAGAGTTAGAAACTATAAGTTCTTTGAATAATTTTAAATTAAAAAAACTATCAAGTTTAAAGGGAGCGGACGTTAAGGCCGCTTTTTCTAAAATGGATGAAATTAGAAAAAAGATTGATAGCGATTTAAATAATTAATAATTTTTTAAAAAATAAATTAATAAAAATTAATACTTCTAAAAATAAAATTATGTCAAACAAAGAAAACAAAACAACAGAAACAGCTGAGGATAAAGAATTTAGAAAAAAGGCAACCGAAGCTGGTTTTAGTGAGGTGAATACAAAAGAGGAGATTAAAAAAATAGAGGTTAGATTAAAGAGACTGGATCGAGGTGGTGTAGAGCAGTTTAAAGGTGAAAAAGAAGTTTTGGTTGAAAGATTAAAAAAATATGGCGTAGAATATGTTAGCAAAAAAGCTAAAGGCTCAGTTGAAAAAATAAATAAATTAGCTGAGGAGCCAGAAGAAAAAAAGATTGCAGAGGGGGGAAAGGAAAAAATTGAAGAAGTTAAGGAAAGTTTAGAGAATGAATTTGAAGGAAATAAATCAAAAGAGAATTTTGCTGAAGATTTTGAAACCATTACCGTAAAAAGATCTAATGGAAGCATTGAAAAAGATTGGAAACTTATGGGGATTCAAGATAGCATGGCTACTGTTATGAAAAAAAATGATTCAGGTGAAATTCTTAGAAAATTTATTCCCGTAAAAGAATTAGAACTTTTTAATAATAAAAAATATTCTGAAGAAGAAAAGGAGCTTGTAAATTCAGAAAAAAATGAGGAAGTTTTAAACAAGGAGTCGTCTAGTGAAGAGGTAGAAAATAAACAGGAAGTTGAAATTTCAAAAATGTTAAAAAAAGAATTAGAATCATTGGGTATTAATGATGAAAAATTAAAAGGTGAGGCTTATAAAAAATTTAACGAACTAAGTTCTGGTTCGAAACTTTTGGTTTTAAAAAATTTAAAAGGGATAATTTTAGAGGAGTTTACAGAGGAATCAAGGTCTGAGGCCAATTCTTCGGTGGGTGAGGTTAAGGGACTTTTTAGCAAAATCAGAAAAAGTTTTAAAGAGAATCGTTTGGCTAACAAAAGTAGGGAGGAAAAATTAAAAGAATTAAATAAAAAAGGCATTAATGAAAATCATGAGGGAAAATTAAATTCTTTATCGGAAATAATTAGTACTCTAGAAATAGATGTATCTGAAAAAGATGGCAAAACAGAAGTCTCTTTGTTAAAAACTAAAGAGGGCATGAATGAAGATCAGAAAAAGGCTATTGATGAATTAAATTTAGCTGCTAATGAGTTTTTAAGCATTCCCAAAGAGATGGCCTATGAAAGTGCTAGTAAAACTGACCAAAAAAAATATGAAGATGCTCGAAATAAATATTTAGAATCTCGAACTAAAATAGTTGAAACTTTGGGTGCTTCCAAAGAAAACTTAAGTAATTTAAATAAAGCTGATCTTCAATTAAGAATGGTTAGGGATTTTAGTAATGATTCTGTTTTGAGTGAAGAATGGAAACAGGCCGTTAAAAATCCAGGATTTTTTAAGAAAATTATTTCATCAATGAGCAGTAAAGAGAAAGCTGCTTATACCGCTTCGGGTTATGCTGTTCGTTCAATAACTGGAGCATTATCTTTGTCAGCTTTAGCTATTCCGCTTGTAATGGGTATTGGCGCTCTTAGGTCCAATAAAAGGGCTAAGGAAAAAATAAAAACACAGGACAAAAAAGCTGTCTATAAAGAAAAGAAAGAAAGTCCATTGGCCTTAAAAAGGAAAAATATTAAAAAACAAATGGATAAATTAGTTCCAGCTGAATTCCTTTTGGAGCCCGATGCTTGGATGAAGAGCAAGGATGCTAATCAAGAAGATGTAAAAAAATATCTTGATTTAAAAATTGAGTTTTTAAAACTTGATGAGAAATTGACTCAAGAAAATATTGAAAAATTAAATATAGCTAGTGCTGAAAGCTTGGTTGATAAATTAGAATCTTTATCTGAAAAAGTAAAGAATGAATATTTAACTGAGTCTTCCAAGGAAAAGCCAGATTATAATAAATTAAAAGAATTAACTGAGTCATTAAGACTTAGAATGATGTTCACCAGAGAGAAGGTTTCTAAAGAATTGGTTAATTTTGGCTCTAATGAAAAAAAGGCATTAAATTATTTGGATTTACAAAGAAGCTTGGACGAGGCTGAACTTATTTTGGCCGGAGAAGAAATAAATGAGGTTTTGTTTTCATTAGAGGAAAGCAACAAAAATCAATTAGCTAGAATGGATAGAGTGGGTGTTGACGGTAAATTTATTGCTGGTAAAAAACTTTTAGATAAAATCTTAGATAGACATGCCGAAGATTTATCCAGGGAAAGGAAAAATTATATTATCAAAAAAACTATCTATGGTGCTTTAACTGCTGGTGCTTTTGCTGGAGTTGGTGCTTTGATTAGAGAGGGGCAGGATTTACTTTCCAATATTGACACTTCTGATTTTGAACAAGGTTTAACTAATAATGAAGATTTTGAAAAAGCTGTTATGAGCGGTTTTTCAGCTATTAATGAAGCTAACGAGTTTAGTGCTGTTGACTCAGTCGGTATGGCTAATTCTGTAAATGGAGTTGAGGCAAACAATTTTGATTTCGAGAATAGTTTTATAAAAGAAAATGTTTTAGAATCAAATCTGGGATCAGTGGAAAGTTATGTGGAGGTTGACAGTGGCATAGGCGAGAGTTTATCTTTAGCTGGAGTTGACGTTGAAAATATGAGCCCTAAGGCCATTGAATCTTTGGAGAAAATGGGCAATGTAAATAAGGTTGTTACCTTAGAAAAAGGAAATGGAGTTTCTAAAATATTTGGTGGCCACATGAACAATGAATATAAAGTAAATTTTGTCGATGCTGAAACTGGCGAAATAACTGAAGCAGCTGCTTTTAGCAAAACAGTTCATCCTGGTGACCAAGTTATGCTTGGTGAAGATGGAGAAGTTTATGTTGTTTGTAAAAGTGGAGTTAAAAATAACCCACTTTATGGAGCAGTTAAAGAAAATATTAATGAGGGTGGAGTAGTTAGAGAAAAAATAGAACCGATAAAACCAATAGATATGTCCAAGTATGAGCTTGGCTTAGATGAAAATGGTAAAATGAATTTTGTTAAAAATAATATAGTGGAAAATCAAGTTGCGGGAGGTAACATTGTTGGCAGTGAAGTAGAAGGTGAAATTGCCAACGCTAATCCCTTGGAAGACTGGGATGTAAGTTTAGAAAATGGAACCTTAATTAATGATGATGGAGCAACACTTGTTGGTACTAATGAAATTCCTAATTTTTCAAACGATAAAGTAGCTAGTGTTGAGCTTGATGGTGACAAATATATAATAAAAATGAAAGATGGAAGTTCGGTTGTCTTTAATGAAATGCCAGCTGGAGAAGAAGTTGAAGGTGTGGAATTGCCAAAAATTTATCAATTTCAAGAAATTATTCCAGCTAATAATCCTGTTCAGGATGATCAATTGGGAAATATTTTAGTGGGTGACCAAGGTGGTGTTTATGTTACCCCAGAGAGCGCTAGTAACGCCAACGAAATGATTAGTGGGAATTTAAATAGTAATTTGTTGGAAAATTTTAGTGAACATGGAGTTAATTATCCTAATAAGACAATTAGTGTGGACAATAATATTATTGATTTCAAAACTTCAAGTTTTGGTTTGAATAAAATTAGCAATATTGCGCCAGAATATGGTGGTGGCGGTGGTCAACCTGTCTATTTCAAGGTTGTTTACGACAATGGAGCTATGGAAACTTTTAAGCCAGAATTGAATACAGCTGGAGAAATGACTTATGTTAAAGCTGGTGATGGCTTGGTTGATGTGTCATCTGATGTTGAAGGTGAGCTGGGAGCTGTAGTAGAGGGCGGTCTTGATTTGGGAGAGAATAATTTAAATAGTCTAGCCGAAAGATATGAATGGGCTAGTTATTTAAAGGCTGGTGGATGGGAGAATGTTAAAATTGAGGATGAGGGCAAGTCAATAATAATTGATAATTATAAAGTAAAATTTCCTGACTATGTTAAAGATATTAATGAAATAAAATTAATAAACCCCTTAGTTCAAGAAGATGGCAGTATTAAGTTTGAGATTCAATATGCCAATGGTCCAATAAGGTCGATCGATGATTCATTTGTGACTGTTTTGGAAGAAATTACTCCAGCCGTAGAAAATGCTAGTGAGAATTTAGCAAGCGTTAGAGATGTTTTTAGTAGCCCTACTAAAATCAAAGAGGCTTTAGGTGATTTTTCAGAGAAAATTAGAGCAATATCAACTGATAATGATGGTAATTTTGCCTTGAAGATGAAAGATGGCAAGGTGATAGATATTAGCGTCAGCGAAGATGTTATTGAGGTTGGAGCTTTGAAAACTGAATATGTAAACATTGAAGATGGTAAAATATCTAGTGAAAAATTAAAGGAGGCAGTTGTTAAACATTTAGAAAATATGACTAGATAGTTTTTTTATCAATTTTTATAATAAAGAGTCACCTGGGGTGACTCTTTATTGATTTTTAAGACCTTTTTTGTTAAGCTTTCTTTATGAATATCATGAATAGATTAAAAAATTATATAAAAAGAGTAGTCAAAAAAGACAAATTTTTATTATTTGTTATTCTTTTTTCTGTGTTTTTTTTGTTAATGACTTCAGTTTTGCCTAATTTTCAAGAAAAAAACGATTTTTTAAAGTTTTTCTCACCCGATGAAAATGCCAATTATGTCTTTACTAAACTATATGCTCAAACTGGCGATCTTTATGTTTTTGAAAAATATAATCTTATAGCCGAAGATATTGTTCGTCCTAGAAGTTATATTAGCGAAGGTGGTTTTATTAAACCAGTTAGTTTCTTGGGGATGACTATTTATTATGGTTTTTTAGCTAAAGTTTTTGGCATTGGCATAATTCCTTATTTAACTCCTTTTTTTGCCGCTCTGGCTTTGGTCTTTTATTATTTGTTGATCAAGAAATTATTTGATAGTAAAAATGCTTTTATCTCCACTTTGCTATTATTTTCCTTTCCTGTCTTAATTTATTATTCGGCTCGCAGTTTGTTTCACAATGTTTTATTTCTGTCTTTTTTGATTATTGGCCTTTATTTTCTGTCAGTCTTATTTGAAAAAAGAATACCTTCGCCGGAAAAAGATGAAGATAAATATTTAAAAAAATTATTTTCTGTCGATTTTTTGTTTTCAGCTCTTAGTGGTTTGTTTTTTGGTATGGCCATCGCCGTTCGATCTTCTGAGCTTATTTGGTTATTAATGGCTGCCTTTTTGTTTTTGATTATAAAAATTAAAAAATTAAGTTTATTAAGATTAACAGTTCTTGTTTCTTTCTTTGTTTTAGCTCTCTTGCCTGTTTTTTATAATAATCAAATTTTATATGGCTCTCCTTTTTATGGTGGTTATTATGAAATGAATAAGTCTATTAGCCAAATTAGCCAGGCTGGGGGAGGGATAATAAAATCTGTTTTTACTGGTAGCTTAGCAGATGTTAAAATTCTTTTAAAATTTGTTTTTAAAACTGTTTTTTATTTCGGTTTTTACCCTCTTCAATCCTTGGAAATGTTTGATAAATATTTTGTGAAAATGTTTTGGTATTTATGTTGGCCAGCAGTGTTGGGTTTTGCTGCTTATATTTTTACAGAGAAAAAGAAGTTAAAGAAATTTTATCCTTATTTTGTTTCCTGGTTTTTAGCCTCAATCTTCTTGATTTTTTATTATGGTTCTTGGAAGTTTGTTGATAATCCTGATCCAAGTCGATTTACAATCGGTAATTCTTATACCCGTTATTGGTTACCAGTTTATATTGGTATCTTGCCCTTTGTTTCTTATTTTATATTAAAAATTGGAGTAATCTTTGTTTTTATAAAAAAAGAGAAAATACGAAAAATATTTTCAAATTCTTTGTCAGTATTATTTCTTGTATCCCTAGTGTTCTTATCCTTCAAATATGTTTATAGTGGCTCAGAGGAGGGTTTAAAACATTATTTTCCCAAAACAGAAAGAGCTATAGCAGAGGTTTCTAGGGTTATTGATTTAACTGAAAATAATTCAGTAGTAATAACTGAATACCATGATAAATTTTTATTTCCAGAAAGAAAAGTAATTGTTGGTCGTTTTAATGATGACAACATGAACAGAAATTATAGCAGGCTGGTTGATTATTTGCCGGTTTATTATTTTAATTTTACTTTTCCGGAAAAGGATTTAGAATATTTAAATAGCAGAAGGTTAAAGGATTTTGATTTACAGATTGAATTAGTAGAGGAAATTAATGAAACCTTTTCTTTGTATAAACTTTATTCATTCTGTCATCCCAGCGAAAGCTGGGATCCAGTTAAATATTGATCTGGATTCCAGTTTTTTTGCCTACCGGTAGGCAAGGTGCGGGAATGACAAAATTAGACATGACTTATAATATTATTACAATTGGGTGCCAAATGAATGTGGCTGATAGCGAAAGGCTTCGTTTTTATTTGGAAAAACTTGGTTTTAAAAATGAGCCTGATTTTTTGTTAGCCAAATTAGTAATTTTTGTTACTTGTGGTGTAAAGCAGGCAGCTGAAGATCGTATCCATGGGCTTATTAATAGAATCTATAAAAATAATAAGAAAACAGTGATTGTGGTTACTGGCTGTCTTAGTGATAGGGATGATTTGCATAAAAGTTTGAAAGGCAGGGTAAAAATTTGGTTTAATATTTCTGATTTATTAAATTTTGATAAAAAGTTGAAAAATTTTTTTCCAACAATTAAAAAAATTACAAAAAAAGAAAATAATTATTTAGAATTGGCAGCTGATTATTCCTCTAGCTTCTCGGCTTTTGTACCTATCGGTAACGGTTGTAACAATTTTTGCTCTTATTGTGTGGTTCCTTATGCTCGGGGTAGAGAAGTTTATCGTCCAGCCTATGATATTTTAAAAGAAGTGCAAAAATTAATTAAAAAGGGCTATAAAGAAATAAGCTTGATAGCTCAGAATGTTAATAGCTACAAAGTAGATAGTGACGATAGGATAGAAGAGGAATTTGGTTTTAAATTAAAAAATAAAAAAATTGATTTTGCCGACCTTTTGTCTATGGTTGATAAATTGGAAGGAGATTTTTGGCTACGATTTTCTTCTAGTCACCCTAAAGATGTTAGTAATAAGTTGATTACAGTTTTAAAAAAAACAAAACATCTTTGCGAGCATTTTCATTTAGCTGTTCAGTCTGGTGATAATCATATTTTAGAGGCAATGAATAGAAGGTATACAATTGAGACTTATAAAGAAAGGGTTAAAAAGATTAGAGAGTCTCTGGATTTTAAAAATGGTTTTTCGGCTTCAATTACTAGTGATGTTATTGTTGGTTTTCCGGGAGAAAAAATAAAAAACTTTAACAACACTAAAAAGCTTTTTAAAGAAATAAGCTTTGATTTGGTTTATATTTCTAAGTATAGTCCTCGTTACAAAACAGTTTCTTCTTATTTGAAAGATGATGTTAGTCTATCCGAAAAGAAAAGGAGAGAAAGGGAGCTGAATATTATTTTAAGGAAAACGGCCTTAAAAAATAATCAACAATATCTAAATAAAGTAGTGGATATTTTAATAGAAGGTTTTGATCGCAAAGGTTTTTTAACTGGTAGAACTAGAACTTCCAAGCTTGTGAGAATAAGTCATAAAGTTGCTTGTCCTAATGATTTTATTGGTAAATTTGTTAAAGTGGAAATTACTAATGTTTTCGAGTTTGAACTTCAAGCCAAGATTGTTGGTTACGACTTTTCATGTTTAAGTATTCCCAAGTATAGTAAAGATAAAAAGAAAAAAATTTCTCAAAAAAAAGGGAAAGTGGTTGTTGTTTTGGGTCCGACTGCTAGCGGAAAAACATCTTTGGCGGTAAGGTTGGCTGATAAATTTAACGGAGAAATAGTTAGCGCTGATAGTCGTCAAGTTTATAGGGGTATGGATATTGGTACCGGCAAGGATTTAGCTGAGTATTATTTTGAAGATAAGAAAATAAATCATCACTTAATAGATATAGTTAATCCGCAAGAAATTTTTAATTTAGCTGATTATCAAAAACAGGCTTTTTTGGCTATTGATGATATTATGGGTAGGGGGAAGTTGCCTTTTTTAGTTGGTGGTAGTGGCTTATATTTAGAGGCAGTAGTTGATAATTATTTATTATCTGAATCAAAACCATCTTTTGAGAAAAGAGATGAATTTGAGTCTTTAGAGATTTCAGAGTTACAAAAAAGAATTAAGAGTATTAACAAAAAATTTTTTCTTAGTTTAAATAATAGCGATTTAAATAATAAAAGAAGGTTGGCTCGTTATTTAGAGGTTTTGTTGAATGAAAAATCTTTTGAAGCAAAAAGAGGTAAAAGAAAATATGATTTTTTGATTTTGGGACTTAACCCAGAAAGGGCGGTGGTTAAAGAAAAAATATATAAAAGATTGTTAGATAGGATAAATAACGAAGACATGATTGGCGAGGTCAAAAGACTTCATAAATCTGGTGTTAGTTATGAAAGACTAGAAAGTTTTGGTTTAGAATATCGTTTTATATCTTTATTCCTGCAAAATAAAATAAGCGAACAACAATTAATTGATCGCTTATTTGTAGCTATTTGTCAGTTTTCTAAAAGACAAATGTCTTGGTTCAGGAGATGGGAGAAAAATGGTGCTGAAATTGTTTGGCTTGAAAATAAAAATGATGTTGTTAAATTTATTAAATCTTTTTTAGGGTAAACATTCTATTTCTCCTATCGGACTTAAACAATTTTGCCCAGTATTATATTCGTCTATATTTTTTTCCAAACAAAATTTAATTTGATAGGAATCTCCATCTTTAGTGTATTGATAATTATTTGGTTCACAGTTTGGCGCTGCTGGTTGAGGGTTTTGCGGTACTCTTATCATGTAAATTCTGTTAGTAGTAGATCCGATTAAGTTTTCTCCTAGGTTTAAGGTGTCAGGATAAAAACCTTCATCTCGATAATATTCTTCTAAAGCTAATTGAATTTGAGCAATATCACTAATTCTTCTTGTGTCTCGAGAACTTCTTCTTATTTCTGATAAAGAAACTGAAACAATAGAAAAGATAAGCCCAATAATCATTACGGCTAAAACAATTTCAGCTAGGGTATAGGCTTTTTTTCTTGTTTTCATATTTTTTAGAGATTTTTTATAATCTCTATTATTTTTTTAGGATTATATTTTCCTTTAGTTTTGGTCATTATTTGACCTATAAAATATTGCAAAATAGATTCTTTACCATTTTTGTAGTCTTCAAATTGTTCTTTGTTTTCACTAATTACTTCTTTTATTATATTTTCTAATTCAGGAGAATTTTCTTCATCCTTTTGTTCTAATCCCATTTCAGTCATGATATTGCTTGGATCTCCTCCTTTTTCAAAAATAATTTTTAATATTTTTTGGCCGGAACTAGAATTTATTTTTTCTTGATAGATTAAAGAAATTAGTTCGGCAAAATTTTCAGCCGTAACTTTTAAATCTTTAATTTTACTTTTAGAATCTTTTAATAATTTAAAAAGTTCGCTGGTTATCCAGTTAGCAGTCATTTTGGCTAGCTTTATTTCTTGATTTTCCCAAGATTGACCTAAGGATTTGGTCCATTCCTGAAGTTCAGAAATAACCATTTCAAACCAATTAGCCGTATCTTTGTCACTAATTAAAGTTTCGGCTATTTCTGGTGATATATTGTATTGCTCAATAAATCTTTCTCTCTTTTTGTGAGGTAATTCTCCAATTTTAGTTCTGATATTTTCAATATCTTCTTCGCTGGTTTTAATTGGCAATATGTCTGGTTCGGGGAAATAACGATAATCAGCACTGCTTTCTTTTATTCTTTGACTAAAAGTTTCTCCAGTATTATCACTACAACCTCTGGTTTCTGGTAAAATTTCTCCACCTTTATCTAAAATTTCAGCCTGTCTTTTTATTTCAAAATTAATAGCTTTCTCTAAAGATTTGAAAGAGTTAATATTTTTTACTTCTACTTTTGAGTTTAGCTTCTGGCCATTTTTAGCAATTACTCCGCCTTTATTATCTCTAACCCATGATTCTTTTTTTTGTAAACTAATGTTAGCCTCACATCTCATCTCGCCCTTTTCCATATTGGCGTTACTAATCTCTAAATATTGAAGGATTTGTTGGTATGTTTGGCAAAAAATTTTAGCGGTAATGGCATCTTTAATCACTGGCTCTGTTACTAGCTCAATTAAGGGCACTCCAGCTCGATTAAAGTCTATTAGGGTGTAATTCTTGCCAGTGGGATGATTTAATTTACCAGTGTCTTCTTCGAGATGAATTCTGGTTATTTCTATTTTTTGCTTATTTGTTTCTAAATACCCGTGGTGAGCAAAAGGTAAATCGAACTGTGATATTTGATAACCTTTTGGTAAATCAGGATAGAAATAATTTTTCCTATCAAATTTACTAAGTTTATTTATTTCGCAATTCAAAGCTAGGCCCAAAAGAATTATTTTTTCAATCGCTTCTTTATTGGCTTTAGGCAATGTTCCGGGGTGAGCCAAGCAAACTGGACATACATTTTTGTTGGGCTCAGAATTAAAAGGGTCATTAGCGCAAGAGCAGAACATTTTGCTTTTAGTATTTACTTCGGCGTGTATTTCTAGACCAATTATAACGTCATATTCCATATCTATATTTTGAACAATTTAGAAAGACCTTCAGAAAGAGGTTCATTTTCTTTTTCTAAATCTTCTTTTAAATATTTTAGTAAAAATTTTCTAATTTCAACTGGATCTTGATCTTCTAGGGGAATTGATAATCTGTGTTTTAGTGGATTTTTAAATTCTAAAAATAATTTCTTTATTTTTTCTTGAGGTTTGTAGATTATATAAAAATTAGAAATTGATTGAAATTCATAGAAAGGTTCCCCTACAAAAAGTCCATCGTGTTGGATTTCTACCATAATTTTTTTAGGATTTTCTCCGTCGTAAAAAACTATTAAGGCGCTAGATAATATTATTATTAAAGCAAAGAAATAATTTTTATCGATAATCGCCCAGATTATTAATAACAAAGCTACGATGGAGGCAATTATATACCATTTTTTATTTCTTTGATGCTTAACAAATTCATCTATTTGCCAAGCAGGATAAAGATTTTCTTTTTCTATCTTTTTTGCCTGATTTTTATTTTTTTTGTTTTTAGACATATCGTTGACATTATTTGTTATATTTTATAATATGTCTATATTGTAGCATAATTTGTGCTGTATAACAATTTTTGTTTTACACATAATTTATTCAATAAATTCAAATTGGAGAGGTGGCTGAGCGGCTGAAAGCAGCATCCTGCTAAGATGTTAAGGGGGAAACCCCTTCAAGGGTTCGAATCCCTTCCTCTCCGCGAACGAAAAAAGACGCCAAAATGGCGTCTTTTTGAGTGAGTGGAGAGGCGGCAAGCCAACTGCTTGGCTTGCCGGGGATGAGAAAGCCGGAGCGATGTGCCGAAGTAAAACGTAGGCACCGCGAGGCGGGGTCGCGAGTTCTTAGTGAACGCAAATCGCGTAGCGATTAAGTGAACTTAGAAACTCGTGACCGAATCCCTTCCTCTCCGCGAACAAAAATGACCCAAATTTCTTTGGGTCATTTTTTGTTTGTTGACAGCAGAGAAGGGATTCGAAAGACGGAAACGATGCTTGAACGAAGTAAACACTGCTGAGACTAAGCCAAGATGTTTGTTAACCGATTATTTAAACAGGATTATAAAAAATGATCAAGGATTAAAAAATAATCAATTTAACAAACTTAGGTCTGTTTTACTTTATAAATTAAATTTATTCTGAGCTTATTATACCGTCTTTGAGCCAAATAACTCTATCAACATGTTTCTTGTCGTCTAATTCATGAGTCACCATTATGATAGTTTGTCCAATATCCTTATTAAGTTTTTTAAATAATTTTAAGATTGTTTCTGATGACTCGCTATCTAGATTTGCCGTTGGTTCATCAGCAAATAAAATAGCGGGGTCATTCACTAACGCCCTTGCTATAGCTACTCTTTGTTGCTCTCCTCCAGACATTTCTTTTGGTAGATGGTTTATGCGTTCACCAAGACCAACTTTCTCTAGCATTTTAGTAGCTTTTTTAATGTATTCATTTCTACTAATACCCGAAAGCATAAGAGGCAAATAAACTGATTCCAAAGCTGTTAATTCTGGTAATAAAGCATAAGACTGGAAGACATAACCTAATTTCTTTAAACGAAATTCGGTTTTTTGTTTTTCCGTAAAGCCTACCACATTTATTCCGTCTATAATTATTTCCCCAGAGCTGGGAGCATCTAAAAGACCAAGTTGGTGAAGAAGAGTAGACTTGCCAGAGCCACTACGCCCCATTAGAGCTACAAACTCTCCTTTTTTAATACCAAAACTAACATCTTTGAGGGCATGAGTTGGCACTTTTCCTTCGTAAGTTTTTTTTAATTTTTTTACTTCAATAATCATTTATATTTTTATTATAAAATTTAACCCCAAAGAGCATCTAAAATACTTTCTCTGGTACCTCTAAAAGCTGGAATAAAGCCACCTATTAAGGCTGCGACTATAAGACTAATATTACTTATTTTAATTATATTAAAAGTTATTTTCAGTGATACCCAACCAACTGGAAAATCTAGTGGATTGTTTATAAAAAATGGTCTAACAATAAATAATATTATGCTAATTCCAATGATAATTCCAACAATAGCATAGAATATAGCTTGCATAACAAAGGATAATATTATAGTACTTTCTTTCATCCCAATGGCTTTTAGTATTCCTATTTGTCTTCTTTTATTTACAATACTGACAAAAATAATAATGAATATTGTTATTCCAGCTACAATTGTGCCAATAACTCCTAGTATAATGCTAATCATCGTAAAGCTTTTGCTAGCACTAGAAGTAAAACCTGTTAATTGCTCCCAAGTTTTTATATCTTCATTATAAAATCCTGATTGTCTTATTTGTTCTATGTATGTTTCTTCTTGACCTTTTTCATCAATTTTTATTATTATTTCTGAAGCTAAATTATGAATGCGTAAAACTGACTCCATTTCTTTTGTAGTTATAAAAGCCATCTGGTCTGCTTGGCTATTTTTGGTAGAAAAAATGCCTTTTATAGTGTAGGTTCTTCTAATGCCGTTGTTAAATTTAACCTCTATTTTATCATCGACATAGACGCCTCCTAAGCTAAGATGATCTAATTCTCCACCATGTTTTCCAGCTATTTCTTTTCCTATAATTATTTTATCTCTATCATTAGGTTCTAAATATTCTCCTTCAATAATAGAATCACTAATTTGAGTAACTTTTTTTTCATCTTCTACGTTAACAGACTTTATTAGCCATTTTCCTTGTTGGATGTCGCGACCATCATTATTTTCATCATAACTAATTACAACATCATTTACATAGTGAGCTGAAGCAGCAATTATGCCCGGTATTGAACTTATAGAGCTCATAGCATCTTTATTATTTATGTAAATTTCATCATCAGTTGGAGCTATAACAATATTACCATATAAATTATTTATTGATTGTTCATTAATAGCCTCTACAATCCCACCAAAAATAGATGAAATAAAAATTAGGTTAACATAAGCTAATGTCATAATTAATATTGTCATTGCTAGGGTGCCCTTACTGCCTCTGAAAATCGATGTTCGGGCTAGAAAAAAAGAAGCTTTAATATTCATTATTATTTATTATTAATTAATAAGGAGACTTTTTTTAAAATTGATATAAAATCTTGGCGCTCTTTTGTTGATAAAAGAGATAATTTTTTATGTAAATGGTTTCTTGATTTTGCAAAGCCTGCTTGTAATTCCTTTTTACCTTTGTTACTGATATTTAAGCGAATTATTCGTTTATCATTTTTGTCATAAACACGCTTAACTAAATTAAATTTTATTAGATTATTTATTAAGAAGGTGGTTGACGGTGGGGTGATATTTAAATACTTAGCAACATCTTTCATGGTTGGATTTTTTTGACGTAAAATAAAAGATAGAGCTTGAAGCTGGATATAAGAGGGAAAACCTTTTTCGTTCTCTAGACCGTTTTTTGTTAATCTATTCATAGTAAATACCAGATCTACAAGTTTATCTATATTAGTCATATTGATTAAATAATAATTGTTAGATAATCTAAGTATATATTATTATTATAATAATATCAAATATATAGAAGATATTAGAGCCAGTATGAATATCTTCAAATTTTCCTCTCTCCACTATAAAAATGTTTTAAAAAGAGTGTTTTTTTAGACAGTATTTATTGTTTTACAATAATTTATTATAATATAAACATAAGTATTTATAATAATAATTATGCAAAAAAAGAGCGAGGAACTAATGTATCCAACAAAATTTGTTTGGTATAAATTAATTAAAATTTTTTTATTGGTATTGTTATTTTCATTGTTTTTTTGGGGTGATAATTGGTTTGGTTTTATATTGTTTTCTTCATTTTTTATAATAATTCCCTATTTTTTATATATTTATTTACATTATGTTAATATTGTTTTTTCGTTTGATAATAATAAAATTATTAAAAGGTGGGGGATTATTACTAAGAAATCGAGTGTTGTACATTTTGATAAAATTCAAAACATTGATTTAAAAAGTGGTCTATTGATGAGAGTTTTTAGTCTTTCTTCTATTAATATTTGGACAGCATCACAGTCTCAAATGTTTGTAAATAAAAAGGGTGTAATTATTAAACCTGAAATAAGTTTGTTTTTAGATAGCTTTGAGGCAGAGGAGTTGAGAGTTTTTATGATAGATAGGGAAAAAAGAAGTCAAAATAATAATTAACATCATGATATGTCAAAAATAATTATTGCTTCAGGGCCTGTTATTGTAGAAAACAACAAGGTCTTGCTAAATAAACATGGAGATGATGAGTTTTGGAAATTTTGCGGAGGTAGAGTTGAAGAAAACGAAGTTAATTTAATGGAGGTTGCTAAAAGAGAGGTTAAAGAAGAAATGGGTTTAGAAATAGAGATAATGAATCATGATCCGTATTTTTTTTACACTGAAAAAGAGGTTGAGGGAACTAAGGTTAGTGTTATTCTTGTTCATTTTTTGGCTAAAAGAATAGGTGATATTATTCCGGGCGATGATATTAGAGAGTGGCGCTGGATAGATATAGATGATTTAGATAAAGAAAATTTAGCTCCAAATATTAAACCAAGCTTAAAGTATTTTGGTTTTTAGATGATATGATTTTTATAAAAAATATAAAATTTTATTGTGTTTAGTTATAAATATATGATTGAAGTTAAGAATGTTAGTAAGAAATTTAAAGACTTTTGTGCTGTTGATAATATTTCTTTTGATGTTAAGAAAGGGGAAATTTTTGCTTTTTTGGGACCCAATGGCGCTGGTAAGTCTACAACTATTAAGATGTTGACTACTCTTTTGAGGCCAAGTTCTGGAGAAATTTTTCTTGATGGAATAAGTCCGGTTAAAAACCCTAACGAAGCTCGATATTCTTTTGGTATTGTTTTCCAGGACCCTAGTCTTGATGACGATTTAACTGCTTGGGAAAATATCGATTTTCATGGAGTCCTTTATGGGGTTGATAAAGAAAATAGACAAAAGAGAGGTGAGCAATTATTAAAGTTAGTAGATTTATGGGAAAGAAGAAAAACTTTAGTGAAAAAATTTTCTGGAGGCATGAAAAGAAGATTGGAAATTGCTCGTGGTTTACTTCATCATCCTCAAATTCTTTTTTTAGACGAACCAACTTTGGGTCTTGATGCTCAGACTAGGAATTTAATGTGGTCTTATCTTAAAGAACTTAATAAAAACGAAAAAACAACAATCTTTTTTTCTACTCATTATTTAGATGAAGCAGAAAAAATTGCTGATAGAATAGCTATTATTGATCAAGGGAAGATAATTATAATCGGCACTGCCGAAGAATTAAAAAATCAAACAGAAACCAGTTCTCTAGAGGAAGCATTTTTGAAATTAACAGGTAAAAAAATTAGAGAAGAAAACACTAGTTCTCTGGATAGAATGCGTTTTCATCGTAATTTAAGAAGGTAATTATTATAATTTTATGCAAAAACTTTATATATTTTGGTTAAGACAAATAAAAAAATATTATCGCTCTAAATCAAGGCTTCTTGGTTCTTTGGGACAGCCAGTACTTTTTTTATTGTCTCTTGGTTACGGCTTTGGTTCGGTTTTCCAGCAGGCTGGACAAGGCAGTTATTTAAATTTTTTAGCCCCAGGAATAATTTCTATGAGTATAATATTTACTGCTATTTTTTCTGGTATTGAGGTTATTTGGGATCGAAAGTTTGGGTTTTTGAAGGAAACTTTAGCTGCTCCAGTATCAAGATTAACTATTATGATTGGCCGTACTTTAGGTGGAGCCACTGTTGCCACTTTTCAAGGAATTTTAGTTTTAATTATTTCTTTATTTTTTGGTCTTAAAATATCAAATTGGCAAACAATTATTCCCGCAATTTTAGTGATGTTTTTAATTGCCTTATTGTTTACTTCTTTAGGCACTTTAATTGCTTCTTTATTGGAAGATATGCAAGGGTTTCAGTTGATTATGAATTTTTTAATTATGCCACTTTTCTTTTTGTCCGGTGCTTTATACCCCTTGGATGGTTTGCCCAGTTTTCTAACTTTTATCACTAAAATAAATCCTTTGTCTTATGGAGTAGATGCACTTCGAATATTGTTGATAAATAGCGGTCATTTTTCTTTAAGTTTAAATATTTTAGTTCTCGGTTCATTTACGGCCGGTCTTTTGTTTTTAGGGGCTTATTTTTTTAAGAAAATTCAAATTTAATATTAATTAAATTTTTTATATAAAGTTCAAATTATATAGAGTTTAAAAGTATTTGATATTTTAGTTATTGACTTTTGATTTTATATATAATAGTATTTTTAGTTGTTCTTTAAAAAGTATTCAAATTTAAATATACCGATTATGAAAAAGAAAATTGTATTAGATTTTTATTCTAATCCAGCTGATTTATGGATTGCCTATATTGATTATCTTTCCGATTATTTTGAAAGGAAAATGAAGGGAATAGCTCTTGTTCATTGTGAGATTAACTCAATAAAGGATTCCGGAGTGATAAATATTGGAGAAATCGACCATATAGTTTTATCTGATGGATTAGCAGAGGAGATATCTAAAAAGATTTTTATTAGTTTCAATGTTTTTTCAAGTTTAAGTGGAGAAAGATCAAAGATTCAATTTGAGTTTTTGTCTGGTTTAGTAGATGATGAAAACTTTGAATTTATTGAAGTTTCAAAGATTTTTTTTGATCCTAAAATTTTATTTGACCCTAAACTTATTACTCAGTTCAAAAAATTTTTAAATTTTGACAAATCAAGTAATGGATTAGAGCCTCGTTATTTTTCTGGTCATAAATTAGCTTATCTTCCTTATTTTTAGATTATAAAGAACCTATTGGGTTCTTTTTATTTTTATTAAGAAATATTTTATTTGACAAAAAGATATAAATATGATATACTATAATCAGTGTTTAAAAATTAATTTATAAAAATATGAACAATTTTGAACAAATAAATTTAGCAGTTAAGCCTGATAAAAACAAAGATTTTTTAAATAAATTAAACAGAGAGGTGGCTGATTTTATCTCTACTAAAACAAACTCAATCGTTAATGCTATCAAGGATTCTAGTTTTAATTTAAATAATCCCAGTATTAGTAAAAAAATTTCTAAACTAAAAGAAAATATTATTGAAAAATTCTTTTCAAATGATAATTTTGCTGACTTTGATTTTCAAGATAATTTAGAGCGAAGAATTTTAAAAACATCATTAGAAGAACTTGCTGAGAATGAATTGGGTGGTTCTTTGGGTTTTTATGAAGGCTTAGAAAATAATTATTTAGATATTTTAAGTAGAGAGGCTTCATTTTTGATTAACAATGACCCTAATTTTAATAATTTTTATGATTTATCTGTTTATATAAAAGATTTATGTGATCGTTTAAATAAAAAAAATATTTTAGATAAAAATAAAAAAGGACAATTATTTGATAAAATAAAAAATTTAATTAAAGAAGAAGAACTAAAGAGTGTTGCTTAATTAAAATAGAAAATTAAAAAAAGATTTAATTTTGTAATTAGGTCTTTTTTTGTTTATAATCTATATATAATAATTAGTTTGTAAAAATGATTGAGAAATTTGATGTAGCTGTTATTGGTGGCGGTCCGGCAGGTTTGATGGCCGCCGGTAGAGCGTCTGAATTAGGGGCTAGGGTTGTTTTGTTGGAAAAAAATAGTAATTTGGGAATTAAATTATTAATGACAGGTGGCGGTCGTTGCAATTTTACCAATAATTCAGATATTAGAAATTTTATCAATATTCTTGGACCTAATGGTCGTTGGTTTATTTCTGCTCTTAATATCTTTAGCCCAGAAGATGCTATCGATTTCTTTAATTCTAGAGGGATTGAGACTAAAATAGAAGATAATAATCGTGTCTTCCCTAAAAGCAATAAAGCTCGAGATATTTTAGACGCTTTAATTGCCTACGCTCAAGAAGGTGGTGTTAAAATTTTAACCAACTCTAGGGTTGAAAAAATAATAAAAAAAGATGATTTTATTTCTAAAATAGTTTTAAGTGATGGTCGGGAAGTTTTGGCTGGCAAATTTATTTTGGCTTGTGGGGGAAAATCTTATCCCAATTCTGGTTCTAGTGGGGAAGTTTATGATTGGCTTAAAGATTTGGGCCATGAAATTAATGAAGTTCGTCCAGCTTTATGTCAATTATTAATTAATGAAGATTTAAGTAATTTAGAGGGTTTAAGTTTTTCTAATGTTCAAATAATAGCTAAAAATGATAATTTTAAGTCTTCTAAGTTAAAAGGAGATGTTATTTTTACTAGAAAAGGTATTAGTGGTCCAGTTGCTTTAAATTTAAGCAGGGAATTAACTCGACAAAATAATAATTTAGATTTATTTTTAGATTTTTTTCCAGATAAAAATAAAGAGGAATTAAAAATAGAAATTATAAATATTTTAAATAATAATAAAAACTTTAGTATTAAGAATTCTTTGGGTCTGCTATTAACTAAAAGATTATCATCTTTTTTTCTTGATAAAATTGGTTTAAATTTAGATAAAAAATCTTCTTCTTTAAATAAACACGAAATTGAAAGTCTTGTTAATGTTTTGAAGTCTAATAAATTAAGTTTTATTGGCCTTGGTGGTTTTGACGAGGCAATGATTAGTTCAGGTGGGGTTAGTTTACAAGAGATTGACAATAAAACGATGGCCTCTAAAATTATTTCTAATTTATATTTAGTTGGTGAAACTTTAAATTTAGATGGACCAACTGGTGGCTATAATCTTCAAATTGTTTGGACAAGCGCTTATTTAGCAGGGTCTTCTTGTTTTTGATTCTTTAATTTTTTTACTATTTTTTAAATTTATTTTTTGTGTTAAAGTGTATTTAAGTTTTATAATTAATTATATAAATTTATGCGTTTACAAAACAAAGTTGCTATCGTAACTGGAGCTTCATCTGGTTTAGGCGAGGCTATTGCTCAAATGTTTTTAGCTGAAGGAGCTAAGGTTATTTTTTCAGATTTAAATGAGTATGTAAAAAAGGACAGCTTAGGTGAAAATGGTTTATTTGTCCAAGCTGACGTTTCTAAAAAAGAAGAAGTAGAAAACTTAGTTAAAATTGCTGTTGAAAAATTTGGTTCACTTGATGTAATTGTTAATAATGCTGGCATTGGCTTAACGGGAGAGGTTGCTGAGATGAGTGATGATGTTTGGCAAAAGGTAATTGATGTTAATTTGAATGGAGTATTTTATGGATTAAGATCGGCCGCTAAGTATATGAAGGATAATAAAATCAAGGGTTCTATTATTAACATGGCTTCTATTTTAGGAAGAGTTGGTTTCAGAACATCTTCAGCTTATTGTGCTTCTAAGGGTGGTGTAAATCAATTAACTAGAGCAGCTTCTTTAGAATTAGCCCCTTTTAGTATTAGGGTAAACTCTATTGCTCCGGGCTTTATTAAAACAGAAATGACTAAAGGCATGCAAGATGATCAAGCCGCTAATACTGCTATTTCAAGTGCTACTCCTTTGGGTTATATGGGAGAACCTAACGATATTGCCTATGCTGCCGTTTATTTAGCTTCCGATGAATCTAAATATGTTACTGGTTCTGTTTTATATGTTGATGGTGGTTGGACAGCTCAGTAAATTTTTATGGGAGATAAATTAATAAAAAAAATTCGCAGTGAATTAAAATCACAAATTGATTTGAGTTATAGAAAAGGATGTGAAAATTTTTTTATAGAAAAAATTATTTGTTATGGAGTTAGAACCCCCCTGGTTCGTAAAATTGCTCAGAAATATTTTAGAGAAGAAGTGAGATTCCTGAAAAAGAAAGAATTGTTTGTTTTGTGTGAAGAGTTATTTAAGAGTGATTATAACGAAGAAGCTACAATTGCTATTCAGTTTTTATCTTTAAGCTTTGATAAGTTTGAAAAGAAAGATTTTAAAGTTTTTACTCAATTCTTAAATAAATATATTAATAATTGGGCTAAGGATGATGATTTTTGCACTCATGTTTTAGCTGTTATGGTCGGAAATTATCCTGAATTGATTTTAGAGCTAAAGAAATGGACAAAATCTAAAAATATGTGGGTTAGACGGGCTTCAGCCGTTAGTTTTATATCTTCGGATAGAATGAGCGTTGGTAAGGAGGTGGGTTACGTAGCAAGAGACAATTTAAAAGATGTTTTTGAAGTGGCCAAGTCTTTAATGAGGGATAGGGAAGATTTAGTGCAAAAAGGTTATGGTTGGATGTTGAAAGTAGCTGCTAATTTTCATCAAAGACAAGTTTTTGATTTTGTGATGGAAAACAAAAAAGAAATGACCAGAACTGCTTTAAGATATGCTATTGAAAAAATGCCCAAAAAATTAAAAGTTGAGGCAATGAGAATTGATTAAGGAATTAATTAGGCTTTATAAAAAAAGAAGTGTCCTTGGTTGACGCTTCTTTTTTTGTGATTATTAATTTATTTTATTTAATTCTGTTTTATATTTCTCCAATTTTTCTTTTTCATTGTTCACTATTTGTTCCGGGGCGTTTTCGACAAACTCTTTATTGCTTAATTTTTTCTCTAACATAGCAATCATTTTTTCTAAATTTTCTTTTTCCTTGGCTAGTCTTATTTTTTCCTTTTCTTCATCAATTGCTCCTAGTAAATATATTTCTATATCTCCAATACTTATTAAAACTGTATTTTTTTCTGGTATTTCTTGGCGATTATTAGAGTATTTAATATCTTCAATTCCAGTTTTTAAGCTTTTTATTAAATGTTCTTGGTTTTTAATTATTTCTTCTTTTTCTCCGGCAATAATTATGGCTTGAACTTTCTGGGCAGGTTCAATTTTATTAGCAGCACGAGCATTTCTAACTGAGGTAACAATTTCTTTGATTAGTTCAAAATTATTTTCTTCTGTTTCAAAATTAATATTTAAATCTTTTGGCCATTTGCTAATCATTAAAATTTTCTCTTCATTTAATTCGCTCCAAATTACTTCAGTAACAAAAGGTATGAAAGGATGCCACAATTTTAAAACATTTTTTAAAACAAATATTAATATTTTTTCGTTGTTATCATCTTTTTCAAATTTTTTAGCTTCTAAATACCAATCAGCTAAATCGTTCCAAGTAAAATTTTTAAGATCATCACCTGCTAAAGAAAATTTATAATCAGCTATATCCTGATTAACGGTTTTGATAGTTTGATTTAATCTGTTTAGCAACCATTTATCACTTAAGCTTAATTTATTTTCATCATAATTATCATCGAAACTTTGACTATTACTGATAATAAAGCGACTAATATTCCAAAGTTTATTAATAAAATTACGAGAACTGGAAATTTTTTCTTCGCTAATTCTCATATCATTTCCTGGTGTGTTTCCTAGTAGTAAAGACAATCTTAGGGAGTCAGTGCCGAATTGATTGATAATATCAATTGGATCAATTCCATTGCCCTTAGATTTACTCATTTTTTTACCATCTTTATCTAATACCATTCCGTGTAAATAAACTTTTTCAAAAGGTATTTCATCTAGTGCGAAGAAAGACATCATAATCATTCGAGAAACCCATAGAGTTATTATTTCATAACCAGTTTCTAGCATTTGGGTTGGATGATATTTCTTTAAATCACCTTCTTTTTGTCCTTTTGAAAAATTATCTGGCCAACCCAAAGTAGAGAAAGTCCACATACCAGAAGAAAACCAAGTGTCTAGTGTGTCTGGGTCTTGTTTCCAAGCATCTCCTTCCGGCTTATTTTCGCCAACATAAACTTCGTCGTCTTTATGCCAGGCAGGTATTTGATGACCAAACCAAATTTGACGACTAATACACCAATCATGTAAATTTTCCATCCAATCTAAATATCTTTTAGAAAATCTTTCAGGGATAAATTCTATTTTTCCAGCTTGAGCAATCTCAATAGCTTTTTCCTTGAGAGATTTATTTCCAAGTTTTTCTATTTTTTTATCAACATTAACAAACCATTGTTTTGATGGTATTGGTTCAATTGCTGTTCCACAGCGATAACAAACTGACAGATTGTTATCAATTTCTTTTTCTTCACTTATCAATCCCTCGTTTCTTAATTCCTCTATAATCATTTGTCTGGCTTCTAAGGCTTTTTTGCCAGAAAATTTATTAAATCCAGGATGAATCAAACCATCTTCGTTGATAACTTTAATACTTTCTAAATTATTTTTTTGAGCCATTTGCCAATCAATCATAGAATGTGCCGGGGTTACACCTAATGCTCCAGTACCAAAATTCATATCAACATTATGGTCGGCAATTATTTTTAAATTTAATTCTTGACCACAGAAATTAGCTTTAATTGTTTGCCCAATATATTTTTCATATCTTTTGTCCTTAGGGTTAACAGCTACGGCAGTGTCTCCCAATTTAGTTTCTGGTCTGGTGGTGGAGATTTCAATAGGGAAGTCTTTGTCGTATTTAAAGGTGTAAAAACCAGCTTTTTGTTCTTTGTATTCTACCTCATCGTCAGCTAGAGTTGATTTGCATCTTGGGCACCAGTTAACTATTCTTTCGCCACGATATATAATTCCTTCATTATACATGTCGATAAACATTTTTTTAACGGCCTTTTGTCTTTGTTCATCTAGAGTGAAGGCAGTTCTACTCCAATCAATTGAAGCTCCCATTTTTTTGGTTTGATCTAAAATAATTCCTTGTGTTTCTTTTAAAAATAGCCAAACTCTATTTAAAAATTCATCTCTGCCTAGGTCATGCCTAGTTTTACCTTCTTCGTTTAATATTTTTTTCTCAACCACATTTTGAGTGGCAATAGCCGCATGATCAGTTCCGGGTATCCACAAGGCTCTGAATCCTTTCATGCGATGATATCTAATGAACAAATCTTCAATAGCAATAGTAGAGGCATGGCCAAGGTGTAATTTAGCAGTAATGTTTGGTGGTGGTAAAACTATGGTATAATTGGGAGCGTTTTCTTCTAAATTTAAATTATCAGGATTAAAATAACCTGACTTTTCCCAGATTTCATAAATTTTATCTTCCCATTGAGCTGAATCGTAAATTTTGTCCATTTCCTTGGCCATATTTTTAGTATTTTTTAATAAAATTATAGGCTTATATTAACAAAATTAATGTTATTGGTCAATTTAAAGACTGTTTTTATTGCTTAAATTGTTTTTTTATCTTTTTTTGTGTTATAATTTTGATATATTATTATTAGTTCTCATTAAAATTTAAATTAAGCTTAAAACTTATTTAATCGGGAGAGAAAAATATGAAAATTAAAAAAAATAGTTTTTTGGCTTTCTTTATAATTTTTTCTTTTTTTCTTTTTAATCTTAATTTGAATAACATTAAAGCTGGAGAAAAAAGAGGTAATCCAAGTATGGAGGGAGCAGCTTCAAATTCAATGAGAAGTAATCCTGTTGTTGTTGAAGATATTTTAGTTGAAGATAAAATTGAGGTTGAAATTGAAGAGGGGGAAGATAACGAACAAGAAAGCAGTTTAAATAAAAAGAATGTTAAAACTAAAGGACTGGAAAATGCTATTCAAAGGAGAAGCCAAGTAGCCAATGCCGTACAAGAAATGCTGAAGGTGGCTGAAAGAAGTGGTGGAATTGGAGATCAGGTGAGAGTAATGGCTCAAAATCAAGAAAAAACTCAAGAAAAAATTGAGGCTAGTTTAGAAAAAATACAGAATAGAAATAAATTGATGAGATTTGTTTTTGGTCCAGATAGTGAGGAAATAAAAAATGCTAGAAGAATTTTACAAGAAAACCAGGATGAGTTGACCCAATTAGAAAATGTTAGAAGTCAATTAACTAATATTGTTGATCAGGAAAAAGTGCAGGAACAGATTGAAAAAATACAAGAAGCTAGAGCTGAAATAGAGCAAGATTTAAATAAATCAGAAAAAGTTTTTAGTTTATTTGGTTGGATGAGAAATATTTTTTCTAAATAAATTCTTAATAAACAAAAATGAGTCATAACGGCTCATTTTTGTTTGGTCTTGATTTTTTATTTTAAATATTTTATATTAGATTTGTTATCTAAAATATTGGAGAGGTGCCAGAGTGGTTGAATGGAACAGTCTTGAAAACTGTCGTGCCTTAACGGGTACCGAGGGTTCGAATCCCTCCCTCTCCGCGAACAAAATAGCCCTTAAATAAGGGCTATTTTTTGCAGAGTGTTTATTACTTTGGAACTATTTGGTATAATAAAATTATAAATAAGACAAAATAATTCAATGCAAGAAAAAGTAAATATAATAAAAACTATAGGGGTTTTAATAATAAAAGACAATAAAGTTCTTTTGGTTAAACATGGAAAGTCAGCCGAGCATCTAAATAATAAATATGGTTTGCCAGCTGGAAGAATAATTTTGGGTGAAAGTGAAAAAGAAGTAGCCAAAAGAGAGTTAAAAGAAGAAACTGGACTAGATGTCGATTTGGATGATTTAATTTTATTATCAAAAGAATGGAGCGCTAAAATAGAAAGAAAAGATGGTATAAAAGAGTTTTCTTTAAAAGTTTTTTATTCTGATAAATTCTCAGGTAGTTTGATTGGTAGCAATGAAACACATCCGGAATGGATTACTATTAATGATTTAGATAATATTGATTTATTACCTAATGTTTTGGATATTATTAATTCTTGTATTAAATAAAAAAGTTCCAATTACGTCCCATCCTCTCCGCCAAGAATATTTAGTATCGGAAGACCCGAGTGCCTTGATTTTATTGAGGTTTCTGAGATGATAAAATCGTCAAAAGTTCGAACCTTTAAGGGATTCGAACTTTTTTGTTTTTTGACTAGTTTTATGATAAAATATTACTGATAATATTTAATTTTTTCTAGCGCAATTAATGCATTTTTAATACCATGAATATAAATTTACTTACTTAAAAAAATATATGAGTAAAAATACAAAAACAATTATCTTCTTTACTTTGATTTTTTTAGCAATCCTAATTTTTTCTTTACGATTACTATATTTAAATTCAATTAAGAGTTCAGCCCCTAACTCCATAACTATAAACGGTTATCAATCGGAGACCAAGTATGACAATATAAAAGTCTACACCCTAGAAGAGTCACAGAATGACAAGCGCTCACTTTTACATATTGCCTATCCAGTAACAGAAAACAAGATAATTAATTTGAAGTTAGAAGAAATGTCTCAAGAATTTATTGATGAATATAAAAAAACAGCTATAGGCCAAGAACTGGCTTATCAAGACTATATTCAAAAAACCGGTCAAGTAGCCATGACCTTAAGGACTGAATACATCCAGCACTTTGACATTTCTTTTGCTAATGATAAATATTTACTCCTTAACTTTGATCAGTACCGAAATACTGGTAATACTGGTAATGACAAGGTGTTTTCTGTTTTATTCAACCGTGAGACAGGTGAGAATCTCCCTCTTGCCAGTCTTTTCATTAATGATGATTACTTAGAAATACTATCAAAAAAATCACGTCTATTGTTAAATAAACGCAATACAGAAGTAGCTGATTCAATTGATTTTGAAAACAATGAAGAAAAAATGGAATGGCTCGACGTGCAGACTAAAATGCTAAACGCTGGAACTGAGGCTACAAGTGATAATTTTAATAGTCTTAGTATATCAGATGATAAAGAGCTAATAGTAATTTTTGATAAATACCAAGTTGGACCAGGCTCAGACGGCATTGTGGAAGTAAAAATACCCCTAAGTGAGTTGGCCGATATTCTTGTACCTGAAGTAAAAAAAATATTTGATATTAATATTAATATTGAACAAGAAAATACAAATATAAAAAAGGATGATAAATTGAGCGAGACTAACACTCTTGATTGCTCTCAAGAAAAATGTGTTGCCTTGACATTTGATGACGGCCCCTCGTTTTACACTGATGAGCTATTAGATATTTTAAAAGAAAATAATGTGCCTGCCAGTTTTTTTGTCCTAGGCAGGTCAGCTAAAATTCAGCCAGAAACTATTCGCCGCATTGTTGAAGAAGGGCATTTGCTAGGAAACCATACCTGGGACCACAAAAATTTGACTAAACTTTCACCTGAAGCTGTTCAAAAACAAATTTCTGACACTGATGATTTAATAAAAAAACTTGCTAATTACGATATTAGCTTTCTTCGCCCACCTTATGGATCTTATGATGATAAGCTACTTAAGAGCATAAACAAAACAGTAGTCTTGTGGAACATTGACCCTGAAGACTGGAAGGACAGAGACACCGAATTGATTATCGAACGTATGAGTCAAGCTGAAGCAGGTTCAATTATACTCGCCCATGATATTTACCAAACAACCATCGAAGCAATCCCTGAACTAATAAAAAATTTGAAACAAAAAGGCTTACAGTTTGTTACAGTTGATAAATTATTTACACCTGAGGATCTTAAAAGCGGACAAGCTCTTAGGCATCAAGGGGTCTTGCTCTAGGTAGCTTCTTGGTGGTATAATGACCAGATAATGGTCATTTTTTTATTAATTAATAATTTTCTGCACTAAATTTATTTAGTCAAGAAATAATATTTATGGAAGAAAATCTATCAAAACCAAGCTCAGCAAAAATAAAGAAAACAAAAAAAGCTTTGCTAATAGCTGTAGCCCTTATTATAACCATCACCCTAATATTATTGATCGGCTATTTTTTTCTTGTCAAACAAGACTCTAGCCCAAATAAATCATCAGGAGGTAATCTGCTTGATATTATAGATAATAATATTGGAGAAAATAATGATGGTTTGATAAGCGGCTTTGCAGATTATCAAGAAGTTCCAGTGAATGTCACTCCTAAAATTCCCAGCTACAAAGTAAATCCCGATTTAAGTAATATTACTAATATAGCTGATTATACTCTATCGGATAACTTAAAAGAACTATTGGCACAAAATGCTTTTGCGGTGAAACCTGCACATTACGATGAGTTCTTCCCTCTTTATGAGGCAAACCGTTACAGTTACACTCCCAGCTTTATCACTACTGACTCAATGCTACACAACTACCACCTCATGTTTGATTTTTTACTAAAGCAACTAGAAGAAAAGAACTTAGTAGGAGAATTAAAAAAACTCAATGCTAATCTGTTGGCTGACTCCTTAAATAATTATGAAACTCTTAAAGGAAGTGACTGGGAAAATGCTGCCAAAAGAAATATCGGTTTTTTCGCTGTTGGGAGCAAGATACTTGACCCAAGTATTAAGATACCGGAAATAGTTAAACAAGAGGTAGAGACAGAGCTGGCTTTAATTAAAGCACATAATGGTATTGATTCATCTCCAGTAATGAACCTTGGGATTGATCCTGAAATACTAATTGATACCCCTCAAGGTCCGCAGTCTCCTGACCTGCTCAAGGAAGATTATTCTCAATACATTCCTCGGGGTCATTACGATCAAAGCGATGACCTAAAAGCCTATTTCAAATCAATGATGTGGTACGGACGACTAGGCTTCAGATTAAAAAATGAAGACGAGACTAAATCAGCCATTATTATCAGCTTAAACCTAAACAATGAGACTAACCGTAAATCTTGGGACAAACTTTATGAGCCAATAAATTTCTTTGTTGGTAAAAGTGATGACATTAATCATTATCAGTTCAAAGCTTTAATTGAAGATGTTTACGGAGATATCAACAGCCTTAAAACTCTCCCTAATGAGTCAGAAAAGTTTAACAAGTTTTTGGAAAAGGCTAAAAACCTAGAAGCGCCAAAAATAAATTCTATGCCTGTATTTGACGCTTCTATTCAAGCTGACAGGACTAATGAAATAAAAGCTTTTAGATTTTTAGGACAAAGATACACTATAGATGCAGATATCTTCCAAAGATTAATCTACCGTGAGGTTGGTGATAAAAGCAGTAGCTGTAAAAATTTTGATCCCGCTAAAGTGAACTGCTTCGCTGGCGCTAGATGTTTGCCCGCTGGCTTAGATATTCCTGCTACCTTAGGTTCCCAGGAAGCTAATAGTATTCTTAATCAACTAGGAGAAACTAAATACGCCTGCTATCAAGAGAATATGCAACAGATGAGTGAATATATTTCCACTCTCAACACTAGCACGTGGACCCAAAACTTATATTGGGGCTGGTTACATCAGCTTCGACCCTTGCTAACAGAAAAACAAAGTGGCTACCCCTCTTTCATGTTAAATTCAGCCTGGCAAAGAAAAGACTTAAATAGTTTTCTTGGTAGTTGGTCAGAGTTAAAACATGATACAATTCTTTACGCTAAACAGGTATATGCTGAATTAGGTGGTCGAGGTCCAGAAATAAAAGATGATCGCGGTTACGTTGAGCCAAATGTCCATGTCTACGCTCGCCTAGCTTCGTTAATAAAGATGACCACTGAAGGCTTGGAAGGTCGGGACTTACTGTCAGAAAACATGAAAGCTAATCTCAGCAAGATGGAAAGTTTAGCTATCTCACTCAAAACAATTTCTGAAAAGGAACTTGAAAACAAAAGCTTAAATGAAGAAGAATATGAGCTAATTCGCTCCTACGGTGGTCAGCTAGAACATTTATGGCTAGATATTAACAAGGACGAAACAGCCTTTCAAGAATCAACTAGTCCCAGGGATTATTTAAGCGAAAACCCTGCTTCCATTATCGCTGATGTTGCCACTGACCCAAATGGTAGAGTACTTGAAGTTGGCACTGGACCAATATCCGAAATCTATGTTGTGGTACCGATAGATGGCAAACTACGCTTAACTAAAGGTGGTGTTTATTCATATTACGAATTTCCTTGGCCAATGTCAGATAGATTAACAGATACCAAGTGGCGTGAGATTCTAAAATCAGATCAGGCCCCAGCTTTACCTAATTGGACCAAATCTTTTAGCTCAAATTAAAGTTAATGTCTAAAAAAATAAATCATCTTAAGATATCACTTGTCATTGTTTGTATTTTAATTCTTTCTACCTTGTTATTCTTTAAAGAAACAAGTGAAAAAAATAAAGTGAATGATTTCAGTCTAGAGGAATCAACAGATGCAGAATTTATAAATTTTATTAATCAAAAAAAGAAACTTTCTCAAACAAACGAGGAGGTTTCTTTGTTTAATAAAAAAGAATATTACTTTTGGAATGAAGAAACAAATAATTACCAGGAGAAATTAGAAGAGCTGCAAGATGCTGAACTGAAAAACTACGAGGTAAGGAATCTTGCGGAAAAAACGGAAGTAATGGATCTTAATTCTAATGGTATAAATGAATTATACCAATTAAAAGAAGGTGTCTTAAAAATAAGTGAAGATGAAGAACTTATTTGGCAATCCCCCGATGAGTGGTGGGTGGATAATTTTGTCTTAGCGGACATTAATAGTGATGGTGAAGTTAACATTAATCTATCACTTTGGAAAGTTGGCAGCTTTGGCTCTTCGAAACCATTTTGGTTGGGAAAAAATGATATGAGTATAAAGAATCATTTTTTTGTACTTCGTCTAGAAGATAATCAGGTCTCGCAAGTTTGGGGTTCATCTAATCTAAGTGCTCCTAATTGTGAGTTTACCATCGCTGATATCAATAATGATGGTCAGAACGAATTACTAGTAATTGAAGGCCAATACCAAGAAGACTTAGATTGTAAGGGCCAATATTTAGCTATTTGGAATTGGAATAGCTGGGGCTTTTCTAATGAGTGGCGTAGCGATATGGCTAATTATTCTCAGTTAAGAATTGAAAAAATCAATGGAAAAAGCTATATTATAGTTAATACAGATTAATCTCATAATAAATACCTAGATAAAAAAATAATATATAAATCTATGAAAAACAAAAATGCTTTAATGTTAAAAATTTCTGTTCTCATTTCCTACTTAGCTATGATAACGGTAAATTTTTTAGCTAATGCCCTGCCTATAGCTGGTAGAAACACTGGTGAAATATCGGACTCCTACCCCAACCTGTTCGCCCCTGCTGGGCTAACCTTCGCCATTTGGGGACTTATTTACTTCCTCTTAGCAACTTATGTCATCTACTATCTTAATAAGAAAGGTAGTGATAATAGGGCTTTATTTGAAAAAGTAGCTAAACTATTTACCCTTTCTTCATTAGCTAATATTGCGTGGATTTTTTGCTGGCACTATGGACTACTAATAATCTCTGTATTTTTAATGTTAGTGATTTTAATTAGCTTAATTTTAATCGCTACAGCTGTTAGTGAGATAAAGCTAAACACTAAAGAACAAATCTTTTTAAAATTACCTTTTAGTATTTACTTTGGCTGGATAACTGTGGCTACGATTGCCAACATTACCGCTCTGTTAGTCGATCTTAACTGGAATGCTTGGAACTTAGATATGACTTGGACTATTATTATTCTCTTAGTAGGCGCCTTAATTGGCATTCTGAGGAGTATTAAAGATAGGAATATCCCTTACCTTTTAGTCTTTATTTGGGCTTATTTCGGCATCTGGTTTAAGCATTATTCAGTTAACGGCTTTAATGGTCAGTACCCTGAAATTATGAAGACAACTATTTTTGCGATCGTCCTCTTTGCACTTAATATAATCTACATTGTTTTTGCTAAGAAAAAAAATTAATAGGCCTTATTTAAAAATACTAATTATTAGTAATGCCTTGTTTAAACAAAAATCACTGCTAAGCAGTGATTTTTACTACAACTTATATTCTATAGTTGATTAAGCCTTCCCTAAGGTTGTATCTCCCTCATTCCACTCAATCGGACAAAGCTCACCACTCTGAATTGCCCTTAAAACTCTTAAGGTTTCATTAACCGAGCGACCAACAGAACCAGGAGAAATAACCACATATTGTATCTTTCCTTCTGGGTCGATGATAAACAAGCCTCTATCAGCTGAACCATCGCTTTCATTTAGAATGCCATAAGCCTTAGCCATGGATTGGGTAGTATCAGCTAAAATAGGAAATTTAACTTCTGGCAAATCTCTTTCAAACCAAGCTTTATGAGACCATTCTGAATCAGTCGAAGCTGCTAGGATGTCACAATTAAGTGCTTTAAAATCAGCCTCATGCTTTGCAAAGCCTCTGATCTCAGTTGGACAGACGAAAGTAAAGTCACGCGGGTAAAAAAATAAGACTAGCCAGTTGCCACTATAATCAGACAGGCTAATATCTTTAAATTCTCCTGCTTGATAAGCTTTTATTCCTTTAAAATCAGGAGCAGATTGATTAATATTTAACATATTTTTATAATGATTAATGATTAATGATTATTTATTATAGCTAAATAAGCTATTAGCGTCAATTTACCAGGCTATGACACGTTAATGATAAATCTTGCATAAAGAAGCTCTATTAACTATACTTTTATTGAATTAGGCTTGCCTCCATAGTTTAATGGATAGAACACAAGCTTCCGAAGCTTGGGATAGGGGTTCGATTCCCTTTGGAGGCACTAATGATCTGTATCCCAAAAAGTGGATACAAAAGCGTCTTTTAGGTGGAGCATGAATCAAATAAAAAAATAATATTAGTAAACCTAAGCACTTAAATTTTCGGGTTTAAGTTATAATTAATTTTATGAACAATCTTCCAGAAAAAGGAACAAAAGAATACGCACTAGCAGATGCTCTTTCCAGACCAAATGCAATGAATGGATTATATAGAAAATTAAAACTGCCCTTGGAATGGGAAAACTTAAATAAAAAAGATGCTATTTACATAACAAATTTGGCAGATTTAGCGGACAGAGTTATACAGGAAGCCATAGATAACGGAAAAGATTTAGACGATGTTAAAGCCCAAGAAGAATTACGAGCTACTTTTTATGGAGGATCAGTTGGCACATCTCTTTCTGTTAGTTATTTTAAATATAAATTATTAATTTTTGGAATAATAACCTATATACTATCTGTTATATCTTCAGCAAAAGATCTTCAAGGAAATTATACCGCGTCAACTACTATAATCGCTTTATCAGTAATAACAACAATGATATTCACAATTATGGCTACAGTTCGTTTGTGGAAAATAGCAAAAATTACATCGATCCTATTGTTTGTTTTCTCTTTGCTTAATTTAGTGTTATCATCAACAATAATTCATTGGATTAGTTTTTTAGTTTTTCTTTGGGCGATGTGTCTCCTCTGGGAAATGACGAAACGTGAAAAAAATACCGACTCAAGCGCCTCAAATACTTTAATCGAGTAATCAGCTTTATTAAATTGAACTAGTGGGTATTTAACCTAGTTGGCCCGTCAGATTATCAAGTTCGAACCTTTAAGGGATTCGAACTTTTTTGTTTCTTAGCTAGTTTTATACTAGATTATAGATAGTAAATTGTAACCTACTTAATCTATGGAGTTAGAAATTTTAAAAAAATTAATAGATGAGAGTGATGAGAATAAACTAGATAATGTTGTCTCGGATGGGGTGTTGAATTTAACAGAAAAACAAAAAGAAACTGTTAATTTTGTTTTTTGGTTTTATTATTTAGTAGAAACTGATTTAAATGATGTTTTAATTAATTGCTGGAATAGTGCTATTAAAAATGTAGATGAGTTTATCAGGGAAGAGTCTGTAAAAATAATAAAGAAAAAAGTTTTTAAAGATGAAAATAAGGATATTGATAATTTAGAGTATTTTAGAGATAAAATAAAACTTTATGTTTTTGCTAAAGGTGAGAGTGAGCTTTCAAAAATTTTATGGAAAATTAACGATATTAGAAATGATTTAAGTCACAATAGAATTGATAAATTGGAATATAAGAACAGAAGTTTATACTTAAAAGAAACAAAAAAAGAGCTGTTGATTGATTACCTTGCTTTGAAGAAAAATGATCAATTTGTTTTTAAAGGATCTTTTAAGGACGTTTTAGGAGATATAAATTTTAATGAATAATTTTCACTACCCCTTTAGTAATTTTAATCTTACTCCTAAAACAACTCATCAACTCTCGTTTTTCTTCTTTTGTTCTATATAAAATTTATCTCTAATTTATAATAAAGTGATAGAAATATAATGTTAATTATGCTATGCTTATATTATGAAAAATAAAATAAAATTATTTCAAAAACAAAAAGTTAGAGCTGTTTGGGATGAAAATTCAGAGGAATGGCTTTTTTCTGTTATTGATGTTGTTAAAATATTAACCAATCAATCCAATTATCAATCAGCAAGAAAATATTGGAATAAGTTAGCAGAAAGGCTTAAAAATGAAGGTTCTCAAGTGGTGACAAAATGTCACCGGTTGAAATTATTAGCTCCCGATGGAAAAATGAGAGAAACAGATGTCGCTAGCACAAAAACTGTTTTACGCTTAATTCAATCTATTCCCTCTAAAAAAGCTGAGCCTTTTAAATTGTGGCTAGCTGAAGTTGGTAATGATCGAATCAATGAATCTCAAAGCCCAGAACTGACTATAGACAGAGCTATGATTTCTTATAGAAATTTAGGTTATAGTGAAGAATGGATTAATACTAGATTACAGTCAATTCAGTTTCGCAAAGAGCTCACTGATGAATGGAAAAGATCCGGGGTCAAAGAGGGTTCAGAATTTGCTATTTTAACAAATATTATGACTAAAGAGTGGGCTGGAAAAACTATTAAAGAATATAAGAAATTTAAAGGTTTAAAGAAGGAGGGCTTGAGAGACAATATGACTAGCTTGGAATTAGCTTTAAATATATTAGCAGAAACATCAACTACCGAATTAAGCAAAGCATTAAAACCAAGCAACATAGATAAAAATAAGGATATTGCTGAGCGTGGAGGAAAAATAGCTGGAACTGCTCGTAAAAACATTGAGGCGCAAACCAAGAGATCGGTTATTAGCCCAAAAAATTCCAAAAATTTAAGATTAAAAAAACAAGACAGCGACCCGAGTGCCTAAAATCTAGTACTGAAAAATCATCAAAAAACCCTTATAATATTGCTATGTGGTGGTACTTAATTCTAGTAGCCCGCGAACAAAAATGACCCAAACTGCTTTGGGTCATTTTTTGTTTGTTGTGATAGTAGGGGAGGAATTCGAAAGCCGGAGGCGATGTGCGGAGTGAAACGACGCACCGCCGAGGCCAGGTCAGAGCGCTTAGTGAGCGAAGTCGAACGAAGTGAGGCGAGCGAGAATTAGCGGCGTGTGACCGCATCTCTCCCTCTCAGTGGTGAATAAGTTCACTCACATATTGGACTGCGAAGCAGGACAAAATGTATGCAAATAGGATTTAAGTATCACAATTGTAAAGGATTTGGTAATCTGTACAATTATGCAATTAAACATAATTATATGATT
>Ga0265293_10001085_pt1 | contig 61150 bp, 45 predicted proteins | sample Munlanlewell138R_FD_192505 | JGI IMG/M metagenome (GOLD analysis project Ga0265293, IMG submission 192505) | Leachate microbial communities from a municipal landfill in Southern Ontario, Canada - Leachate well 138R | ecosystem: Engineered > Solid waste > Landfill > Unclassified | place: Canada...
TACAGGCGCTGTTAAAGTCACGGATGATAATGAAGTGGTCCGAGTTGGGGGTGTCAAATACACGATCAAAGATGGTATTGTCTATGATGCCAAGCAGTTATTGAAAGATGTGCGTGATATGGTTGATGAGCAGGAGGCCAAAGTGGGTAAGAAAAAAGGTTATTAAAAACTAGCACACTAAGGTTTGTATAAATAATTATGAACTCTCCGTATGATGCAGGGAGTTTGTTTTAATGAGATTACGAATGAACGAATAAAGGTGATGAGTATTCAAGAGGGTTATAAATTAAAAATTAACAAATAGGATAACAGTATGATTAACTTAAGAACCAAAACACGAGTTGTAATGATGGGGATATTATTATTTTCCATGGTTACAACTTTTGCCATTGCACAGTCATCAGATCCAGCACCAAATCGAACGGAGGGTGAGGGCCCCTATGAGCGCCTTATAATTCGTGGAGCCAATATGATTGACGGGACGGGAGCCCCCATGAGTGGCCCTGTTGACATTGTTATTGAAGGTAATAAAATCGCCTCTGTTCACCGCGTAGGTTACCCCGGTGTTCCCATTAATGAAGCGCGACGTCCTAAGGGAGCAACCCAAGAGTTAGATGCTACAGGCATGTATATTATGCCTGGTTTTATAGATATGCATGTGCATACAGGAGGGGCACATAAAGTACCCAGCGCTGAATACACCTATAAGCTTTGGATGGGACACGGTGTGACTACTGTGCGCGGAGTATCTTTTGATCAATCTAATATTTTTGAATGGTCGATAAGTGAGAAAGAAAGAAGTGCAAAGAATGAAATCACAGCGCCCCGAATGTTTAGTTATCACCGAATGGGTACTGGTTGGGATAAACCAGTAACCACTCCTGAGGAAGCTCGTGAATGGGTGCGCTTCGCAAAAAAACAAGGCATTGACGGGTTAAAATTAGGAGCAGAAGACCCATTAATTATGGAAGCGGTATTAGATGAAGCAAAAAAGCTAAAACTCAATAGCACAGCACATTTAGGTCAAACAGGTGTGGTGCGCATGAACACAGCAGATGCTACTAAACTAGGTTTAGGAGCTCAAACCCACTACTATGGATTGTTTGAATCCATGTATGATAGCAACGACATACAGCCATATCCCATCGACTATAACTACCAAGATGAGCAGTGGAGATTTGGTCAAGTAGCTCGTCAATGGAATCTTGTTACCCCTAGGGGAGAAAAGTGGAATGCTCTGATTGATTTATTTCTGGAGCATGATCTAACTATGGATCCAACCATGACTATTTACGAAGCTGGGCGTGATGTAATGCGTGCCCGTAATGCGGATTTCCAGCAGGAATATACGCTTCCTCAAATGTGGGATTATTACACGCCGAGCCGCACCGCACACGGCTCGTACTGGTTCGATTGGACCACGGAGGATGAAGTTCAATGGAAAAAGTTCTATCAAGTATGGATGCAATTTCTCAATGATTATAAGAATGCGGGTGGCCGCGTAACCACAGGGTCTGACTCTGGATTTATCTATAATCTCTATGGATTTGGTTATATCCGTGAGCTAGAATTGTTACAAGAGGCAGGATTTCATCCTCTGGAGGTTATTCGCTCTGCGACCATGAATGGGGCGGAAGAATTGTATAAAAGATTAGATGAAGAGCCACCCTTTGGTATAATTCGTCCAGGTAAGCTTGCGGATTTAGTGATTGTGGAAGAAAACCCACTCCATAATTTGAAAGTACTCTATGGTACAGGCGCTGTTAAAGTCACGGATGATAATGAAGTGGTCCGAGTTGGGGGTGTCAAATACACGATCAAAGATGGTATTGTCTATGATGCCAAGCAGTTATTGAAAGATGTGCGTGATATGGTCGATGAGCAAGAAGCCAAAGTGGGTAAGAAAAAACAGTATTAATAGTAAGTATATCAACTTTAAATAAAATACAATAATACTTTCAAAATCAGAGTAATACTATCCCCATTCTCACTTGTACTATTAGTAGACAGGCGCAAGCCTAACAATGAGTCATAATAAGTATTGAGAGTTATTATTGAGTAGATAATCTTCAAATATACACAGTCCTCATAGCGCAACCATGGTGTTGGTTGTATAGTCCATAGTAGCCAATCCTCCCAAATAGTAGTGAGAGGGTTGGCTCTTTTTTATTATGAGAGTATTATTAGATGAGGATTGACAAACTATTTACCAACTATGGGTAGCTTAATTTCGGATGGATATTTTGAGGAGTGGTGGATGCTGTTTCGAGCAACAATCCCGTCCTTTTCGTCATAGTTTTTACCACCAGTATTTAGGTTTCGTGCAAAACGAGGGAAGTTACTGCTTGATACTTCGATTCGAATACGATGTCCTTTTTTAAAGTAGTTACTGGTCGACATGGGTGTTAAATCCACTTTGTAGACTTTTCCTTTTTCCATAAATACTTCTTTGTCGTAGCCTTCGCGGTAGCGTACTCGTTGAATGGTTTCGTCTAAGTTGTAGGCTCTGCCGTCGGGATAAACATCAATCAGCTTTATGGTCACATCGGTGTCTTTCACGTCAGATGATAAATATAAGGTCGATTCGATAAATCCAGAGACTTCAATACCTTCCTCTAGTGGATCAGAAGTGTAAACAAGGATGTCGTGACGAGTTTCCATGCCTTGTTGGTCAAAAGACCCGCCTTGCACGGCGTTTCCTGTACAGCAAACATTACCTCCATACGAGGGAACAGGATTCATAGGATCGTAGGTAAAACTATCAGGAGTATCTTTACTTCCTGGTTTCTTAGTAACCAGTTTGCCATCTCCATATAAACTGTTTGCACTACCCGCACTGCTTAGATAAAAGGATTTCATTTTAGCATTTTTAGGCGGCCATTCATCAGAGGCTTGCCATTTGTTACTACCCATGGTGTAGTATTGAACTTTTGGAGTTTTTTCAACAAAATTTGTCTGTTCGTCTTTTAACCACATATCGAACCAATCATAGATTTGTTCTTCGTAGTTCAGGCGCGCATCACCTACACTTCGTTCTCCCACAATAGTATTTTCGGTAGCACGAGTAAAAGCACAGTGTAGTGTTGGCGCAATCACCAAATACTGATTATCACGCACCTCTTTATCTTCGGCGTTATTTCTGACATGATTATACAAAGCTAAGTTCGGGCTAGATGCAACATCATACCAAGAAACGAACCAAAAGCTTGGAACTCCAAAACCCATATCGTCATGATATAAACCACCGCTATACCAAGCAGCATCATTAGGTGTGCGACGAACTAAATCGTCAAAAACTTCCTGCTTCCCATTGATATTCTTTACAATATCTTGAATTGGAAGATGAGAAAGTGCTTCTTTCATATCTATTGGAGGGTTTTTTGGAGAGAGGTCATAAAATCGAGAGATACGAATTAGATCTTCTTGTGTAGCGCCTTCTGGAATTCTAGGTTTGAACTTATCTTGTTCAACGCTATACAACCAAGAAAAGAACAATAATTGTTCTGCGCCACCACGGTACCAATTTCCTTGTTCAAAGTATTTTCCAACTCTACCAACCCCGGCGCCATATCCTTGTGGAACCATCGCAGCATGAGCGGGATGATCAAGGCCAGCGACTGCCATTTGCCATTCTGCTGTTGATGAGCAACCTATGGTCCCTACTTTACCGTTCGACCAAGGCTGATTTTCCATCCAGCTAAAAGCGTCATAGCCATCAGTTAGAGGGGCACCAAGAATTTCCCACTCCCCTTCAGAAAAATAACGTCCACGCTCGTTCTGAATTACATAAGCATAACCACGCTTTACCGCATCATAGGCGCTTTGTGCTGTTCTGGTTCGTTGTTCCCCATCTACCCAAGTATTAAAATTGTAAGGAGTGCGGGAGAATATAATAGGTACTGGTTTATCAGTTTTTGGGCGGTAGATGTCGGTTGCAAGCCGAGTTCCATCACGCATAGGCATCATTACTTTCTGATCGATGATGGCAATTTCTTCTAGTTTTTGGAAAATATCTGACTGTGCCTGAATAGCGGTTGTTCCAATTATACTAAAAACGAATAGAGTGGAGAGAAAAATATGTTTGTAATACTTTTTCATGGGAAGGTTTATTAGTTGAAGGAATTTAAATATCGTAGTGGCATCATTGTAATCACAATAGTAGAAATTTCAAAAAATCATTTAATCGAGGAGTTGCAGCCCTGAAAGGGCGAAATAAATCAGCGAGGCGGTGAAGCCCCTCGTAAATAAGGTAATATCATTCATCATTCCCCAATAAAATTTGGTTTCCTTTTTTCTAAGAAAGCTTGTACACCTTCGGTATAATCTTTAGTAGAACCAGCTTTTGCTTGTAGTTCAGCTTCTAGTTCTAGCTGTGTTTCTAGCGAATTATCGAAGCCCGCATTAAAACCTTGTTTGGTAAGCCCGAAACCTAAAGTTGGCATTTTAGCAAGGTATTCGCAAAGATTTGTGGCTTCAATCATGAGCTCCTCACTTGGCAAAGCTTTGTAAATCATTCCCATGGCTACTGCCTCAGAAGCTTTAACTGGGCGACCAGTAAATGTTAGTTCTGTAGCTCGTGCTAAGCCCACTAAACGAGGTAGAATGTAAGTTCCGGCGCTATCAGGGATAAGTCCGAGATTAGAAAACGATTGGATAAACTTGGCATCTTCAGAGGCTAACACCATATCACAAGCTAAAGCAATATTAGCACCAGCGCCAGCAGCGGTTCCGTTTACGGCACAAATAACAGGCTTTTGTAAGTTTCGAATAGCTTTTATAAGTGGATTGTAAGTATGATGAACCACTTCGCTTAACTCACGATTTGGGTCTTTTCCAATTTCAACCACTTCTTCCAAATCTTGTCCCGCACAAAAAGCTCTACCTGAACCTGTAAGTAATACGCATCGTATTTCCTTATTAGAGGCTGCTTCTTTGAAGGCTTTTTGTATTTCTATACCCATCTCAAAATTGAAACTGTTCAATTTATCAGGGCGATTTAGAGTGATATGGAAAACAGAATTAGTAAGTGAAGTTTGAATAAAAATGTAAGCCATGGCATTGCTCATTGAGATACTGTTTTACTTTGATAGAAATGAACGGATAATATTATTTTATAAAAATGATTTATTTATCACTAAATACATTTAAAATGCTCGAATGGTTGGTGGCATGAATCACAGAAATATTGAGACTTACATGCTGTAGACCCAAACTCACTCTCGAGGTGTGTTTCAAAAGAATCGCAAAAAGGGCAGGGGACAACTTTTGTGCTCGATAGTGTTTTGAGGAAATCTTCGTCAGCAACGGTTTTTTGGGGAGGAGCTATACCGAAGTCTTTTAACTTTGTTTTCGCCTCATCCGTCATCCAGTCGGTTGTCCAGGCTTCAGAATAATCTAACTGAACATCAAAATCTTGAATTCCTTGTTCTATTAGTTTGTCTCGAACCATTTTTTCGATGGCATTCATAGCTGGGCAACCAGAGTAGGTGGGCGTTATCTTAACAATCACCTTGTCGCCTTCATAACTCACACTTCGAGCAATACCCATCTCAATAATATTGAGCACAGGAATTTCTGGGTCGGTTACTTCTTTAAGAAACTCCCAAATTTGCTCTTCAGTATGTTGTTGAATTAATGACATTTATTATAATGGGATCCATTTAAAAATTTACTAACTACTATCTACTATTTCCAAACAGCTTCAGGGTGAGAACGTCTCAAAAATTGCATTGTTGCTAACATGTGTCCGAGGTACTCGGTGTGCATTCCATTCCTACTTCCCGTCATCATGAACTGATCCCAATCTGGAACAGTAAGTGTGGCTTCGGTGAGTGTCTCTTCCACCAATGTTTTCCATTTAGAATGGAAGGAGGTAGGGTCTGCACCATTTCCATCAGCTAAAACCATGGTGTCTATTTCATCGGTGTAAAAAAGCTCGCCCAAGTACATCCAAATTTCATCGAAAGCGGCTTGCATACGCTGGTGACTTTCATCCGTTCCATCACCCAATCGTAAAACCCAATTGCGAGCGTGACGCAGATGATATTTCAGTTCTTTTAGATGCTTTTCTACCATCCCTTTAAACTGAGGGTCTTTGGCACCTTTCAATTCCTCATAAAGAAAATAACCAAAGGAGCTAAACAAGAATAAACGAGCTATGGTGAAAGCAAAATCATCGTTTGGAAGTTCGTAAAGCTGTAAATTTGAGAAGTCGGCATCATCGCGGAAGTAAGCAAAATGATCTTCATCGTTTCCCTTTCCCTCTACTACGCCAGCCAATTCATACAAAGCAGTGGCATGACCAATTAGGTCGAGTGCTATATTCGCCAAAGCCAAATCTTCCTCTAGCTCAGGGCCATGCCCGCACCACTCCGAAACTCGTTGGCCTAGAATTAGTCGGTCGTCGGCTAGGCGGAGCAAGTATGCCAAAAAGGCTTCTTGGTTTGTCAATTTGTTGGTAGTTGTCATATCAAAAATTTAAATGGGCTGAAGATTATTATAAGCCTGAGGATTCCAAACAATTGCTGGCATTAGCTTTTATTTAGAAACTGTTTTTTAACCTCATCATGTGGAATAATATCGCGAGGATCACTTAATGACTTACTCACCTGATCCAGTACATAAAGCCTATACATAGCTTGTTCAATAGTGGCATCCTCCGGCAATTCTTGCATTGCTTTAATAATGCGTTTCTTGTCGATAGTTGCTTCCATAATCATTTCAATTTGTTGGTTTCTTTAGTCATAATACTAGAATAAAACTCTTAAGCTCTTTTTTTGGTAGCTCTTGGAACGCTATAAAATTGAGGGTGGCGATAAGGTTTATCGCTTGCAGGATCGAAAAATGGTCCCATATCTTCAGGAGTTGATGCCGTAATTTGATCGGAAGGAACTACCCAAATATTTACGGCTTCATTTCGCCTTGAATATACATCGCGGGCATTTTGTAATGCGCTTTCAGCATCTACAGCATGTAAACTGCCAGCATGTTCGTGAGGTTTCCCAGACTGTGGTTGTGTGAAAACCTCCCAAAGAGGCCATTCGGTGCTAGTATTTGAATGATTGTGTGCCATTGCTAATTATATGAATTTATTTAAAATCTAAATGCAGAACCCATAACCCCAAACCCAAAAATTCTGACTCCTGAGTTCTTAGTTCTGAATTCTTACTACGATGCTTTGTCTTCTTTTAATTTCTTTTTGCGGGCGTAAGCTTGTGCCGCTTCACGAACCCATTCGCCGTTTTCATACGCATCTCTACGGGCTTTCATTCGAATTCGATTCATTACGCCATTTCCTCGAACCACATCCCAAAATTCATCCCACGGAATTTCACCAAAATCCCAGTGGCCTGTTTCTTCATTAAATTTCAAATCAGGATCAGGCAGTTCAACACCAATGGCTTGAGCTTCCATTACAGCTCGGTCTATAAAGTGCTGACGCAACTCGTCATTGGTTTTCAGTTTAACCTGCCATTTAATAAGCTCTGCACTGTTTGGGGATTCCGAATCATTAGGCCCAAACATCATTAGGGTAGCCCACCAAAGTCGATTTACTGATTCTTGAACCATTTTGACTTGGGCAGGGGTGCCTTCCATCATCTTAGCTACCATTTCGTAGCCTTGTTTTTTGTGGAAGCTTTCTTCACGGCAAATTCTGAGATTAGCCCGAGAATATGGACCATAAGAGGAGCGAGCTAACATGGTTTGGTTTACAATAGCGGCGCCATCTACCAACCAACCAATAACGCACACATCGGCGTAGCTCAATGTTGGGTAATTAAAAATGCTCGAATACTTTGCTTTGCCATATAGATACTGGCGCACCATTTCATCGCGACTAATACCTAACGTTTCCGTGCCACTATATAAATATAGACCATGGCCAGCCTCGTCTTGAACTTTGGCAAGTAGCACCAATTTTCTTTTTAGAGAGGGTGCACGCTGAATCCAATTTCCTTCAGGTAACATCCCAACAATTTCGGAATGCGCGTGTTGGCTCGAAATCCGAATTAGTTGCTGGCGATAACGCTCAGGCATCCAATCTTTGGGTTCTATTTTTTCGCCTGCATCAATGCGAGCTTGAAAGTCGTCTAATTGCTTTTGTGTTTCCATAGCTGAATATACAATTTATTTTGGAAGCGCTTTTATTACTGAACAAGAATTTAACCAAGGTAATTCAAAAATAGAAAGAAGGGTCTTTAAAAGATGTATAAATGTGTTGATAAGGAACTCTAAATCTGCCCTCATGAATTATATAGTAGTTATGGAAGCGCTTTTTTATATATATTAAGACCATAACTTTGAATTTTAAAAATTAGTTACAATGTCTGAGTCACCTGAAATTTTGGAACGTCCTATTGAAGAAGAATTTGAAGATTATCTTGGTTTACAAGATGTAGATTATATCGAGCATTATGTGAGTAATGCAAAGCAAGCCGCACACTATTATATAACCACTTTTGGCTTTGAACTAAAAGCCTATTCTGGCTTAGAAACAGGGGTGCGAGACCGCTCATCATTTTACCTAGAACAAGGCAATATCCGATTTGTACTAACAGCCCCCTTAAATAGTAGTTCGCCCATTTCAAAATTTGTGCATAAACATGGCGATGGTATTAAAGACGTTGCTATGCATGTAGAAGATGTTGACCGAGCATTTAATGAAAGTATTAAACGCGGTGCGGTTGCTGTAGAAGAACCACATAGCTTAACAGATAAACATGGGACGGTTAGAAAGGCTGCCATTAAAACCTATGGCGATGTAATCCATTCTTTTATAAATCGTACTGATTACAAAGGAATATTCTTGCCAGGTTATGTGGCAAAAGAAAGCGCTGTTAAAACGCCCTCTGTTGGGGTTCAATTTATTGACCATTGCGTAGGTAATGTTGAGCTAGGTCAAATGGATGTTTGGGTGGCTTTTTACCGGGATGTACTTGGTTTTACGCAGTACATTAGCTTTGATGATAAAGATATTTCTACCGAATATTCGGCGTTAATGAGTAGAGTTATGGCTGGTGGACGTGGAATGATTAAATTCCCTATAAATGAACCTGCCGATGGTGTTAAAAAATCACAAATTGAGGAATACCTCGACTTTTTTGAAGGTGCAGGCGTACAACATTTGGCACTGCTCACTGGCGATATTATAGAAACGGTAACAAAGCTTAGAAATAATGGTCTGGAGTTTTTGAAAATTCCGACAAGTTATTACGAAGACCTGGAAGAGCGAGTAGGCAAAATTGATGAACCAATAGATAAACTTGCCGAACTAGGAGTTTTAGTAGATTGTGATGATGAGGGCTATTTGCTTCAAATATTTAGTAAACCTGTGGTAGATCGGCCTACACTTTTCTTCGAAATCATTCAGCGTAAAGGCGCTCGTGGTTTTGGGAAAGGAAATTTTAAGGCGCTATTTGAAGCTATAGAACGTGAACAGGATCTGAGAGGAAATTTGTAACAAATTTTAGGTTCTGGTTGTTGAATTAGATTCAAAAGCCAAAATTCATAACTCAAACTTGATACTATGTATTACCACGCATTAGGAACAATTCCGCATAAACGGCATACTGTTTTTCGCAGACCCGATGGCGAGCTTTTTACTGAAGAGCTTTTTGGAGCAGAAGGCTTTCATGGCAATAGCTCGTTGCTATATCATTACCACATGCCTACCCGCGTAACTAGAATGGAAGCGGGGGAGATTATTGAGGTGAAAGCGGTAGATGCTCATAGGCTCCGTCATCGTCATATAAAGACGAGGAATTTTCCTGCTGGGGGCGACCCTATATCTTCTAGGAAAGTGCTAATGTTCAATAACGATATTCAGATTGGTATTGCCCGACCAACCGATTCTATGAAATATTTTTATAGAAATGGAGAGCATGATGAGCTTCTTTTTATTCATGAAGGGAAAGGTCACGTACAAACAAATTTTGGTCGGCTCGATTTTGGGTATGGGGATTACATTTACATTCCAAGAGGAACCACCTACCAGATACATTTTGAGACTGAAGAAAATCGTTTCCTTTGGGTAGATTCAACAGGTCCCATTGGTTTCCCAAAAAGATATCTGTCTGAAATGGGGCAACTAATGGAGAATTCACCATTTTGTGAACGAGATTTTAGGCTGCCACAAGAACAACTTTTCTTTGAGGAAAAAGGCGAATTTGAAGTTCGTATTAAAAAAGGTGGAAGAATGCATCATTATTGGTTCGATTATCATCCACTTGATGTAGTTGGTTGGGATGGTTATTTGTACCCATGGATTTTCAATATTAAAGATTTCGAGCCCATAACAGGGAGAGTACATCAGCCACCTCCAGTACATCAAACATTTGCAGCGCATAACTATGTGGTTTGTAGTTTTTGTCCACGTAAATTCGATTATCATCCCGATGCCATCCCGGCGCCATACAACCATTCGAATGTAGATTCTGATGAAATGCTCTATTATGTAGAAGGGGATTTTATGAGTCGAAAAGGAATGGATTACGCCAGTATAACGCTGCATCCAGGAGGAATCCCTCATGGGCCACACCCGGGTAAAGCCGAGGCAAGTATTGGCGCAGAAGCAACCGATGAGTATGCGGTTATGATAGACACCTTTAAGCCACTTTTTGTGACTGAAGAAGCTATGCGCTTAGACGATCCGAGTTATCCCTTTTCGTGGTTACAGGATAAGTGAGTGAATGGTATTCTAGAAGGTTTTTAGAATTTATGTATTGAAAAATGAGCTCTCAGGCTTTAAGTAGAATCATTGATAGAACCTTCTCCCCTAGGGCTAATCCTCATACACATCTATTTTGGGACATAAATCTGTTCAAACAACATGACGTACTCGTCATTGACGCCAGCGGCGGCATATGGACGTTACCACCCAGCCCTGTCACCCTGAGGAATGAGCGGACTTCGACGAAAGTCGGAGGAAGCGAGTGAACGAAGGGTCTCCTGATTATAGGCAATGAGTTTGCTCTAGTATTATTGTATTGTATTCATGAACGTATAAACTAAGATCCTTCACTACGACTCCCTATCGGTCGTCTTGTTCAGGATGACAGGGTCGGTTATTTATATTTCCTTTGCCTCCCTACGGTCGGGCATTGCCTTTCAGGCAATAGTAAAGATCAGAAATCATCATTGGCACCAACGGCGTCATCTAGGAATTAACCACCAGAGGGAGGACTCTTTGTAGTTTTCAAAAATAAAAATGAGTATTCGGAACCTCAACAAATCACCTAACACCCAGAACACATAAAACTGATTAAAGGAATCAGTTTTGAGGTGCATTTTTATAAGCTAGTACATCCATGTGATCTTTTATTATTGAGTACCCTTTTTTTCTAAATTCGTTATTCAACTTTATTAAGCTTTCATCGGTGAAGTGAAAATATTCGAAAAATATTAGGCAAGGTGAGTATTTGTCGATATCTATTGAGCAAAGAATCTTTTCATCAAAACCTTCACAATCCAAAAAGATAGCGTCCACATTTTCAATAGAATGCTTCTTGATTAAGCTATCGAAATTGATTGATTTCACATTTGTTGAGTGAATCCAATCATCTATATTCTCGGGAGTTTCGACACCCTCTCTAGCCGCCCATTTTTGAACATATCCTTTTTCTATATGCTGTAGAATATGATTCTTGTCGAAAGAAGAGAGCCCCGTTGCCCAACGAGCATTTGAAAAAGAGATAGAGTAAAATGGAAGATTGAGGTCATCGGATGAGATAGCTGCATTTTCAAAATAGAGCCCTTCAACACCGGCATGGTTTCCTTTCAGCCTTTCGAACACGTGAACTTGTGGCTCAACTAACACCCCTCGCCAATTAAAGGCTCTTATAAATCGATATAAAGGATCATTGTGATAGCCGTCGTTTGCGCCGATTTGAACAAAGGAAACAGCCTTTTTGTTTAATGTATAACGATGTATTACTTCTTCTAAACTGCCTTTTTTAGGCTTCCAGAACCACTTGTTGTATAGTATATATATCCATGTTGTAGACAAATATTTAGTAAGCTTTCCCCATAAGGATTCGAGCATAAAAGTGGTTTAAAGGAACGTTTCAATTGTTAATCAATGTAAACTAGAGAATTTCTTTGTTATTGCAAATAAATTTTTACAATTAAATGCTAAAAAGAAGGGGTGTTGAGGTTTGGTAGCTCACTGGTAGATATTTATGTTTATTAGGTCAAGTTGGGATCAGAATGACTTGTTCTTATTATTTGTGCGAACAAATAGAATTACTGCCATTGAATTACCCCACATCTACGTTTTAAAAACTATTAACCAATAACCACACTTATCTAATTACCTCTTTGATAGGCATAAAAAAACCCAGTCTAAATTATTAGACTGGGTTTATACAAGTTTTAGAAACTCAAAAAGATAAAATGAACCTACAATTACCGAATAATAGTCTCGGTTCTTTTTGGTCCTGTTGAAATAATGGTGAATTTCACATTTAGATAATCTTCAACAAACTCGATGAAAGAGACTGCATTTTTAGGAAGTTCTTCCCATCTAGTCATTCCCGAAATATCGATATCCCAACCTGGAAGAGAAGTATAAACAGGTTCAATTTTCTCAATTTCTGTTAAGCTTAAAGGAAATACTTTTGTTTCAACTCCATCTATTATATAGCTGGTACACACTTTAACGTCTTTAAAGCCGTCCATTACATCCATTTTGGTGAGAGTGAGTTCGTTAATGCCATTTATACGGCAAGCATACTTCAAAGCAACAAGGTCGAGCCAGCCACAACGTCGCGGTCGGCCAGTAGTAGCACCAAACTCAGATCCTTTTTCACGCAGTTCGTCGCCTTCTTTTCCAAAAAGTTCAGTTGGGAAGGGGCCATTACCAACGCGAGTACAATATGCTTTAGTGATTCCCATTACATGCGTTAAAGCAGTAGGTGGAATTCCAGAACCTGTACATGCCCCACCAGAAGTTGGTGATGAAGAGGTTACAAAAGGATAGGTGCCATGATCGATATCTAGCAAGCAACCTTGAGCGCCTTCAAGTAAGATGTTTTTGCCAGCTTCTAGCCCTTCGTGCAACATATTTGTGGTATTAACTATGTAGGGGCTTAAAGTTTGGATAGCATCTTCCAATTCATCCATCAAGGTATCGACAGATAAGTTTTCTACATGGTATAAGTTTTCGAGCGCAAAGTTAATGTCGCTGATATTTTGGGTTAGCTTTTTGCGGAGGCTTACTTTATCAAGTAAATCACCCATTCTAATACCCACACGCGATACTTTACTTACATAAGCAGGACCAATGCCTCGGCCAGTTGTACCAATAGCCTCATCGGCTTTTTTCTTTTCTTTAAGTTGGTCTAACACTTTGTGATAGGGTAAAATAACATGTGCTGTCTCGCTTATAAAAAAGCGACCCTCTAAGTTAGAACCAAGTTCTTCTACGCCATGCAATTCTTTTACAAGGGCAATAGGGTCTATAACTACACCATTTCCAATAATACAGTGAGCATCACCATTAAAAATACCTGAAGGTATAAGGTGAAGAACTACTTTCTTATCATCAAATTTAAGGGTGTGCCCGGCGTTTGCACCGCCTTGGTAGCGGACTACGAAATCAGTTTTATTGCTAAGTAAATCAACAATTTTTCCTTTTCCTTCATCGCCCCACTGGGCGCCAATAATTACACGAACTGACATAATGAGATATATTTACAATAAAAAAGGGGTGTAGCTATCTACACCCCTTTAAAAGTTTTGTTTAAAACGTAATCATTAACCTTCGTTGAATGATTCTGCGGCTTCATCAACAGATTTGAAGTGTTTAAAAACCGTTATTAGTTTGGTAACAATGAGTAAGCTTTCGATTTTATCGGTAGCATTTGCAATGCGAAGGTCACCACCAGCTTTTCGCATAGTGGTAAGTGCGCCAATAAGCATCCCTAGGCCAGATGAGTTCATGAACTTTACCTTGGCTAGATCTACAACAACGTTGTTTTTTCCAGCGTCGATGAATTCATGAAGTTTTTCGTTTAGGCTAACCGCATCTGGGCCACCCATTACATTACCTTTAAATTCGATAACTACACTATTGTAGCGTTCAGATGTGCTAAAACTCATATATTACCTTTAATTTATTTTTTATTTGGATTTCTTTGATTTGCCTTCAAGTTCTATAACTAGCGAACTAGCTACAAATAAAGAACTATAAGTTCCAAGAACAATACCTATCAAAAGTGCAAAAGAAAATCCTTTCAACACTTCACCACCGAAAATAAACAGCACAAGCACCACAAACAAGGTGGTAAGTGAAGTAATTACTGTACGGCTTAACGTGTCGTTTAGGCTCTTGTTTACCATAGGGATAAACTCCATTCCTTTATGCACAAGTTTATTCTCTCTAATTCTATCGAAAACAACCACGGTATCATTTAGTGAATAACCAACAATGGTTAAGAATGCCGCAATTAGATTTTGATCAATTAAGAGGCTAAAGCTCACAATGTCACTTAAAATAGTAAAAGCGCCAAGTGTAATTATAACATCATGAATTAATGCCACTACCGCACCAGCCGAGAAGGTCCAGTTACGGAAACGGATTAATATATAGATGAAAATTATAACCATAGCATAGAGTATAGACTGAAGGGCACTCATTTTTAAATCTTCAGCGAACTTTGGCCCAACTGTATCTGATTTTTCAACCAGTACCTTATGGCCAGGATAAGTTGCCTGAGTTGTTCTAATGATGATGTCTTCAATTTCATCCATAACAGAAGCATTATCTGTTCGGATTAGAACTTCAGTATTTCCACCGAAAAGCTTTACCTCTGGGGTAGAACCTAGCGGCTCTGAGAGTACTTCTCTAATTTCAGCAACATCTACAGGTTTATCGAATTTAAGTACGATTTCTTTACCGCCTTTAAAGTCGATGCCGTATTGAAGGCCCTTAGTTAATATGGCGCCGAGGGATATCAGTATTAAAATACCTGATACGATGTAGGCAACTTTTCTGTTACCAACAAAATTAATATTTGGAGATTCAAACCATCTCATAATCTATTCCTTTAAATCGTTAAAAATATCTTTAAAATTATCCGAAGCTAATTGCGTCGGCTTTATTGCGGGTTAAGTAATCAATCACAACACGTGTAATGATGATTGCGCTAAATAATGAACAGCAAATACCAGCTAATAGAGTTACAGCAAAGCCTTTAATAGGGCCTACTCCAAAACTCAAAAGAATAATTGCAACAAAACCAGTTGTTACGTTAGCATCAATAATTGCGCTCATTGCGTTTGAATAACCAGCAGAGATGGCTGCTTTCATGGTTTTACCACTGCGTTGCTCTTCCCTAATTCTATCAAATATTAGAACGTTAGCATCTACCGCCATACCAATGGTAAGTACTATACCAGCAATACCAGGTAAAGTTAAAGTTGCTCTAAAACCAGCAAGAATACCAAGTATAAATACGATATTGAGTAATAATGCAAGGTCGGCTACTGCACCACCTGTACGGTAATACACAATCATAAAGATGGCGACAATTACTAGACCAATAAACACAGAGTTTAAGCCAGCGCTAATAGATGCTTCACCAAGGGTAGCACCAACAGTACGCTCTTCCAAGATTTCGAGAGGTGCAGGTAAAGCACCCGACAGTAGAATGTTCACAAGGTCATCCGCTTCTTGTACGTTTGCCATTCCTTCAATACTAGAACGGCCCCCAGTAATTTTTGTATTTACGTTTGGATAGGTATATACATAACCATCTAGTACAATCGCTATCGGCTTGCCGATGTTAGCGCCAGTAATAATTCCCCAACGACGTGCACCTTCGGCATTCATCGACATTGAAACTTCTGGTACGTTAGTAGCAGGATCGAATTGTACACTTGCCTCTTCAATAACATCACCGGTTAACTCCACTTGAGTTCTTACACCATAAAGTGGGTAACCCTCGTTATTTGCAGTAATACGTGCAGGTTTTGCTCCCCACATTACAGTAGTATTACGCGGCAACATGCGTTGTACTTCAGGTGCGTTTAGTAATTCCATTACGCGTGCAGTGTCTTGTGCTAGGGCATAGCCTAATACATAAGAGTTGTCGCCTGGGGTAATCACTTCCATAAGTGGATTTGAAAACGCTTGGTCTGGGCTATCTGCAGAATCTGGAACTTGCGAATAGAACTCATAAACTTGCTGAATAAAAGCTAAAAAATCTTTTCCATCAGCTGCCAATCGAAATTCTAAACGAGCAGTTCCTTTAAGTAAGTTACGTACACGCTCTTTATCGTCAATACCAGGAAGTTCAACAACTATTCGGTCGCTCCCTTGTTTAATAATAGAAGGCTCTGTTACACCGAAACGGTCAACACGAGTTCTGATAATTTCAATTGCACGATTTAATGCACCTGTTCTTTGCGTTTTTAAGAAAGTAATAATTTCAGCGTTAGTAGAACGGCGAGTAATGTTTGCGGCATCATTACGGTAGTAACGACTTAAACGTGCGTTTGCATCGCGGCCTTCATAAGCGATTAGTATTTCATCAATAAAATCGCTGCCATTCGTAAATGCTGCTTCACGAGCTTCTTCAACAACATTGTCGAGCACACTGTCGCGATCGGCACCAGCAAGCTCAAGTACTAGTTGTGGAGTACCAACCTCTAGGGTTACACGCATACCACCTTGGAGGTCAAGCCCAAGATTTAATGAGCGTTCTTGAATGCTTTTTAAGCGTTCTGCATTTTCTATTTCGTATTGTTCTCTTTCCCCAGCAGTAAGCTCATTCATTTGCTTCTGCTCTAAACCCCAGATAACAGTAGGGTACAGGTAATATAGAGTCATGGCCATAAATGCTGCGATAAGGCCAATTTTGAATCCGTTTCCTTGCATGTTGTGTTAGATTATAATTGTTAAATATTAAGTTTAATGTAAAATCGAAGTGGGTAAATAGTCTGCATTAGGCAATATATTAGCATTAAAAATAGGCTAAGAAAACCGAATTTATTAATACCTCTGTACTTGAAATCCTAAGCAGTAGGCTATATTGGAATAAAAGTTTTAGGGGGCACCTATAACTATGCCAAAAGAGAGAGGGCTAGGAGTTGTGGTAACTGCTAACTTATTTTGTAGAAGAGTGGAATGAGTGGTGGGCGTTTGTAATGCGTGTAAGTTAAAAAGTGCAGACTTTGTTAGTGTTTTACTATCGTTCTGCTGAATACCATTAGCTTTAGCTGTGGTAACTATAACACTTTTCGCCATCCCTTGTTGCGAATCCATAAAGGATATCCACTCGGTAAGTAAAAGTCGAAATATTTCGTTTTGGTCAGATTTTTGGAAATCGAGTTCGAAATCTTCGGCATTGGATGTAACAAACGCGGAAGCATTTCTAATAACTGACTCTAACTCATCAGAAGAGTTACCCAATTCTTGTAGTTTTTTTAGAACGCTAGCATCATCATGGTTTTTTAAATGTGTGCCTAACCATGTTGTAAATGCAGAATGCTTAGCCGACTCATTAACTGGTTGCACAAAGTGTAGCAATAGGCTAAAAAGTAGCGCGAGCGTTACAGAAATTTTTGGGATATGTGAACGAAATAAATTCATACAAGCACCTAAGATACATAAACGGCATGATTAATTGCGAATATGAAACACATATTTATAAACATATCTAAGATTATGATAAATCCGAGATACAGCCGGCTATCCATATCCAGTAAAAGGTGTTTATTGGATGAAGTTAAATTGAATTAGAACCTAATAAGTAGCGCACAGGCTACTCATTCTTTAATCATAAAGCCTTAAGCTATACTGTCGAGTGATTTCTGAAATACGATTATCTCATTGAATCAGATCGCTAAAATACCCTGAATCGGGTATTTATGATCTTGATTTTTGAATTCATATTTAAGCTCCAATTAACAAATAGCCACCTGTAAAGGCTCTTTATTTAAGTGGCTTAACTCAGGAGTACAACATGAAAATCAAAAAAATAAGTTATGTACTGCTATATGCAGTGATTATGAGCGTTACTTCTAATGCAGTAATGGCTCAAAGTTCGAGTGATTTATATAATTCTGGAAAATATAATCAAGCCGCAATAAAGTACGAACAATCGGCGAGTAGTAGCCCCGAGCACTACTTATGGGCAGCGAGAAGCTATACCGCTTTAAAGGATTGGGATAAAGCTATACAGATGTACGAAGCGTATAGTTCTAAATACTCAAAAGCTGATAAAGCTGAAATAAATACTATAATTGGTATTTTGAGTGCGTCAGAGGAAGATGTTTATGCCGAAAATTTAGGATTAAATATAAACTCTGAGCAAGATGAGTATCTTGCGAGGGTATCCTCAGATGGAAATAGACTCTATTATAATATTGCAGATAAACCTGGTGGGTTTGGCGGCGAAGACGCATGGTATTCTACTAAAAAACCCGATGGCACTTGGAGCACTCCATTTAATATGGGGCCTGTAATTAATACAACTAGTCACGAAGGTATTTTATCTATTTCTTCGGATGGAAATACGGCAATAGTATTTGGTAATTACGAAGGCCGTTTTGGGGGTGGCGATTTATTCTATAGCTCAAGAATTGGCGATAGCTGGACCGTGCCTTGTAATTTAGGGGGCGATATAAACTCAAAAAATTGGGATTCGATGGCCAGCTTATCACCTGACGGCAAAACCATGCTATTTGTAGCCTATGAAGGTAGAAAAACAAAAGAAGAGGCCAACTATAAAACAGATATTTATATCACACATCTAAAAAATGGCCGCTGGACTACACCTGTACCACTACCACGTACAATTAACACGGCTATGTCGGAAGTATGGCCTTTTCTAAACTCTGATGGACGAACCTTGTATTTTTCTTCAAAAGGGCATCCAGGTCTTGGTGGCTACGATCTGTTTATGTCTCGAAGAATTGGCGATGGCTGGGATAACTGGACAACACCCGTAAATCTTGGCAAGTCAATAAATTCAGTATTAGACGATAGCGATTTAACCGTTCCAGCCTCTGGCACAGTAGCATATTTTAAAAGAGAAACTACAGGAGAGGGTGATGGCTACGGAAAGGATGATATATTTCGGCTAATTTTACCGGCTTCAATGCGACCAGATCCTGTAGTTACCATTTATGGAAATATTACCAACCAAAATGACAGCCTAATTGCAGCGACTCTATTTTGGAGCGATTTTGACTCAGGCGAGCAACTTGGCTACTCTACCAGTAATCCTAAAACAGGCGATTATCTTATCAATCTGCCATTCGGTCGGCGCTATCTTATCACAGCCAATCAAAAAGGATACTTATTCCAGTCCGAAATGCTAGATCTAAAAACTATGGTTGAGGACTCTATCATCTTCTCAGAAAAACTAGGTCCAGAGCTTTTTAGGATGCAAAATGCGTTGAAGAGAATTGACCAAAATAAAAGTGAATATGAAAAGCTACTGGCATCAAATTCCTCAGAATTAGAAGGCCAATTCACTCAGCTTTCAGAGCTTAGCAAAGAAATGAACAAGGCTCAAGCTGATTTGAATGATGCCATTCGCCGTGCAAGGATTAGTTATTTAGAAGATAACTCTGGCTACAAAGAAGTTCGCCAAGACATCTCACTTACCGAGGCTAATGAAGGTGCACGCGTGGTACTCGAAAACATTTACTTTGATACGGGTAGTGCCACTCTACGCAACGAAAGCCAACAAGAATTAGACCGATTGTTTGAAATCATGACTCAATCGACACTTGTTATAGAGATTGGTGGCTACACAGATAATGTAGGTTCAGATGAAACGAACATGACATTAAGCCAAGCACGTGCAGAATCAGTAGTTAGTTATGTGGTTAATAAAGGAATTTCAAACAATCGAATTTCCGCTAAAGGTTATGGTAAGAATGATCCAAGAGCTAATAACGAAACTGCTGAAGGGCGTCAAGAAAATCGCCGAGTAGAAATAAAAGTACTAAGTAGTGGTAGCCAAGAAGGCACGGGTGGTTTACTTGCCGAACAGACTAAAGAAGTGCCGTCTACTGATAATTTGTATGAGTTATATCGCCAAGCCGCAATAGCAGGTGGAACTCCTAAAGGCGCAGCTTGTTACGATTCCAACAACTACAACCCAAACACAATAGTTACTAGTAACAGAGAAAAGAAACCGAGAAAAATTACCACTCGTACCACCTCTCATACTTGGTATTTAGATAGTTCTGGAAAAGATGTAAGTGCTTTTAGTGGAAGAAGTATTTCCTTTATATCGCACAGTGGTGGTGGAACTCATGGTTATTCAAACCTTGGAGGTAGTGGAGTAGGTTTATACTCATCATCGGGTAGAGGCGAACGTAATTTGTGGGGCTACTTTTTAGGAGATGCTATTGGAGGAGGAATAGAGTGGAATCGCTACAAAGACATGAGTGGACTTGTGAAACTTCCTGTTTCATTCGACTACGGTTTTGGCGCTTATTTTGTGTACAACAAAACTACCACTGATTTTGGCCCTACTCCCAACAAGCTGGAGAATTATGCAATAGGTATGGGTGTGCCTATTATGTTAAGGCTACGATATAATATTGAACTGGCTGATATAAAAGTATCACCCTATGCTTCTTATCATTGGAATGCGCTGAATATGGTAAATATTGATGCGTCGAATAAAGTACAAACCAATGGAGATATAATTAATACAACTAGTATAACACCTACGTGGGTAGAGTTCGGTGCTCGTGCTAAGTATAAATTTATTACAGTTGGTCTTGGCGCTCAGTCGGGCGGTGGAGGTGTAGGATCATCTGGAGTTATGTTAAGAGCTGGTCTCAATTTCTGAAATAAAATCTAGCTAAAAGAGTGGTATTTTATACCACTCCTGATTGGGCTGCAGATATTATATTTGCAGCCCTTTTTTGTTTGGTATGCATGTTCATTAGCTGTTGGGTAAGAGTCTATCTTTACTTCATATTCGATTTGTTGAACTTTTTTAATTTCACCCAAACCATTTTAAAATATCGTCGATGGAAGCCGTTACTATTCGGAATGGAATTTTACGAATAGTAATTGTTATGGCTAAATTGGAATTGATCTGAGAATAATAATAGAATTATTATTGCATCTTATTAGCGGATTCTATGACTGTTGCGGGTATTTTTTCTTTGGTGATTTTATCTACCACCAAGGCAATGGCACCGTCGCCAGTTACATTACAGGCAGTGCCGAAGTTGTCCATGGCAATGTAGAGAGCAATCATTAAGCCGATCATTTCTTCATTAAATCCTAGCATCGACTGTAAAAGACCTATTGCCGCCATAATAGCACCACCCGGCACACCAGGGGCAGCAATCATGGCAATTCCCAACATAAATATAAAGCCTGAAAATAGAGATAAACTAATCGGCATCCCTTTTAAAATCATAAGTGCGATTGCACAAGCGGTGATTTTCATTATGCTGCCCGACAAATGTATGGTGGCACAAAGCGGGATTACAAAACCAGCAATCTTTTCAGAAACACCATTTTTTATAGTCTGCTCTAAAGTAACCGGAATGGTTGCAGCTGATGATTGTGTTCCCAGACCCGTAAAATAGGCAGGAAGCATGGTAGCCAGTAATTTTAATGGATTTTGTTTCGTATAAATTCCTGCAATGGTGTAGTATAGCAGAATTAGCAGGATATGGAGTGCAAATATAACGCCGATGATATTTAAGAAAACGGATAGAATAGAAACGACTTGACCACTAAAAGAAATTCCCGTGAAAATCCCTAAAATGAATAAAGGCAGTAATGGAACAATTACTCTTTCGATTAACCACTTTATGATGTCGCCAAAATCTTTAACCATCGATTTTAAGGCAGATGTTTCTTTTAATGATAACCCAAGCCCGATAACAAAAGAGAAAAATAAGGCGTACATCACATCAATAGCCGGGGGGATTGTTATACTGAAGTAAGGAACAAGATCTCGACCAACTTCGGCAAGCTCGGTCGTTTCGTTTACGTATGGAGCCAGAATTGAACTGAACAGGTGTGAAGTTGATAAATATGTTGCGAATCCTGAAAAGAGAGTAGAGCCATAAGCAATTACTGTAGTAATAAGAAGTAATTTGCCAGCGCCTTTACCTAAATCGGCGATTGCTGGCATAATCAAACCCATAATAATTAATGGGATTGAAAAAACTAAAAACTCCCCAAAAAGCGCATTAAAAGTGGTGAAAATTCTATTGAACCATTCAGGCAAATAAAGTCCGAAAAAAATACCAAGAACAATAGCTACAAAAATCTTAAATAATAGATTAGAAAAAATGCGCTTCATTATTTTACTTTTTAATTTTTAATGACACGCTAATATACAGGGATTGTATCAGTGAGCAAATCCTGATTTTGCAAATTTAATTATTAGTAACAGCTGCGCATTTAAGGATTACCAAAGTTGTATTCCAAAAAGTGTGTAAAATTTATTAATGTCATTATTTATCTCTTTCTTAGATCTAATACACGTATAACAATTTTGTGAAATACACACTTTTAGGGCAGCCGTACGCACAACCACCATTAAGGCATTAGAGCTTTATTGTTTTAGAAGTTCATTTTACTAACGATAAAATTCAAAAAGGGAAAAAAGGCGTAGAATTCTATCTGATTCTAAATCAGTAATATCCTAGGCCTAATAAAACACGTTGCACTAATCGAATAAACCTTTAGTTATAGCCAATCGAACTGCAGAAGCTCGAGTATTAACATGCAGCTTTTTGTAAATGTTTTTGATGTGGGTGCGTACTGTATGATGGCTAATAAATAACTTCTCACCTATTTGCCGTTCGGTAAGATCTTCAACAACACCATTTAATATTTCTACTTCTCTATCGGTGAGGTTGAGTTCAGATTGAATCTCTTTAGCTGAATTTTTTTTAACTGAATTTTTTGCTACAACAATATTCATCAACTTTGAGGCAACCAAAGGGGAGAGGGCAGCGCCACCTTCTACAAGTTGTTGAATTGCTTCTACATATTTTTGGATGGGTTCGTCTTTAAGTAGGTACCCAGAAGCACCTGCCAATACCGATTGGAATATTTTATTCTCATCCTCAAAAACAGTTTGAATTAAAATATCAATTTGTGGGTATAAGCTTTTGATAATAGCTGTAGCCTCTATGCCCGATTTACCAGGCATTTCAATATCCATCAAAATTACATCGGGTAATTCCGATTTTTCTAGTGTGGATAATTTAAGAATGGCAGAATCAGTAGTTTCAGCCTCTAGGGTTAAGGTTATATCATCATAAAAAGCTAAACGAGCTATTAGCCGTTCTCGAATTTTTCTCTGGTCTTCAACTATTCCTATTTTAATATCCATAATCATAAATTAACGGAGTTTCGAAAACATTTAAAATACCCTACTCAGGGTATAATGGAAGAGATAAGACAATGCGTGTGCCTACATTCAATTGGCTATAAATAGAGAGTTTACCTTCTAATAGTTCGGCACGGGATCTCATATTGTTAATTCCATTTCCTTCAGAATTTGCGAAGGTCGAAGTAGTATCCATTCCGATACCATTATCTTTCAACTCAATAGTAAGTGAGTTGGTATCTGTTGAGAATGAAATGTTGAAACATGTAGCCTCCGAATATTTTCGAGCATTATTTAGCGATTCTTGAATAATGCGTATCACGTTGAGAGATTGAGTTGGATTCAGAATTAATTCTGAAGAAACAGTCGAGTGAACCTTAACCTCTAATCCTTTTAAATAATGTTGTTGCCGTATTATGTGCCCATTTAAATGATTCACAAACTGCCCAAACTCCACTTGGCTTTTATCCATTAGCCAAATGGTTTCTCTTAAATCAGTCATGGTGTTTCTTGCATCTACATCTAGAGTGGACAATACCTTTTCTACCTTAGAAAGTTGGTTTTTTGTAAGATGAAGATTACTGATTTCAATTCCTGTTATCAGATTGGTAATTTGAGACCCTACATTATCGTGCAAATCTCTAGAGATGCGTTCTTTCTCCATACGCAATCTATTTTCAGCCTCGGCTTTTGAAAGCTGTATCTCTAGCAGGTTCTCTCGTTGCATTGTTTCTCGTTTTATGCGCTGCTGTTTAAAAAGAAGCGTAGCTATTAAAATTCCCGAGCTAAACAAAAGCCCCAATATGCTTACTAGCCAATTTCGTTTTTTTACTTTTAGCTGTTCTATGCTAAGAGTTGCATTTGTTTGTGCAATCTGCTTTTCTTTCTCTTCTGTTTCGAACTGTACTTGTAACTCGGCAACCTTGCTAGCTGTTGAAATATTTAGAAGGCTATCTTTATAAATAGTATAGTTTTTATGATAAAAAAGAGCTGAATCGTATTGTGCTAAATGTTCAAAATTATTTGATATCTGATAGAAGGAATTCTCTGCAAGGCTTGTGTAATTAGTTTCTAGTGCTAGATGTAGAGCTTGTTTGAAATACCGGAGAGAGGAAATAAAGTCGCCCTTTTTGTTATAAGCCAACCCCAAATTTAGTAAATCGGTACCCATTGCTGTAGAGTCTTTAAGTACCTCTCGGATAGAATAAGAATGGCTTAACTGCTTGATAGCCTCATTGTAATCACCTAGCCCTAAATAGACCTCAGAAAGGTTGCCTAATGAGTAAGAAACGCCAAGCTGGTCGCCTTTTTCTTCTTTTATGAGGAGAGATTGAGTTATATAAAATAGGGCGCTGTCATATTCTTGCTTCATCAATTTTACGATTCCGTAGTTATTAAAAGCATCTGCCTGTGTTATAGAACCCGGAAATTGCTTCAATAAGCTAATCCCTTTTTGCATATATACTTCAGCCAAATGTATATCGCGATGCTTTATTCCATAACCAAGCTCAGTGTATTGATAACCAGCCAACCTTGTAGAATCAATTTGCAAGTACAGGTTAATTGCATTAAGTATGTGCTCTGTTCTTTTGTCTTCTTTACCTAAATAGTGGTAAATAATACCTAATTGTGCATTGCTCTTTGCGGCGCCCATGGTATAGTTTATAGAGTCTGCCAAGGCTGCATTTACTAGAAATAAAGGTTCGGCTTCGGTAGCATTTGAAGTGATGAACACAAAGGGAATCGCATTTACTGAATCTATTCTAGATCTAAAACCGCTCTTTTCTTGTGGGAATACTGCTATTGAAACAAGTAGAAAAATAGTGATGCATAAAGTGGTCTTTTTTACCATATTTCTTGCCAGAAATTATACTGAATTAGAAAAGTTGGAAAAAGTTAAGGTAATAATTGTACCGCCATTTAAGACACTTTCAATATAAAATGTGCCTCCAATTTCTTCAGACCTATTTTTCATGTTTTTAAGTCCATTGCCCTCTGAACTACCTAAAACCTCTTCCACATTCATTCCTTTGCCATCGTCTTTTATGGTAACAATGAGTGTGTTTTCTCTAGAAATGAAATCAATTTCAAAGTTTGAAGCCTCTGCATACTTTCTAGTATTATTATGAGCTTCTTGAATTATTCGAGTAAGATTTAAAGAGAACGTAGGGTTTAAAGAATAATTTTGGCTCAATGTACAATTCAATGTTACGTTTAAACTAATCCCATACTGTTTATGCCTTTTAAAATAGCTTTTTAGATGTTCTATAAACTTATTGAATTCGATTGCTTCTTTATCCATTAACCAAATGGTTTCCCTTAAATCAGTCATGGTATTTCTTGCATCTACATCTAGAGTGGATAACACCTTTTCTACCTTAGAAAGGTGGTTTTTTTTAAGATGAAGATTACTGATTTCAATTCCTGTTATCAGATTGGTAATTTGAGACCCTACATTATCGTGTAAATCTCTTGAAATGCGCTCCTTTTCAACATGTAATTTTTGCTGGTATTGAAGCTCTCTGTTCAAGTTTATCATTTTAGCGTTCGAGCGAATTTGCATTAGCACAATTATAAATCCTGCAAATGCAAATGTAGAAAGTGTATAAAACCACCATGTTTTGAAAAATGGAGGTAGAACTACAAATGATATATTAGCCGTTTTGTCACTCCACTGTCCATCAGGGCCTACTGCTGAAACTATAAAGCTATATTTACCATCTGGTAAAAAATCAAAATAAGCAGTTCTTCTTTCCCCAACGTAGTTCCAGTTATTGTCGATGCCCTCAAGCTTAACTCTGAAAGTAGTTTTTTTAGGAGATTGAATATTTAAAGCTGAATAAGAGATTTCAATTTTCCTGTCTTTTGGGGTAAGCTTAAGCGGTTTTTTAATGTCAATATTCTCTCCATCAACCACAAAATTATCTATGTATGGGAAAAAGGATTCTGTTGAAATGGTATTAACTGCAGGATTTACAACAGTGACACCTTTTAAAGAAGCGAATAAAATTTCGCCAGTATTTATTCTCGCAACTGTGGCATTATATCCAGTTTCGAGATTTAGGCTAGGCATTCCATCTTCTGTTGTATATCTAGTAAATTCAAAATTTGAGCTCTCGTTTAGGTTGTTTGGGTCAAATTTATAAATACCGCTTTTTGTACCACTCCAAATATTGCCTTTATCATCCTCTGCCATACCAGTAATTGAGTTGAATGGGATGCCATGTTTTGAATTGAATGTTTTTAAGTTAACCCCGTCATATACAGAAATATTATAACCAGCGGTACCAATGTATATATTCCCGTTAGAGTGTTCTAAAAAGCTTAACACCTGTTGCTCTCCCAATCCATTCGAGGTGTCATAAACGGTGAATGAATCATCGTAGAAATACACCGCTCCTCCTCCTAGACTTCCGTACCATATCCCTCCCGATTTGTCGCTAATCATTGATAAACAAAAGTCGTTTGGCAGCCCATTATCTTTGGTGTACGCTTTTTCAATCTGGTAATTTGAGTTGAGTACATTTATACCTTTATTTGTACCAACCCATAGTCGGTTTTGATTGTCAAAGGCAATGCATCTAGCAAAGTCATTAAGCAACCCATCTTTCTTGGTTAGATGCTTCTCAATTTTAAAATCTACGATTTTTATTATTCCTGTTCCCTGTGTTGTAAACCAAATATTACCATCCTTATCAGTGGCGCTACCCGCAGAATAACCATTCGTTATTTTGGGTGGATTATCGACCGTCTCCCAAATCCTATTTTTCTGATATTTAAAACCTTTACCATTGCTACCTAGCCAAACGGTACCATCTCCACTTTTATTAATACTAATTATTGACGAGTATTCAACACCTTTGGTACGCTCGTTAATTACATTTAATTTATTTTTAACTAAAACAGACATGCCAATTTCGGTGCCTACGTATGCAGTACCATCTTTGGCAAAGCCAACAAAGGTGAGGTAATCTGACACTAAACCATTTTTAGTGGATAGGTTTTCAAATATTCCATCTTTATATCTATCGAGCCCACTTCCATGGTCAGCAATCCAAATAGAACTATCTATTGGATTTTCAGCAAAATATTGAGGGAAATTTCCAGTTAGTCCATCTTTCTGGGACAAATATTTAAAAGGTTCTTGATTCCTAAATATCACTATACCTTCTCCATCAGTGCCTACCCAAACATCGCCGTTACTCATAACGGTTAAACCCCGTATTTTGTCGTATGGCAATGCGTTTTCAGTAGTGAAATTCCTGAATTCTCCATTTTCTAAAATGCTTAAACCACCATTCGTACCTATCCAAATTCGCCCATCAAGGTCGGTGGCAATTTTCCAGATTTCATTATTTACTAACCCGTCACTCTCACCATAACTTTTAATTAGCTCTCCATTATGGAAATAGAATAAACCCTCTCCATATATACCAACAATGAGTGTATCATTATCAATTAATACAGCAGTTTTAGGAAGTCCTCCTGTTTTATCAATTGCTTCGTTAAAAGCCTTTAAGGAATCTCCGGTGAATTTGTACAAACCTCCATTTAAAGCAGGAATCCAGAAAGAGCCTTTGGAGTCCTCAATAATCTCATAAAATGAGCCGCCTTCATTACCTTTTGGAAGGACTTTTAAACTAATGCCATCATATCTAACAAGACCGCCAATATTAGCAATCCAAATGAAACCGGAACTATCTTCATAAATATAATAGACTTCATCTGAGGGCATGCCTTCTTCGGTTCCATAATTTCTGATGGAATAATTGTACCAGAATGCATTATAGTCTATAATACTTTGCGCTTGCGTATTTTGGCTAAGAGCAAAAAATAGGAGTACACCGAGTTGTTTCCACATTATGAGCGTGGTTATTTTAAACTAAATTAAAATAACCAATCGGCGGTAATTTCAAAAAATCATTAAGAACGAATCTTGAAATAATCTTAGCTTATAAGCACTATTTTATCAGGCTCAATCGCTCAAACTCTTGTTTTAAAAACACACCCGTGTGCGACTCTTTATTTTTGGCAACATTTATTGGAGTTCCTGTTGCAATAATGGTTCCGCCAGCATTTCCGCCTTCAGGGCCCACATCTATAACATGATCAGCCGCCTTAATTAGATCTAGGTTATGCTCTATCACAATAACCGTATTTCCTTTATCTACTAGCTTCTGAATTACATCTACCAGCATTTGCACATCTTGGAAATGCAGGCCAGTAGTAGGTTCATCCATCACATAAAGAGTATCGCCAGTGCCTATTTTTGAGAGCTCACGTGCAAGTTTGATACGTTGAGCTTCGCCACCAGAAAGGGTAGTACTAGATTGGCCCAAAGTTAAATAACCTAAACCAACCGAATTTAAAGTGTTTAGCACTCGGCTGATAGTAGGCTGAGCTTCAAAAAAGTCGGTAGCTTCTGAAATTGGCATTTTAAGCACATCAGAAATATTTTTGTGTTTGTAGAATATTTCTAGAGTTTCGCGATTATACCTTTTACCGTTGCATGTTTCGCAGTTTACGTACACATCGGGTAAGAAATTCATTTCAATCTTACGAACCCCATCCCCTTGGCAAGTTTCGCAGCGCCCACCTTTTACGTTGAATGAAAAGCGTCCCTGATCGTAGCCTCTAATTTTTGCTTCAGGCAATTCGGCAAAAAGTCGGCGTACTTGGTCAAAAACCTTCGTGTAAGTACCAGGATTCGATCTTGGAGTTCGCCCAATGGGGCTTTGATCTATAGATATTATTTTATCGATATTATCTAAGCCTTTTATGGAGTCGTAGGGTAGGGGAACTGATTTAGATTTGTAAAAGTGATTGGATAAAATGGGAACCAAGGTCTGATTTATCAACGAGCTTTTTCCACTTCCACTTACTCCCGTTACAGCAATGAATTTGCCAAGAGGTATTTCTAAATCTACATTTTTTAAATTATGACCACGAGCATTCTTAATAGTTAGCTTTTTGCCACTGCCTTTTCTAAAAGTGGATGGCATTTCGATTTGTAGATCGTCATTTAGATATTGAGCAGTAAGTGAAGTCTTGCTCAGCTCACTCGGTTTGCCAGCCGTTACAATTTCGCCACCATTAACACCGGCGCCTGGGCCCATATCAATTACAAAATCAGCATGCTCAATAGTTTCTCTATCATGCTCAACAACAAGCACACTATTGCCTAAGTCGCGTAAAAGCTCAAGTGATTTTATAAGTTTGATGTTATCGCGTTGATGCAGGCCAATACTAGGCTCATCCAAAATATAGAGAACGCCCACTAGCTGAGTTCCAATTTGTGTTGCAAGTCGAATACGCTGAGCCTCACCACCACTTAGAGTTTGCGCTTCGCGATCTAAATTCAAATAATTCAAACCAACATTGAGAAGGAAATCGAGCCTATCACGAATTTCTTTAAGAACTTGGCTCCCAATTTTCTGTTGGCGCTCACTAAGGTTGATGCGGTATAATGTTTCACGCAGCTGCTCAATATCCATCTTAACAAGGTCGTGAATATTGTAGCCATCAATTTTATAAGAGAGGGCTTCCTTTTTTAGCCGGCCACCTTTACACGTTGGGCAAACAACTTTGCTCATATACGCCTTGGCTTTTTCTCGCTGTTTAGGCGATTTACTATTCTCGTACTGTTCGAGTATTAGCTGGCGTAACCCTTCAAACTTATGCTTGTAGGTAACAGAGTTGTCTTTAAAGTCGTAGCTGACTGAGTATTTAGTTTCACCACCGCCGTTCATTAAAATATCAAAAGCTTCAGCTGGATACTTTACAAAGGGAGTTTCAAAATCCAAGCCTAGTTCATCTAAAACAGCTTTTAATTGCTTAAAAACGAATACATCGCGTGGTACGCCAAGGAATCGGAGCCCACCATCAGCGAAAGATTGTTCTTTGTTGGGAACTAATAAATCCCAACTCACATCGTAACTATGGCCCAATCCACTACAGCTTTTACAAGCGCCGTAGGGCGAGTTGAATGAAAATAGATTGGGAGCAGGATCTTCGTAAGCAACTCCACTCTCGAGATCAAATAGTTTTTGAGAAAATAAACGATCGGTATATTTGTCACCTTCTTTAAAGGAAAGAACTACATTGCCATCGGCCATTTCTAGCGCTAGATGAATACTTTCTGCAATTCGCTTTTCACTTTTTGGACTAATTACAAAACGATCTACCACCACTTCTATATTGTGAGTTTTGTAGCGATCGAGCATCATCCCTTTCTCAAGTTCTTGGAACTCTCCATTTACCCGAGCAGTTAAAAAACCTTGTTTTATAGTTTGATCAAAGAGCTCTCTATAATGTCCTTTTCTGCCACGCACAACGGGTGCCAAACAGTAAGCTTTGGTGCCTTGAGGCATTGCCATAACAGTTGCAATAACTTGTTCTGCCGATTGCTTTTCCATTTTATTACCCGATACATACGAGTAGGGAATGCCAATTCGTGCATAGAGTAAGCGTAAGAAATCATAAATTTCGGTAACAGTTCCAACCGTAGAGCGAGGATTTCTATTGGTTGCTTTCTGATCGATGGAGATAACTGGCGAGAGTCCGTCAATAAAATCGACATCTGGGCGCTCCATCATTCCCAAAAATTGGCGCGCATAAGCAGAAAGTGATTCTAGAAAACGGCGCTGTCCTTCTGCGTAGATGGTATCGAAAGCTAGGGATGACTTCCCAGAGCCAGATAAGCCAGTTATTACAACTAGTTGATCTCTAGGGATGTCAATGTCAAAATTTTTAAGATTGTGCTCGCGTGCACCGCGTATTACAATATTGTGCTGCAAAGGAATGTATCAATTTAGAATTTTCGCCAACATAGAAAATACATAACAGCAAGCAGAAAAACTCCATTCCTTATTAACTAAACTAATTGCCTTTACTAACTGGATTTTTTACAAGCATATTATAATTATGTACAAAAAGGCGATTAGGGAAGAGGCCGTCTTCATCTTCAGAGAACTCCTCTTTTATACGTTTCACATAATACATAGAAATTTTTCCAAGATTATGAGTCTCAATTTCACCTCTACTTTCACAATCAAAGAACTGTTTAATTCTTAAGTAAGTGTTTTCAGAAATATTAATTCCATTGTTATCGGCGTGTTGCTCTAGTCGGGAAGCTATGTTAACCGTTGTACCCCAAATATCGTAAGCAAAACGGCGCTTGCCAATTACGCCCACAACGGCAGGCCCCGTATGTATACCTATGCGAAGAGGGAAAAATGGTATTGTAGAGCTTGCCTTCTCACTGATTTTTGATATGAAATGCTGCATTTTCAGTGCAGTTAGCACGGTGTCGATAGGGTGTGTTTGAGTTCGTTCTGGCAGCCCCCCAGCAGCCATGTAGCTGTCGCCAATGGTTTTTATTTTTATGAGATTATGTTGGTCGGCATAAATATCAAACTCATCAAAATAGAATGAAAGACTTTCGATTAAATTTTCTGGTGTTATTGAAGCCACTACTTTAGAAAAGCCATCAAAATCTGTAAACATAATTGTTACATCATCGTAACGCTCGGGTGTTACGTTGCCATAAGCTAAAAGGCTGTCTGCAATTTTATGAGGAAAAATATTTTGGATGAGCTTTTCATGCTCACTCTTAGCGTATTCGAGTTCTTGATTTATTGAATCTACTTCTTGTTTTATTTTTTCTAGCTTTACATTTTGAGCTAAAGTATTTTTATAAGTAGATACAAAAAGGTTCATTAGATGGCCAACATCAGCCTTAATGTTATACTTTCTATTTTCAATAGTTACTTCATACTCTTCCTTTTCGTGATAAGGCTGAATAGGAGTACTTAGTAATTCATCAATTTTGGCAAAAAGTGTTTCATCATCATAAGGCTTTGTAAGGTAGTTATCGGCACCACTTGCAATTCCATCCATCAAGTATTCTGTAGTTACAACACCTGCAACTAAAATTACTGGAATCTGACAAAGCCTAGAGTCATTTTTGATTTTAGAGCACAATTCATGCCCATTCATAATAGGCATATCAACATCGCTTATAACAAGATCGGGGTATTCTGTGCGCACTAATTCGAGAGCGTCTTGTCCATTCTGTGCTGTAATTACCTCATATCCTTTTTTTAGCAGCTTATGCCGTGTAAGCGTAACTAAGGCAGGATAATCGTCTACCACAAGTATTTTTGACTTGGTATCAAACATGATTAACTAAATTTTTAAATACCTGAATATATCTATGATTTAGGTAGGATGTGAAGTGGGTTTTTTTTAGGAAGCATTAACATTAAAAAACTGATACCTTAGAGCCCTCACAACTCAATATAAATATGAATAAGAATTCTGATACTATGTGGTCACCCACATCATGGCAAAATAAGGCCATTAAACAATTACCAAAATATCCAGATGAAAAACAGCTGGAGCAAAGCTTTGAAACTTTAAAAAGTTTACCCCCTTTAGTAACATCATGGGAGATTGAAGCCCTCAAACATAAGCTAGCTAATGTAGCCGCAGGCAAAGAGTTTTTATTACAAGGAGGCGACTGTGCAGAAAGTTTTGAGCACACCACTTCGCCCAAAATTGTAAATATGCTGAAGGTGCTACTGCAAATGAGCTTTATTCTAATTCACGAAATGGGTGTGCCCGTTGTACGTGTTGGACGAATAGCTGGCCAATATGCAAAACCGCGCTCACAGGACTTTGAAAATGTAAACGGCGAAGATATTCATAATTACCGTGGCGACCTCATAAACGGTTTTGAAGCAAATGCAGAATCAAGAATGCCAGATCCTAAGCGTTTAGTGGAAGGATATCATAAGGCAGGATTAACTCTCAATTTTCTGCGAGCTTTATCGGATGAAGGCTTTGCTGATTTGAATTACCCAGAGCAGTGGGAGTTAAACTTCATGCTCAACAATAAGTATTATAAAGAATACGAGGCTATGGTGAATTCCATCACTAAAGCTGTAAAGTTTATGGAAACTATTTCTCCTGATACTTTTTCGTCGGTTCAAAAGGTAGATTTATTTACTTCACACGAAGCGCTGAATCTTTATTACGATACCGCCCAAACACGCCAAGTACCTAGAAAACCAGGCTTTTTTAATTTAAGCTCGCACTTAGTTTGGGTAGGTAATAGAACCCGTGATTTAGATGGTGCACATGTAGAATACTTAAGCGGTATTGAAAACCCAATTGGTATTAAAGTTGGGCCTCCTTTCGAAGTTGACGAGACTTTAAAGCTTATAGAAAAACTCAACCCGAATCGTGAGCATGGTAAGATTGTAATGATTACACGTTTTGGAAGAGATAAAATTGAAGAGCAAATGCCCGCTCTTATCCGTGCAGTTCAGAAAGAAGGCTTCCCAGTAGTTTGGACCTCTGATCCTATGCATGGCAATACGTTTTCTACTAAAGCAGCCATCAAAACCAGAAATTTCGACGATATTCTGCAAGAAATAAAGTCTGCATTCGCAATCCATCGCGCTGAAGGAAGTTATTTAGGTGGAGTACACCTAGAACTTACTGGCGATAATGTAACCGAATGTGTAGGCGGGGCAAATGGCCTTACCGAAACTGGACTTGGTCAGAATTATGAAACTTTCTGCGACCCACGCTTAAATTACGAGCAAAGTCTAGAAATGGCTTTCTTAGTAGCCAAAGAGTGGAAACTGAGTAACTCGTAGTTACTAGCACACTTATTATTATTAGGTATTATAGGGATTGGAGATTTGAACTACTCATCTCCAATCCCATATCCTAACCCTATCTATTATATCTAAATATTGGCTTTTTTGAGAATTTTAGAACAATTAAGCTAAACTTGCTCATCCCTGTTGATGTCAGGTTTTTCGTTGACAGTTTTTTATGAAATGGCTAGTAGTTCTATTACTAATATAAATCTTGTTTTGGCAACGTCCATGACTCTAGTAGTATTTCGCCTATGCAGGGCTTGGTGCTTCGAGGTAATTTTATTTACGAGGGACTTCACCAGCTCGTTAATATATTTCGCTCTTTCAGAGCTTTGTACTATCTATTTACAGACAATAAAAGCGAGTTATTGTTCATAAGTATCAGCACATTTACCATTTTTTTAAGCCCCAGCGTGATGATATATGCTAGCATGGGGTGAAGCCCCATGAAATGACAATAGCATAAAAATCAAAGCCCTGCATGAGCGAAATACTAGAGGATGATATTATCCGGAATGCTCGGGATTGTTGGAAAGAACCAACCAACCCAAATCCATCACCGATTTACCAAGCATCTACAATTCTGAACAAGACGACCTATTGGGAGTCGTTATGGGGATTTCCAAAAAACTCTGCCAGTTTTTCTGTGCACTGCCTTCCCGTCAACTTTGCGCTGACATCCTTTCTACCTCACAAAATTCAGTCTGAAAAAAATTCATAATAAGATTGTCGCACTGTCAGCCTTCTGTCACTTCAATGCTGTGGCATACCCATTGCATACTATTAAGCGAATGATGATTTAAATTTAACAATAAAAGTGAGAGGCTTAATCATGGCACTTATTAAATATTCAAGACCAAATACAGATGTTTTTTCAAGAACATTTAACGATATAGTTGATGAATTCTTCAACGTACAAAACAACAATTATAAAACAGATCGTTTTATGCCAAGTATAAATATTGCGGAAACAGATACTCAGTTTGAGATTTCTGCGGAGCTACCAGGCGTAAAAAAAGAAAATATTAAAGTAGATTTAGAAAAAGGTCGCTTAACTATTAGTGGCGAACGCTTAATGGAAGAAAAAGAAGAAGGAAAGAACTACCACCGAATAGAGACAAACTATGGCATGTTCACCCGAGCTCTACATTTACCAGAAGGTATAGATGAAGAGAGCATAATTGCTAAATACGAGGATGGTGTGTTAGATATTACCATCAATAAAAGTCCTGAAAAAGCAAGGAAACAGATTGAGATATCTTAACAAGTAGTATAGATACAAAAGTCGGAGCTATCTAATCTTAGCTTCGACTTTTTCTTGATTAAATTTTGTATAAAAACACAATAAATGCCGTTTTTATCGTTTTAGTAACAGTTCAGAACTATAAAAAAGGAAATAAAAATGAACACAACAATTAAAAATATTTTTGGTGTTGCAACAGCTATTATTGTGCTGTTAGGTTTTAACGTGATTAAAGACAGTACATTTTCGGCATCGGATAACAATACAGTAGCGGGTACAACCACTTTAGTAGATGCAAACACAGCCGAGCGACCGGCAAATATAGTGATGGAGTTCAACAACGCTATTGTAGATATAGCAAGTAGAACAAATCCTGCCGTGGTAATGATTACCACCGAAAAGACAACGGAAGTAAAGGTATTTGATCCTTTCTCACAGTTTTTTGGAAGTCCATTCGGTAATAGAGGGAATGAAACTAAAGAATATACACAGCGTGGCTTAGGCTCTGGAGTAATTATTTCTGATGAAGGTTATGTACTTACCAATAACCATGTTATTGAGAATACCGACAAGATTAAGGTTCGACTATTCAACAACGAAGAAGTTGACGCTACTTTAGTAGGAAGCGATCCACAAACGGATATTGCCGTTTTAAAAATAGACATTAAAAATCCCCCAACAGTAAAAATGGGAGATAGCGAAAGCTTAAAAGTTGGCTCTTTTGTGTTGGCAATTGGTAGCCCATTAAGTGAGAATTTAGCACATACAGTTTCATTTGGAATTGTATCAGCCAAGGGCAGAAGTATAAATATTTTGAGTGATGTGGGCGGTTATGAGGATTTTATTCAAACCGATGCCGCTATTAACCCTGGTAACTCTGGTGGCGCACTTATAGACATGAATGGCGAGCTTGTAGGTATTAACTCAGCCATTGCATCGCGCTCTGGTGGGAATGATGGTATTGGTTTTGCAATTCCAATAAATCTTGCCAAACGTATTATGGAAGATTTAATTGAAGATGGTAAGGTTTCGCGTGGGTACTTAGGGTTATATTTTGGTGGCGAAGTGGACCGAACCATGGCAAGAGCACTTGGATTAGGAGATGCCCGAGGTATAATTGTAGCTAAAGTAGAAGAAGATGGCCCAGCGGAAAAAGCAGGTTTAAAAGAACAAGATGTAATTGTATCTATCGATGGAAAGCAGATTAGAGACTGGAGTGCATTCCGCTCTAACATTGCATCAAAAAGACCAAACGATAAAATAAAACTTGGTGTTTTAAGGAATGGCAAAAGCAAAGACGTTGTTGTAACACTAGGCGAGCAAAATGAAGATGTGCTTGCTGCAACACCATCTGTAAAATCGAAAGATTTACATGCTAAATTAGGCTTTGATGTAACAGGGTTAACATCTGATATAAAACAACAGCTTAGCTTAAGTAAAGATGCGGAAGGTGTTGTTGTGAACAAAGTTGAAAACTCTAGCAATGCTTTTAAGCGTGGCTTAAGAAGGGGAGATGTTATAACCTCTGTTAAGAATACAAAGGTAAAAAACACCGAAGAATTTTATAGCGAGCTAGATAAATTGGCCCAAAAAGGAGATGAAGTTATTCTTCTTACAGTTTTGAGAAATAATTTGGAACAATTTATAGCATTCGAACTTTAAGTATTTATTGTACCCCGAAAAAACCAAAGCCCAGGTCTTGAACGATCTGGGCTTTTTTTATTTATGAAGTTTTTAGGCATAGAGTGGGTATTCCAGTGGTAATAATTTCTTTTCGTTAAGAACGTCCCGTTCGTTATGCCTGCCCAAACATCTGGTTCTAGTGCGTGGGCGATGTTGATGAATCTTTGTTTATTGTCCCGAGAATTCTGGATCAGGATAAAAGGATGTACAGGATTGGATTAGAGCCAAAATTAAAAATCCGAGTAATCAGTGTAATCCCTTCAATCCGTGATTCAAAACGATGATTACCGCGAACATGAACACCTGAGGATACGCCCAAAATATATCTCTCCCAAATTTCGGTGGATTTGCACGCATCTTTTATAAAACAATCCTGCCCATCGATGCCTAATTTTTATCTGTTTACCACGAGATAAATCTCGGGGCTATTCATATTCAACACCTTCGGTGTTAGGCTTCCTCGTAACGAACTGTTTCAAAAACGATAATCATCGCCACCACAAACAAACTTCGAATTTGGCAAGGAAAGTCCTCCTCCTTGAGAAGGATCCCGAAGCCTCGGGAAGAGGAGGTCGGTATTGATGGGCTTTGAACAACCAAAATATTCTATCAACCAACTCTGTCAAAGTTGAGATTGCGTTGAGTTGTAACTGAAACTGGATCTACTCAAGTTCCAAAACAGCTAGTCTTCAAAATATTTATACTCAAAGTGTAACAAAATAAGGTGGTAATACTCTTGTATGTAGTAGTGCTGTGATATACAGCTTGCGGTGACACGCAAAGGGGTGAGATAACTCATCCATTGGAAGGACAGTTTTGAAGGTAACTATTAACCTGTCGGGTTGAGTAACCCGATTACAAAATTTGAGCTATGAAACAACCAATGGAACAAGCTGAGAAGATTGCACGCGCAAACATAAAGAGCATTAGAACAGTATCTGAGTGGGCGCAATGGATGGGTTATGAAAACCCAAAATACTTCGCTAGGGTATTTAAAAAGATCTATAGTGTATCACCGAAAACACGATTGGTACAAATTCGAATTGAAGCATTTCATTTGTTAATTAAAGGATATCCTGATATTAGTAGCTACGAAATTGGGCAGGAACTAGGCCTTGGTGACGAGCATGATTTAAATAAATATATAAAGAGACATACAAAAAGCCCACCTACTAAGTGGAAAAATGGGTAGTAATATTGGGTAGGAAAAATAGGGAGTAAAAGAATTTGCTGCATTTGAGTTTATAATTTAAAATGGCAGTGAGCCATGAATTTGTAATCAATACAGACTATGAAATCATCGAAATATTTTAGGTGGATTTTAGGGGGTGTCTTATTTATAGCTGGTGTACTTAAAATTGTTGCACCAGAGAACTTAATCGAGGTACTTATCTTTTTCGGTTTAACAAATGAAGTGGTGATTTACTCATTTGTTTATGGAATTTCAATTATTGAACTGGCTTTAGCACTTGCGTTATTTTTAAACAAGAATCCTAAAGTAGTAAGTACTTCAGTCACATTTTTTAGTACTATTTTTCTGTTAATAAGTGTTTTAGGATACACTAATGATTGGCAGCTTGCTTGTGGCTGTTTAGGCGAGTTTACATACGGCAACTTTGACCTAATAATGGTAAGTAGAAATTCAGTTTTGCTCGTTTTATCTATTGGATTGGTAATTGATAGTTTTAGAAAAAACACTCCTATGATGGGTTCAATAAAAACAAATAGAGGATAGAATCATGAAGATAAAAGCATATATAAATAATATAGCAGCTTTAGTAACGGTGCTAATGCTAGTAGGTGGTTTTCAGATGTCGACATCTACTACTAATTCGCTGATTCCTAGTAACATTTCGTTAGATACCGTATTAGGAATAGAAGAAGCTTATGCTGGTCCTTGTGGAAGGAGAGGTTGCAATGGATCCGAAAATTTATGTACAAGTTATACTGTTTTAGAAATTCGTGGAATACAAATAACAAGGTATTGTTCAGGAATAAAAAAACCGATTAAAGTAGAGTAAAATTTATTCATTAGAAATATAGAAAGGCGTATCAAATAATTCGATACGCCCTTTTTTAATGTTTAACCCTCCATAGATGAAGTTAAATACTATAACTTTTCTTATTAGTATTATTTTTTTTGTTCATTAATGCTAATGACGATAGAAGTATTTACTTAATTGATATGGATAAACAATACTTCTCAAATGGAATAAAGATCAAATCTTTAAAGACGAACTTAATAGTGGAAGGTCATTTCATATGTCGATAAGAATAACCCTATTTGATGGTGTTGAACAATTAAAAATTTTTCATGAGTACTCTCAAACAGATAGTAGTTATAAGTACTCTTTTAAATTACCCAATTATTTAAAATACTACACTATCAATAATAGTAGGATTGAAACCCATGAAGTCGAAAAATTTGATAATTATTATTTGTGGGTGTATGAATATGAAGTGTTTAATTAACGAGCAAGTATAGACTTAAATATAAATACTTATTTCGATTACCTTTCAGTTTAGTGTAAGCCCAGCTCTTTATAAACCATCTTTGGGTTAACAATTTAACAAAAGTGCCTAATTCCTGATTTAAAATAATAAAGCATAAATGGAGCAATCAAATGAGATACTACATACTTTTATTTATTCTAGCCTACTCAATAAATACTTCTGCACAGGGCAAAAGAATTATAGGAGATTATAAGCTAGAAGTAATCGAAGATATTATACTTTCTGATTACGATATATTTACCCCAGGTTTACCTGCCATTACTAGCGATAATAAACTAGTTTTATTTGACTTCAATCTCTATAAATTATTTGTATATAATTCAGATCTTACAAATTACCAAAGCTTTGGAAGTAAGGGAAGAGGGCCAAAAGAATTTGGTCAAATTTTCGATATAGATGTTAATTCTAAAGGAGAGATATTATTACTAGACACATCTAATAACAAAATCATTAAAGTAGATGCTAACGGTACTTTTAAAAAAGAAATCCCTATTGGGTCTGGTTCTATTAGACCTTTAAGATTTACAATATGTGATCAAAATAGCATAATGTATATACTCTCCTTCCAAAACAGTAAAGACGGTTTTCTACATCAATATGACAATGATGGGAAATTAAAGAAGTCATTTAGTAAGACGAAAATTAAAGGCTTAGAATTCGCATATCATACAGATGGTCGGCTAGATTGTGACGATGCTGGAAACCTTTATTATGCAACATTAGCCGTAAATGAAATAAAAAAATATAATGCTAATGGGGAACTAATTTACAACATGCCTGTTTTCGACTCGGTACCAAATGAAAAAATAACAGAGAGGGACGGTAAGTTCGTTAGCCTAAATCCTAGTGCTACCCGCTTCAGTGGAAACATCTATTACATTGATGGAAAGCTATATGTAAGTTACTCAGGCGAGGCAAGTTACTCCTACCGTTACATTGACGTATACAATGAAGAGCGTCAAGAGTATCTATACTCCATTCAATTCCCATATAAATTTCAAAGATTTGTTATTACTAAAGATAAAATTGCAATACTTAGAGAGGATGAAAATGAGGAGTCGTATTTAACAGTTTATAAGTATTCATATTAAATCATTTCAACGTGAAATGGCTATCAATAAGTTTCTTGTTCTTATTACTCCTACTTCTTTTAGGTTCAAACTATAAAATTTACAAGGTTCAGACAGAATCCATGGCTGATGTAATTCAACCTGGTGATTATGTCATTGTTTTAAAACAGAACGCTCTTATTAAAATAAAATCAGGCGATATTGTTGCTTTTAGAAAAACAGAAACTGAAAAGGAGAGTGTTGTTTTTGTCAAGCGTGCGGTGGCACAAAAAGGAGATGTCATTATATCGAGCGGGGCTGGATTAATCATACATTCAAAACTATATCCCCATGATTCTCTTTATGATTTAATAGGATTAACAAGCGACACTGCAAACGGAAATTACTTTTATCTAAAGTTTTTGTCGAAAGAAAATTCCCACCCTGAAACCACTGATTCAACCTCTAGTAATTTCCAAATAGCTGTTCCTCATGATTCCTATTTCATGATTGGAGATAATTATTATAGAAGTATGGATAGCAGAGTGTGGGGCTTTATAAAACAAGATGAGATAATTGGCAAAGTTGTTGCAATTCTTTGAGATTTATAAAACATTCTGCAATTTATGAATTGAACTCCAATCAAGCCTCTTATCTAAATCAAGAAATAGAACTCTGTAACTCCCAATCCTGCCTTTCTAAACTAGTCCTAGCCTCTACTACTGAAATTCCGTCATAATTATATATTGGCACGGTTTTGGACATATTAGATTCAGAATAAACCAAGAGGAAATAAGAAATGAATCTGAATAAATATACTTTAAAAGCACAAGAAGCTGTACAAAAAGCTTTAGAACTTGCTCAGGCTGGGAATAACCAAGCCCTAGAACCAGAGCATATTTTAAAAGCTTTTTTGAGTGATAATGAAAGTATTGTGCACACTTTATTAAGCAAACTCGGCGCGAATACTGTAGCTATAAATGAGGTTGTAACTCGGAGCATATCCCGACTTCCAAAAGTTCAGGGAGCGTCCATTTCGGGGCAATATTTATCGAGTAATTCTAAAGATGTATTCGATAAAGCACAGAAGGAAGCAACCGCTTTGGGCGATGAATATATTAGTTCTGAGCACGTTTTAATAGGGCTTACAGAAACTAAAGGAGAGGTTAGCACGCTGTTAAAAGATCAGGGTGTTACAAAAAAGAATATCCTAAAAGTAATGGTTGATGTACGCGGTAGCCAAACTGTGGACGACCCCAATGCTGAGAGTCGCTTTGGAGCGTTAAAGAAGTATGCGCGGGATTTAAATGAACTTGCCGAAAAAAATAAGCTAGACCCAATAATTGGACGTGACCAAGAAATTAGGCGCGTAATGCAAATTTTATCTCGCCGAACTAAAAATAATCCCGTTCTTATTGGGGAACCAGGTGTAGGTAAAACTGCAATTGCAGAAGGCATGGCTTTGCGTATTGTTCGAGGTGACGTTCCCGAAGGGCTAAAGTCTAAACGTATTATGGCGTTAGATATGGGTGCTTTGGTGGCTGGAACTAAATTCCGTGGTGAATTTGAAGAGCGTTTAAAAGCAGTTATAAAAGATGTGACCGACTCTGATGGCGAAATCATTTTATTTATAGATGAGATACACACTTTAGTAGGGGCTGGTGCCACAGAAGGTGCAATGGATGCCGCCAATATTTTAAAACCGGCGCTTGCTCGTGGCGAAATGAACGCTGTTGGTGCAACAACTCTAGATGAGTACCGAAAATATATTGAAAAAGACAAAGCCTTAGCGCGTCGTTTACAGACTGTACTAATTGGTGAGCCTTCTGTAGAAGATACCGTTTCAATTCTACGTGGCTTGCAAGAACGTTACGAAGTGCATCATGGAGTGCGTATTACAGATGCCGCAATTGTAGCCGCTGCCGAGCTTTCGCATCGTTATATAGCCGACCGATTTTTGCCAGATAAAGCCATAGATTTAATTGATGAAGCGGCTTCTAGATTACGTCTTCAAATCGATTCTCTTCCTGAAGAGTTGGATGCCATAGAGCGACAAATTCGTCAGTTAGAAATTGAACGAGAGGCTCTAAAGCGTGAAAAGGAAAAAGGAAAAATTGAAGCTATTGAAAAAGAGCTTGCCGATTTAGAAGAGAAGCGAAGTACCATGCGTGTACATTGGGAGCAGGAGCGAGATCTTATCCAGAAAGCCAGAGAATTAAAAGAAGCCATTGAAAGTAGTCGGAACGAAGCCGATAGAGCTGAACGCAAAGGTGATTACGAAAAAGTTGCAGAGCTTCGGTACGGAACCATCACCCAATTAGAAAAAGATTTGAAAGAATCGAAAGCTAAGCTAGACGTGATGCAAGAACATCATGCCCTTCTAAAAGAAGAAGTGGATGCAGAAGATATTGCAGATATTGTAGCTCGCTGGACGGGTATCCCTGTTAAAAGAATGCTAGAAAGTGAGCGCCAAAAACTGCTGCTACTCGAGGATGAACTACACAAACGAGTGATTGGTCAGGAAGATGCTATACGAGCTGTTTCGGATGCTGTGCGACGTTCCCGCGCAGGTTTGCAGGATGAAGATCGACCTATTGGCTCATTCTTCTTTCTAGGATCAACAGGTGTGGGTAAAACAGAGTTGGCACGAACTTTAGCCGAGTTCCTATTTAACGACCAACATGCCATGATTCGAATTGATATGAGTGAATACATGGAGAAACATAGTGTGAGTCGTTTAGTTGGGGCACCTCCAGGTTACGTGGGCTACGATGAAGGTGGACAACTCACAGAAGCCGTTCGACGCCATCCATATTCCGTAGTGTTGTTAGATGAAATTGAAAAAGCACATCCTGATGTGTTCAATATTTTGCTGCAAGTGTTAGATGATGGGCGCCTAACTGATAACAAAGGTGTTACCGTAGATTTTAAAAATACCATTATTATAATGACCAGTAACATTGGCTCGCATCTTATTGTACAAGAAATGGAAAAATCGAATGGTGAATTGACTGAAGAGCAAAACAAAGAGCTTCAAAATAAACTCATTGAGCAACTAAGGAAAACGATTCGTCCAGAATTCCTTAACCGAGTGGATGACATTATTGTATTCCACCCACTTGATAGAGCACATATACGTTCTATCCTAGACATTCAGCTAAAACATGTGCATGCATTATTAGCTAAAAATAAGGTGGAATTGGTAGTGCCAGACAACATTAAAGATTGGTTGGCAACAAGAGGATTTGACCCAATTTATGGTGCACGTCCACTTAAAAGAGTAATACAGCAAAATATTACTAACAAGCTAGCCACTCAACTACTTATGCGTGATAACGACGATCCCGTTACCTACGAAGCTACTTTAAGCAAAGATGGAAATAGCATTCTATTTGCCGAAGTGATTAGCGATGTAGAGAAATGGGTAGAGTAATCACGGAATGATTGCCTTCTAACTCTGTCAGGGTTCGAAACCTTGACAGAGTTAGAAAACAATTGATGCAACTTTCCCACGATTTTTTGACGCTATTGCGTAAGCAGTTGTAGAAGCAAACTCATTCGTTGCTAATTTTATAAAGATATAGCCAAACTGGGTCAGGATTGTAGATGTTAGATGATTCGTCTGACGGATTTTTAATTATCCTCCAACAAAAACAAAATTGGGTCATCCTGAGGATACCTCCGAAGGATCTTTACATGTATTTAAAAGCAATCAGTCAGAAAACTACTTGGAACCATCAATAGAATAGATCCATTCTTAGGAAGGCGGGCACTAATTTAAATATGGCCAAATAAATGTTCTGTCTGCAGATCCTCAACAGGTAATCTGTCAACGAATTATCTAACATCTACAAGGATGACCAAATTACTTTAAATAAACCAAAACTATCAACGAATTGCTTAACATTTCTAAAATTGCCTCAGCATTGTTTTTGGCCAAAAGCCCTATCGTTTTGTGGGAATTGTTATTACTATGCATTTCCTAATTAAAAAAACGACTTATGAAATCTCTTTTCACAACTTTAGTGCTGTGTTTACTTGTTGGCACCTCTACCGTAACTGCCCAATGGAGCTCCGACTTAATCACCACCCCCGAAAGAACTAGTTATACCGAAACATCGACCTATACGGATGTGATGAAGTATATCCAAGCAGTTCAAGCCAAATCAGATCTAGTGCATCTAGAATATATGGGCACGAGTTTGGAGGGCAAGCAAATTCCTGTGGTAGTAATGGCAAATCCTAAAATCAGTACTCCTCAGCAGGCAGTCGCATCTGGGAAACCTGTAATGTATATCCAAGGAAATATCCATGGTGGGGAAGTGGAAGGCAAAGAAGCATTGCAAATACTAATGCGTGAAATTCTTTTAGGAGATAAAAAACACCTTCTTGATAATCAAATAATCCTATTCGCGCCCATTTATAATTCCGATTCGAATGATAAAATGGATGCAAAAAATAGGCCATCTCAAGAAAATAGTCCGCTTAAAGCAGGGCTCCGTTCAAATAGCCAAGGCTGGGATTTAAATCGTGATGGAATAAAAATGGAGGCACTAGAAACCAATGGCCTCGTTCAAAATGTGTTGAATAAGTGGAACCCTGAGGTTTTGGTAGATTTGCACACCACAAACGGCACTTGGCATGGATATTCGCTTACGTGGGCACCAAGTTATCAATATGCTGGCGAGCCGGGTCCATATAATTTTACGTGGAATAAAATGCTTCCCGAAATAACTCAAGTCGCAAAAGATAAATATGATCTTCATTTTGGACCTTATGGTTGGTACAGAATAGATCAAGGTTGGCCACCAAAAGCTATTTATACATACAATCATCATCCACGCTATATGGTAAATCAGATGGGTTTACGTAATAAAATCGGAATATTAAGTGAAGCTTTTTCGCACGAGCGTTTATACCAACGTATTTATTCTACACATGCTTTTGTAACTGAGATTCTAAATTTCACCAATAAAAATGGATATGAAATCGCCCGAATTAATAAGCAGGCAGAGGATGATGCCATTGCAAATGTGAAGAATAATGCAGGAAAGGTGAAAAAAGGGGTGCGATTTAAAATGGTTCCACTCGAAGATACTTTTACTCTGCGTACTTATGATTACACCACCTTTACCGATGATACAGGCAAAACACAGTATCTACGTTCGCCTAATATTATTGATGTGCCAGACGTTCAAAACTACAGCAAATTTGAGGCAACAGTAGAAAGTACTTTGCCCCGTGGTTACCTGATACCAGCGGAGCTAAAAACTATTGCTGAGCATTTGCAAAAGCAAGGCGCCACTGTTCAAAAACTCACCAAGAAAGTGACGGCAAAAGGAGATGTTTTTGAAATTACAGCATTGAATAAAAGTCCACGTGCATTTGAGGGACACAATATGGCTACCGCCGAAGGGGAATTTAAACCAGCTACAAGAGCCTTCAAAAAAGGAGATTATTGGATTGATTTAGCACAACCACTAGCCAATCTTATCTTCTACACACTCGAGCCACAGTCTGATGATGGACTTGTAACCTGGAATTTCTTTGATGAGTACCTAGAATCTAAAGGCGTAAATACAAAAAACGTTGAATACCCCGTCTTCAAATATTTTGAGTTGAAGTAAAAGAAAAGGTTTTGTTTTAGATTCAAATTCTCAATCCAAAAGCGTAGTTAGCTAAAGAATTCAAAAATAGCTCCAGAGGAGCTTTATGCTAATAGCAATTTGTAAGCCAAAATATGAAATAACTCCGTAGGTGCGGCATATTAGGATAAATGGTTGATATTATATTTATTTAAGTAGAGAATGATTTCAGGTTTTGCTCCGCTGGAGCTTTGGTTATATGGAATCTTACTTTACTATTAATATGTTGCCGCCCTGCGGCTGTTGCCTAAAATGAATCAACATAAATTCCCTAACCGGCCTCAATCTCAATCCACAATAAACTCAAAAAAAAGTCTCCCGCATGCCGGCGGGGAGAAAATCAACCAAATAGTTCTTTTAAGTTAATAACTTCAAAGCTCTAGCACGGGTAGTCTCTGACTTCCATTCGGTCCAAATGTCTGGCATACTGTTATCCTAAAACTGTTGGCGATAATGCAAATTGCAAACCTGCCTACCGCAGGCAGGCTTGTTCAGCTACAACTCTTAAGCCACAGACTTAAGAGAACATTGGGGCCTACGTGACGAGTAGATTCAAAACATAGCCCCGATATTAATCTGGTGCTGCCCCAATAAGTGTGAATTTTCTAAATCCAGAATCTAATTCTGCAAGCCAGAATATTCAGAAAGATGCCCCTGATCCGTTTCTAAAAGCACATTGTATGCTTGTAATTTAACACGGCTATCAGCACCTTCAAAAATGCCAGCAATTTCACGGGCTTTAGTATCAAAGAAGACGTCGAATAGATAGTTGCTGGTTGCTTTACGTTTGGCATCACGAATTTCTTCTAGCGCCTTAAGTACGTTCGCACGAGCTTGTAACTCGTCGGTTGTAAATAAATCAAGTCCCTTTCGGTGATAGGTATAGTAAGCTTCACGAAGTGGTTGATAGCTGGGGCTTAGAAGGTCACCAATTAAAGTATTTCTATTTCGGCGATTATTAGAACTACGTAACCAACTAGTTGAAGATGTAGTTTGGGCAAGATCCACAATATTCTGCGCCTTTCTAAAATAAGGTGTGCCGCCAAGAGGGGAAAAACTATCAAAATCATAACCCAATCCAAGATAGATAAGGTAGTCTATAAAACCGGTCAGTTCTTCAAACTGTAACTCATCGTGTATAAAAGAACGACCTTGTGGGTAATTAAACTGCCAAGAGTTATCGGTTATAATAATGGATGTTGTTTCTGTATTAGTATTATAAATAGGCCGGCGCAGAGAAAAAACTACCCTAGATGAAAAATCAAAGTTGGTAGTACCGCTTTCTATAACAATCTGCATATTACAAATGATACGCTCTCTTTCTTGGAATTCTATATCCGTCCATTTGTACTCATTTATATAATCTTCAATGCGATTTTCTAGCTCGGTTACATAAGTAAAGGAAGCACCTTCAAGAAGATCATTATTCACAGTTACATCACAATTAAACTCTTGTGCTTTTGTGGCAAAAGAACATAAAAGTAAAAAGAATATGGTATAATAAAGCCTTAGTTTGTTCAATGTTGTATTAACCTTTAGAAATTTGATATTTTAGAATAACTTCTGCCCAATGATACGAATACGATTTCATCTAAATAAAATTACTTTTCTATTCCTGCTATTTTGTAGTAGTAATGTAGCTATTGCACAAGTAAATATGGGCGCAAATGGTCTAGGTATTGGGCAAGCTACCACTGCTTTAAAAGATAATACATGGAGTTTGTTTTCAAATCCCGCACTTATGCGCAATGATAAGGTTGCAATCGGGTTTTATAGCCTTAGAAATTATGGCTTTGCAGAGATTACTGATGTTGCCGCAGCTGGAAGTTATCCCACTAAATTTGGTGTAGCCGCAGTAGGTTTTCATAGATATGGAGACGATTTATTTAACGAAACTCGTGTTCGGCTAGGCTATTCAAATAGCTGGAAAGAATTAAGTTTTGGGGTGGCATTAAATTATAATTCCATCTCATTTGGTGGTCCTTACGGTTCTGGAGGCGCTTTAGGTGTAGATGTTGGCTTGGCGGCTAGGCTTGTTGATGGTTTATGGCTTGGCGCTAGAGGAACGAACATAAATCGCCCTTCATATAAAGGAATTAACGAAGATTTACCTAGAGAGTTAGCAATAGGCTTATCCTATCAGCTAGCAGAAATGGCTCTATTTAGTTTAGATATTGTTAAAGATGTGCGCCACGAAAAATCTATTAGAGGTGGTGTAGAGATGAAAGTTATTGGTGAATTAAAGGGCCGAATAGGAGTTACATCTGCACCCAACACCTACTCTTTTGGACTTGGTTATGGCGAAGAGCGATGGGGCATTAACATAGCAATTCAACGACACGAATTATTGGGAATCAGCCCAGGTTTAGATTTGAACTTATTCTTTTAGATGAAAAAATGGCTTGTCATAACAACTATTTTTCTAGGCTTAGCGCATTCTGTAAAAGTTCAAGCTCAGCAAGAAGATTCTGTGCGTACCCAAGTTCAGGAGCAGCTAGAGAAAGCCTTTGAAGAACTTGAAGACGAAGAAGGACTTGTTGGCGAAGATCTTATTCAATTTCTCGAAGATTTAGCTGCCAATCCCGTTAATATAAACTCTGCAGGCATTAACGAATTTCTTCAAATTCCTGGCTTTAACCTCAAAATAGCCAGTGCTGTAATTAGTTACAGAAACAAAAAGCCTTTCGAAACCAAAGAGGAGCTGCTAAAAGTGAGTGGAATTGGTAGGGTAACTTATAACCGTCTTTCCCCTTATGTAACTGTTGGCGGAACAGCCTCTCGGTTTAAGGACATGTATAAGCGCCCAGAATATTGGCTTGGCGGACGTAGAATTGAGTTTATATCGCGGTTTCAGCAAGATTTGCAGGAACAAGAAGGATATAGAAGATCTGCTGATGAAGGTGGATATTTAGGAAGTCCAGTTAAATACTATCAACGGTTGAAACTAACTAGCCGACATCTATCGGTGAATTTTACCCAAGAGAAAGATGCTGGAGAACAACTTAAAAGTCCGGCAGGATTTGATTATAACTCTGGTCATATTGCTCTTACACAAAATGGAAAGCTTAAAAGTTTGGTGATAGGGGACTACAGCTTAAGTTTTGGGCAAGGTTTGGTGTTATGGACTGGCGCAGCTTTTGGTAAAGGCCGTGAAGTGATACGAACAGCGGGTAAGAACGAACGAGGTGTAAGAGGTTACTCATCGGCACAAGAGACAGATTTTTATAGAGGTGTTGCCGCAACTTATGGTGAAAGGGTAGAGTTTACAGGATTTTATTCAAATCGAAAGAGAACAGCATCAATTATAAACGGAGATACAACCCGTTCCCCGTCTTCTTCAGGTTTTCATAGAACTCAAAACGAATATGACAGGCGAAATAATATTGACCAATTAACTTTTGGTGGTCGTGTTCGGTTGAATTCTAAGTATGGCTTGCTAGGTGCAACAGCATATCGAAATGAATTCAGTACTCATATTGCAAAAGCAACTAGTTTAAGTAATATGTACGACTTTGAAGGCAAGGGAAATTCGGTAGTTGGAGTAGATTATAGAGGATTAGTTGGCTCAGTTTTAGTATATGGCGAATGGGCACGTAGCGAAAATGGTGGAATGGGCGGCGTAGTAGGAACTGAAACTTCAATTACAAATAATACGGACCTTACCCTGCACTACAGGAATTACGCCAGGGATTTTCAATCGACTAGAGCAGTAGGTTTTGGTGAAAGTTCTTCATCTCCTCGAAATGAAGAAGGTTTTTATGTAGGGATTCAACATCTATTAAATTCTACAGTTACACTTGCAGCCTATGTAGATCAGTTTAAATTTGCAGAACCAAGAAGAGGCCTCACTCAGGCCTCAGAAGGTTTTGATGTTTTGGGACTTATTGAAGCGAAATTCAATAGAAGTTTAAGTGCGTATTTACTTCTCAGAAGCAAGGTTAAAGGCGAAGAATATAATATTATCAATGACAGAGGGCTGGAGGAAGTTTTGCTTGGCGATAATAAACGATCGAGTGCTCGCCTTCAGGCAGATTACCAAGTAAGCAGAGATGTAAGAATACGATCTAGGGTGGAATTCACTAGAAGTAGAAAGGCTGGCGGAGAATGGGAAGATGGCTTCTTAGTATTTCAAGACATTCGCTTTTATCCTATGAAAAAGCTCCAAATTGACGCTCGATTCACACTATTTGATACTGAAAGTTTTGATACACGCGTCTACCAGTTTGAAAACGATTTATTGTACGTAATGTCGAACGTGATGCTATCAGGACAAGGTCAGCGTAGTTATTTTGTGATAAAATACTCAGCTATGGATCAACTAGATATCTGGTTAAAATATTCCGTCAGCTACTTCGAGAACGTACACACTGTCAGTAGTGGTCTAAGTGAAATAAAAGGCCAAATGAAAAACAACATCGGCATCCAAATTCGTCTGAATATCTAACTCTGACAGGGTTAGGTAGATGAAGACTGTATAGGAAAATGATTCTCCAATCCTGTCAGAGTTGGCTGCGGCCCAAATCCTTGCTATTGGGGGATTTAGGAATTAGGTAACTCAGAATTAATACCCCATTGCTTCGCAATCAAAAACAAGGTCACATAGTACGCTCAAGAGTCCTCCCTCTGAATTAAAACAATCCCGAGAATTCGGGAATTCCGGTCTTCCTCCAAAGGAGAAAATATTTGGATCCCGATACTTCGGGAAAGATTCTAGACGTAAGATTTAAGGCTTTTGGCTCTAACATTTAGAGTCGAGTAATATTCAATGGGTATTGAGAATTAAAAATCTTACTAAGACTTTCTTTATACTTATAAATTATGTATAAATAATAGCTTTCCCTCCTTGGGGAGGGACAGATTTCATGCCTGCATGAAATCAGGGTGAGGACGGAAGGGCAGGGATTTCGAATATGCCTAATCCTCGTCACGAAGCTCCAGCTTCCAGTGAAGAAAATCCTTTGACTAACTAATAATCAGTTCTGTCATAAATAACCTAATCCAAGGGTATATTTGATGATGCACTTAACACAGTGAACAACCAAGGGAAGCTGGATCCTGCCGGCAAAGGCAGGGTTCAGCCAAACATTACGAACGGGACGTTCGCAACGAGGAAAAAGTATCTATACAATTCTAGTAATATTAAACGCATGCATTATTTAATGAAAATCTCTCATTATAAAACTGGGTCTATTTCCCCATGATGAACAATCATTATTTTGTCAGAATCAGAATGCTCAGGATTTGAGGATGTACAAGATAAGATTTGAACACCCATCAAATTACTCTAAACCTGGGATATATCTAGCTCCGGAGGAGCGACATATTAATAGAAAGAATCCACGCCACAAAAACCATAGCTCCAGCGGAGCTACACGGTCAATAAGATAATATTCTGAGTATTCAGAAATAGAGCCCGCGATTGTGAACAAGGCTTCTGAGTTCTAAACCGGCAGGCTTCCAACAGGCGCTACGAACGAGACGTTCGCAACGAGGAAAAAGTATCTATACAATTCTAGTAATATTAAACGCATGCATTATTTAATGAAAATCTCTCATTATAAAACTGGGTCTATTTCCCCATGATGAACAATCATTATTTTGTCAGAATCAGAATGCTCAGGATTTGAGGATGTACAAGATAAGATTTGAACACCCATCAAATTACTCTAAACCTGGGATATATCTAGCTCCGGAGGAGCGACATATTAATAGAAAGAATCCACGCCACAAAAACCATGGCTCCAGCGGAGCTACACGGTCTATAAGATAATATTCTGAGTATCCAGAAATAGAGCCCGCGATTGTGAACAAGGCTTCTGAGTTCTAAACCGGCAGGCTTCCAACAGGCGCTACGAACGAGACGTTCGCAACGAGGGGTAAAATAAATTACATTTCTAAATACTAATTACTCAATACTAACTACTAATCAAAACCTCATCCCTAACCCCTCAAAACTCAGAGCTAACAGATTAATCCTCTTTGTACTTGTAATACTCAGAATAGGTGCGCTGGTAGTAGCTGTAGTTCGTGTAATAATCGGTGCTTTTCTTAGGATTAAAAGCATTTAGTACCACACCAACAATATCAGCATTTAAGTGATTTAGTCCGTCGATGGTAAACTCCATCTCACGTCTAGTAGTTACATTAAATCTAGAAACCAAAACAATGCCATCTACTAAGCGAAGGAGGGATGCCGAATCTGAGATTATTCCGTAAGGAGCTGTATCCAAAATAATATGATCATAATCGTTTGATAGATCATCGATAAGTTGTTTCAAACGACGGCTATCTAGAATAGATGCAGGTTCAGGAGTTTTTCTACCTACAGTAATTAAATCTACGTTAGGTGCAATAGTAGAACGGAGAACTTCTTCCTTGCTAGCAGTTCCAAATAAAACATCAGTTAATCCAGGCTCTCTATTTTCGCCAAAAATCTTGTGTTGCGTAGGGCGACGTAAATCCAAATCAATGATAAGAACTTTTTTGTCGGAACCAGTAAAGGTAACCGCTAAATTCGCTGCTACCGTACTTTTCCCTTCTCCTTTAGAAGAGCTAGAAATCATTAACACCTTATATTCCTTATCAGGATTAGCATATACAATATTAATACGCAAACGTCTATAAGTCTCAGATATAGGGGAGATATGGTCGAAAAATGTAACTAATTGATTAGAAATTGATTTGTCGCCTACGAACTGTCGCTCTAGTGGGTCGAGCTCACCAATTATACCAAAATCTGGTATAGCCCCTAGTACTGGGATACCATACTCTTTAAGAGCGTCGGTAGACTTAATAGTATCATTGAGTTTTTCTTTCAGAAATATAAAACCAACTCCAAACAAGCCACCTAATAAAAATCCTATAATGGTAATAATACGCTTTTTCGGCTTTATGGGATCAAGTGCAGGTACGGCATAATCTAAAGGTCGTCCTAAGCCAAATTGAGTCTTTTCCCATAGGCTCATTTCAGCTTGCTGGCTAGAAACTTGCAAATACATTTCTTCGTTAATACGAACATCCCGCTTGAGGCGAGCTAGTGCAATGATATCATCTGGTAAACCTTCAAATCGGGTGTTTACCTCATTAAATCTAGCAGCAAGTACCTCATTTTGTGTTTTAAATTGTGTTTGCTCAACTTTCAGTTCTAAAAGCTTCTGTGTTATTTCAGAAATTCGTTGTGTTACCGTTCCGTCTTTAGAGCCCATAAAGCTGAGATATAAATCGGAACCAGAACTAATAAGTTTGTTAGAACGCTCTTTAATTTGAGATTTTACTTTGCTAATCTCAGTATCTAAACGAACTATGTCAGAATTATTAGGAGATATACCTGGGTTTTTTGTAAGATAAAGGAGCCTTTCAGTTTCAAGTTCAGCAAGCGCATATTGATAACGCTCTATAATAGGTCCAACAGCATCTGAATACTGCTCGGCTAGGCCAGGCTTTATTTCTTCAAGTTGTTTCTCGTACTGCTCAATTCCAGAAGTAACAGCCACTAAATTTACTTCAAGTTTTTGTTTTTCTACTGAAAGTTGTGAAAGTGTTGAAATAAGCTCGGCTGCTTGGGGCTCTACCGATATTAAATTTGTTGCATTCATAAACTTTTGAAGAGAATCTTCTGTCGATTCTAAGCGATCTTCAATTCTTGAGCGCTCTTCATTCAAAAAGTTTAATGCCGAAACAGCCATTGCTCGGTTTTGGTCAGTAGAAAGGGTCGAATACGTATCCATCGTTAAATTAATGATGGTAGCGGCCTCAGTAGGTAATGGGCTCTCAAAAGATATTGAAACAATGTCCGCATTTTTATCAGGCTGGTTAAAGCTAATTCCGTACCTATAACGCATGGCAACGGTATCCATACTTGTAGTAGTAGAATCTATTGGATAGGCACGCCAAAGAATAGGGAATTTTCTGCCATATTCGTCAAATCCAACATTGTTTATACGGACAGCTAAATCGTTACTTAATTTTCTAGACTGTAAAATCTGTAATTCGTTTACAATGGTACTACCTACACCAATACCGTAAGAAGTAGTAAGTAAATTTGCGAGGTCAGAACCAGCATAAGAATATCTGTTTTTACTCTCACTAATCATCATGGTACCCGTGCTCTGATAGATCGGAGTCATCATGAGAGAAAATACGGCAGCTAGTATTGTAAATACAGAAACAATACCAATTAAGGTCCATTTATTTAATAATAGAATATTAAATAATTTAAGTAAATCTATCTCTTGTTCATCATTATACGAATCATTTTGGGCTATGGTATTGTACCCATTCGTATTATAACTATTTTCTTTCTTACCGTTATAGTGCATCTCTTAAGCTTGGCTGATTATTTAACTTCCTAAATATTTTCACAAAGATAGGAAAAGAAATTGTCAATGCTACTATTATTTAGCTACTAATAGCCTTAGTTTAGCACTTTGCAATAACATTTAAAAGGGCAAATACGAATACGCATGCCTAAGATAGCATTAATTTCAGATATACACGGTAATTTACCAGCATTAGAAGCTGTGTTAGAGACACTAGATAAGCATAACCCCGACATCTGGCTCTGTTTAGGAGATATTGTTGGATATGGCCCTCAGCCGGCAGAGTGTGTCCAAATTATAATGGATAGAAAAATTCCCACAATTATGGGGAATCACGATGCTGGAGTAGCAGGTAAATTAACACTTAAACATTTTAGAGACCCAAATCGAAAGTTAATCGAAATGTCTCAAACCCTGCTTAACACTGAGCAGTTAGAATGGCTAAGAAATTTACCATACACCTTAACCGATACTTCTACTTGGATTGCTTCTCATGCCACTCCTATTGATCCTGAAAAATGGATGTATTTAGATAGCGCTATTAGAGCACGAAATGTGTTAAATGAAATTGAATATCCACTCTGTTTTGTGGGACATACACACGTTCCAGCACTAGTTTCTAGCCAAATAGGGAATTTAAACTTTGCAAAAGGGAATAGGCACTTAATAAATCCTGGAAGCGTAGGTCAATCAAGAGACAATGACTACAGAGCCTCCTGTGCCATCATCGATACTGATAAATGGAAATACGAAAACATTCGTGTAACCTACAACAAAGAAAGTGTAGTAGCTCGACTCAATGATTTAGGCTTCAGTCGATCAGATGCTCGGCGATTAATGAGATATTAAGAGCTAGTTTTGAGTTTTGAGCTGTGAGGCATGAGGGGAAAATAGTAGCCAGTATTGAGTATATATAATTTAGGGATTAGTTAATAGTAATTAGGTGATTATGGGATTGCCCGCTCAAACCACATAGCTCACTCCTCATACCCAACAAAAGTCTTTGCGAATACTATGACTAAATCAAGTCAATTATGCTGATTTTTTCCATTGATGTTCGGTTTTCAGAATATGGTCTGGATCATACTTTACTCTATTATTCCACATAGCACAATACAGGCGTATCAGTTTATTGATGATGTTGTTGATGGCTACCAGTTCGTGTTTACCTTCTGCAATTTTCTGTTCGTAGTAGTCGTGGTAGTGATCCTTATGGTTTGCCACGCTGCGAGCGGCCAAATGCATCAACCGTCGCATTTCAGAGTTTCCATATCCAGTGGAACGAGCTGGGCTTTTTACTGAGCTTCCAGAGCTTCGCCCGTGTGGGGCAAACCCAAAACGGGAGGAAACCTTTCGAGCGTCGAGTTGATCTTCTCCCGCAAATAAGCTTAGCCAAAATCGTCCGACTATTGGCCCTATTCCAGGAGCAGTGCGCATGCTTTTATATCGCTGGGACAGATCCGCATCCTGGCTAATGAGTTGATCCATCGTCTGTTCAAGAAGATCGATATGCTGGCTGAGAAGATCAATCTGTTGCCTCCACATGCTCGTTAATTGGCTCATATCTGCATCATGGGTATCGGCTTCGGTATACTTGTTTTTGAGAGCTGCACGCTGGCTCACCATTTTACGACGCTCCGCCTGAAGTCGCTTTATTTGACCTACAGCAGGTTTTGGAGCTACCGCTGGTTGCAGTCGATCACTGAAACGATCTCCATATTCGGCTAGGTGATCGGCATCAAGCTCATCCGTTTTGCGGTGATGTTCCCAACTTACTTTTTGCAGAGCAGTGGTTTTTACTACGCTATGCTGCCAGCCAGCCTCGGTAGTCCATCGCAGTAAAAGTTCTCCATACCGTCCGGTGTGCTCACTGATAAGTAGGGTTTTTGATTTGCTTGCCTTCTGGTCAATCAGCCACTGCTCGAGAAGCCTAAAGCCCTCCATCGTATTTGGGACCTGATATCGAATTCCCCGGCCACTCTGGCGATTAAATAAACAGATATCTAGGACTAGTTTCGAAATGTCGATACCTACTATAAAGCACCATTTTATTGTAATTTTCATCGTAATTCCTCTATATTATTTAGTAGTTGAAAAGCTGCCTTGTAGTTATCATCCCGCCTCTTTTAAAAAGATATACTTACCATACTATTTGGGCTTTGATAACTACCAGCCATGACAGGCTTTGATTCGCAATATGGGTTTTTACCCAGAGGAGCCCAGAGATTGCCTGCCATGGTTCGGTAGCTTTATTTGTTAGTAGCTAACCAACAAAATATTTTACAGGAAGTCTAAAAGAGGAGACTATGATTTATAAATTAAGCTCATAAGTATCAACGACGCGGCAATCTCCCCGTATCAACTTGGGATTCTAAACAGCGAGGCGGAAATCCTGGTTATTTCATTTTCATTCGAATCCGTTCACGCCGCAAAGCTCAGCCCTCACAGCTATATTAGTGAGTAATCTTAAAAGTTTTCTTATGTCTTATGTCTAGTATCTTATATCTTCAAAAACATATCTAACCAAAATAGTAATCAATGAAAGGCATAATATTAGCAGGTGGCAGTGGAACTCGATTATATCCTGTGACCAAAGCAATCAGTAAACAGTTAATGCCGGTGTACGATAAGCCCATGATATATTATCCGCTTTCCGTACTCATGTTAGCGGGAATCAGAGATGTTTTAATCATCACCACACCCGAAGACAATGAGAGCTTTAAACGATTATTAGGGGATGGCTCAGAATGGGGAATCAAACTAAATTATGCCGTGCAACCCAGCCCAGACGGACTGGCTCAAGCCTTTATTATAGGCGAAGAATTTATTGGCAAAGATGATGTCTGTTTAATATTGGGCGACAATATATTTTATGGGCAAGGATTTACAAAAATTTTAACAAAAGCCAAAGACCAATTAAAAGGAGCCACCGTATTTGGATATAGAGTAAGCGATCCAGCACGCTTTGGTGTAATTGAAGTTGATGAAAACAATCAGGCACTTTCCATTGAAGAAAAGCCACAAAAGCCTAAAAGTGATATCGCTGTTACAGGATTATATTTTTACGACAAACGCGTAATTGACATCGCAAAAAATGTAAAACCTTCTGCACGAGGAGAACTAGAAATTACAAGTGTAAATCAGGCCTATCTAGAACTTGGGGATTTACATGTAGAACCATTGGGAAGAGGATTTGCTTGGTTAGATACTGGAACGCACGAAGCCATGCTAGAAGCATCCGAATTTGTAGAGATTATTGAAAGGCGACAAGGACTTAAAATTGCCTGCCTAGAAGAAATCGCTTGGCGACAAGGTTGGATTGACAAAACAACGCTCCTAGCCAAAGCCGCCGAACTAAAAAACAACAGATACGGCCAATATTTAAGCAATCTTGTTGGGCCAGGTATCAGTTAGCAGTGAACAAATAACAATAAAGTAGGAACTGGGGAATTGGAGATTAGGGGACTAGTGATTAGTATACTTTCTAAGAAAATCAATTATCCATTAAAAATAATCACAACTTATTATCATCTAATTCCGCTCAAAGCTCAATGCTCGTAACTCACGAATATTTTTGAACTATGATGCTATATATTAATAATAACCAGGTAATGAATAAATCACATTCATCACATGCATCATGAAAATCACAGTTCAAACGAAGGAATGAATAAGTAATTAATCCATAACTATTTTGAACTATGATTTATGTGATTAAGTGATTAAACATTATATATTATTACTTATACCCAGCAGGGATTGAAAATATCACAGTTCAAAACGATGATTAACCTGTAAGCCCATGAGAGTTAATAAAGAATACAAATATTCGGATCTTACATCCAAGATAATTGGAAGTGCTATGCAAGTGCATTCAATTTTGGGTAATGGATTTCAAGAAGTAATTTATCAGCGGGCTTTGGGGATAGAGATGCAAGAGCAAGGCTTAAATTTTTCACGGGAGGTTGAAATGCCAGTTTTCTATAAGAAAATACCCATTGGCAGAAGGAGGGTTGATTTTATGATAGAAGAGATAGTAGCTGTAGAGATTAAAGCGGTTATTGAATTAAAAGATGTCCATATAGCACAAGCTATAAACTATTTGGAAGCCTACAATTTAGAAGTTGGTTTGTTAGTCAATTTTGGGTCAAAATCGTTACAATTTCATAGGTTGACCAATAAATATTTTAAATCATGATAATCTCATGCATCAGATAAATCACAGTTCAAAACAAAGACAAGTCACATTAAAACCCATGAGTTCGTTTGAACTATGATTTATGTGATTTAGATGATTAACTATGATGCTTTTTATTAATAATAACCAGGTAATGAATAAATCACATTAATCACATGCATCAAATAAATCACAGTTCAAAAATATGAGTAATGAATCGTCACCCAGTACCCTTTATCAAAAATCAACTCACACCTCAAAACCCACTCCTCATTCCTATCAAAAGTCATTGCTAAGAGCCCATAATTTCTAATATAAACTTAGAATATCACCGACGAGGTCTGCCTGCCGAGGTAGGCAATCTCCCCGAGTCAACTTGGTACTCGTACAGAACGCCCCGTTTGGAATGCATGATAGGAACCTCTGGTTCCACGAAGGTTTAAACTGTTCTTAGATAGAGATTTCAAGAGCATCCTTCTATAAGTTTCATCTATATTATATTGCATATTTTGAACCAGAGGGTAACAACAAGTAAAGCTATCATCGAAATACCTAACATATACAGCGACAACCCAGCTCTTTAAACATCTCAAATTATCTAACATCTAAACCATCAAAATTAAACTCAAAAAGTTGGTAATAAATCAATATCTTTGCGAGCAACATCAAGAAGAATATACTATGAATCGGTTTTTTAAGACATTAATACTAGGATTGGCAGTAATATTATTTGCTGTAATACAATCCGATACAGTACAAGCACAAAATCAACAGCTTAACTATAGTCAGCAATTTAGATTAGGTGATCGTGTTATACGCATTGCAGAACCAGGAGAACTCGTAGACTCCGTAAATGTTTGGGGTGATGTAGGTAGTTCAGGGCGATACCTAGTACCCAAAGGAACTAGTCTTGCCAAGCTTATATCCTACAGTTTTGGTCCAAGAACACTGCAGGGCAATGAGACTCAAATAGATTGGTCAAAAATGAGAGTTGAAATCAATATCCAAGAATTCGATTTCGAAGATGGAGAAGAAGAACTAACAAAATTTAGATATCGTTTCGAAGAACCCTTTCCTGACGGGATGAAAGATTTTAAACTCAAAAACAACCAAACTGTGGCCATACGTGTAAAACGTAGACCCGCATTTAGAGATTATCTAAGCATCGTAGCCTCCACGCTATCCGCACTTGCCACTACCATTATATTGCTAGATAGATTGAGTGGGAAATAGCTAGAATAGCTGTGAGGTTTGAGCTATGAGTAGTGAGGACTTGAATTAGTTATTGGATTCTAAAGACAGAATTCAGAATAAAACTCAATCTCAATTCAAAGTCTTCATACCAGTTAATAGTTATCAGAAAATAGTACTCAATTACACTCCTAATCAAAGTGGGTCATACCGCACCCAGATGCGGTATCTCCCGAATGTGCCAAAGAGCGTTGTTTAGAAAATCCTCTTTCGTTTGAACTATGATTTATATGATTAAGTGATTAAACATGATAAATTTCACTATTGCTCAGCAAACAAAAAAAATCACAATCATCCCACGCATCAAATAAATCACAGTTCAAAACTATGAGTAATGAATCGTCAGCCAGTACCCTCTATCAAAAATCACCTCACACCTTAAAAAAACACAGCTCTTTTAATTTTATAACTTAAAAGTTCTAGCACAGGAAGTCTCCGACTTCCATTCGATCCATACACCAATAAACACACAGAATCCTATCCTCTTAGGATGTGCCTTTAAATCCAATCACACCACTCGCCTAGCCAGTAACTTTTCCAAAGCTTGATAAACTTCTGAACATATTTAAATCCCCAATTTAACTTTGGAAAAGTTAAGATCATCAGCCAGTCATATTCACTTCAACAACCAACAGCAGCGATGCCGCACCCAGATGCGGTATCTCCTGAATGTGTCACTGAGCGTTATTTAGAAAACCCCTTTTTTTTGAATCAGGATTTACAGGATTACATCCCGAAGTCTCGGGAAGGATTTAGAATCTCTTAATTAATAATCTAGCCCAAACCACCGACCTCTCTCAATCTCTCCTTCGCAAGGAGAGAGGTTATATTCCAAGTATTATTAGTTGGTACCCCTAATAATAACAAGTCATTGCGAGAAGTCCATAATTTATAATTCGACCTAGAAACCCACCGACGAAGCAATCTCATGGAATCGATTTAGGATTTCAAACAACGAAATTTTCACCTAGAAACACAGTTCTTTTAAGTTTATAACTTAAAAGTTCTAGTACAGGAAGTCTCCGACTTCCATTCGATTCATACACCAATAAACACCCACAATCCTATCCTCTTAGGATGTGCCTATAAATCCAATCACAACATTCGCCAGCAGTAACTTTCCCAAAGTTCTATAAACTTCTAAACATATTTAAATCCCCAATTTAACTTTGGAAAAGTTAAGATCATCAGCCAGTCATATTCACTTCAACAACCAACAGCAGCGATGCCGCACCCAGATGCGGTATCTCCTGAATGTGTCACTGAGCGT
>Ga0265293_10001086_pt1 | contig 61108 bp, 54 predicted proteins | sample Munlanlewell138R_FD_192505 | JGI IMG/M metagenome (GOLD analysis project Ga0265293, IMG submission 192505) | Leachate microbial communities from a municipal landfill in Southern Ontario, Canada - Leachate well 138R | ecosystem: Engineered > Solid waste > Landfill > Unclassified | place: Canada...
CTCCGCTACTCTTTAGGAGGCAACCGCCCCAGTTAAACTACCCATCATACACTGTCCCCATACCGGATAACGGCACAGGTTAGATCAAGATCACAACAAGGGTGGTATTTCACGGTTCGACTCCACAGATACTAGCGTATCTGCTTCAAAGTCTCCCACCTATGCTACACATGTTGTAACCCGGAACAATGTAAAACTGTAGTAAAGCTCCATGGGGTCTTCTCGTCCTGGTACGGACAGACGGCATCTTTACCGCCAATGCACTTTCACCGAGTCCTTCGCTGAGACAGTGCCCACATGATTACTCCGTTCGTGCAGGTCAGAACTTACCTGACAAGGAATTTCGCTACCTTAGGACGGTTATAGTTACCGCCGCCGTTCACTGGGGCTTCAGTTCAGACCGTGAAGCCTTCGCCTTAACCTTCCAGCACCGGGCAGGAGTCAGCCCCTATACATCCACTTTCGTGTTAGCAGAGACCTGTGTTTTTGATAAACAGTTCCATGGGCTCTTTTGCTGCGGCCCCCACTTCGTTAAATACGAAGTAAAGTCGCGTACAAAAGAACAATTTAAAATTTCCATACTTTCGCATGATTGAATCATATTTTGCTCTATCTCAGTAAGAATATTGTGATTAAAAAGGATTTATCCACGACACATCCAAAGGGCAAATAGCGAATACTATTTACCTGACAATGTTTCGCGTACTCATGCGTTAGTCATTACACTAACGCTATTTAACCACCTTGCTGAGTGTACGCGGCAATTCCTACTTCCTATTCAAAGAAGTGGGGGCAGACCTTATCCCGAAGTTACGGTCGCTGTATTGCCGAGTTCCTTAGCGAAGGTTCTCTCGTAAGCCTGAGTCTACTCGACTCGAGCACCTGTGTTGGTTTGCGGTACGGGCGACTATACCCATGCGCACATCTGCTTTTCTGGCCAGTGCCTTCTCTGAAATCGGTAATCCGAAGATCACCTCTCACTCCTTTTGGGTTCCCCCTAAGTTGGACGAATACATACCATGAATTCGCTTCAAATATCTCACCGTGAACAGTGTGCAAAGTATAACCGGTTCAGGAATATTAACCTGATGTCCATCGCCTACGCTATGCGCCTCGGCTTAGGCCCGACTAACCCTGGGACTATTACAGTGGCCCAGGAAACCTCGCTCTTACGGCCGACAGGATTCTCACCTGTCTTATGGTTACTCATTCCAGCATTCTCACTTCCTAACGCTCCACCAGTACTTTCCAGTCTGACTTCACCGCTGATAGGAACGCTCCTCTACCACGTATACAATCCGCAGATTGTACACATCCATGTCTTCGGTATAACACTTTAGCCCCGTTACATTTTCCACGCAAGATCTCTTGACTAGTGAGCTGTTACGCACTCTTTAAATGAATGGCTGCTTCTAAGCCAACATCCTAGCTGTTTAAGAAATCTCACCTTGTTTCCCACTGAGTGTAAATTTAGGGACCTTAGACGATGGTCTGGGCTGTTTCCCTTTCGAGCGCCGAGCTTAGCCCCGACGTTCTAACTGCCAATGTACCACCAACGGTATTCGTAGTTTGTTAAGGGTGGGTAGGATTGCTCCCCCCAGTCCTTTACAGAGCTCTACCCCCGTTGGCTAATTGAATTGACGCTAGCCCTAAAGCTATTTCGAGGAGAACCAGCTATCTCCGAGTTCGATTGGCATTTCACCGCTAACCACAGGTCATCCAAACACTTTGCTGCGTGTCCTGGTTCGGTCCTTCACTACCTGTTACAGTAGCTTCAACCTGCCCATGGTTAGGTCACCCGGTTTCGGGTCTAATCCCTTAGACTATGTCGCCCTATTCAGGCTCGCTTTCACTGTGGCTCCGTCACTTGACTTAACCTTGCCTAAGAAATTAACTCGCTGGATCGTTCTACAAAAAGCACGCCGTCACCCCATAAATGAGGCTCCGACTCCTTGTAGGCACAGAGTTTCAGGATCTATTTCACTCCCCTCCCGGGGTTCTTTTCACCTTTCCATCGCTGTACTAGTTCACTATCGATCGTATATTATATTTAGCCTTGGCTGGTGGTCCAGCCGGATTCAGACAGGGTTTCTCGTGCCCCGCCCTACTCGATAAAACACGTATAAAGTCCACCTGGTTTTCGCGTACGCGTCTTTCACGCTCTTTGGATAGTCATTCAAACTATTCTGCTAACCAAGTGGTTTTCTTACTTCATTCATTCGGTGATAGCCGATGATCGCAAACTAGAATACTTAATTACTTAAGTGCTCTAGCTTGGTCTCGTGTAAAATCACAACCCCCTGCATGCATTAGCCTATCAGCCATACTCATTCACGATGCACAAGTGCACCTCCTAAGAATGAGAACATGTAAGGTTTGGGCTCTAACGGTTTCGCTCGCCACTACTCCCGCCATCATTATTTATTTTCTTTTCCTCAGCCTACTAAGATGTTTCAGTTCAGCTGGTTCCCTTCAACTACCCTATTTTATTCAGGTAGAGATAACACGACATGACTCGTGCTGAGTTTCCTCATTCGGAGATCTTCGGATAATAGCTTGATAACAGCTACCCGAAGCTTATCGCAGTTTACCACGTCCTTCATCGGTAATATACGTCTAGGCATCCATTTTGTGCCCTTGAGTACCTTTTTATGCATTGACTTAACGAGTAATTGGTAATAACCAGTTACATCGTAGCCGTCAATTTTATAAAATAATCATTTAATTAATTTGCATTAATTAAATTAATATCGTTTCTTACATCAATTGAATTGTTAAAGTTCTCCGCTCTCACCTTGAGTGCGTATTTCGATCCACCATACAAACAACGTTGTTTTGATGAGTCCCATTCGCAATCAAGCTTACTAAGCTTACCACTCCACACGCTTCGTGTAAAGGGTTTTTTTGTTTTATTATTTCTTTTTAAACTCGCATGTTTTCATAAAAGAGAACCTCCTGCGATAAAATGTGCATTTGGTTCACTTTTATTATCGCCAGAGGTTCATGTTGAACGTACGCTTAACTGTTCTTTACTATACCTGACGGATAAGACTTTTGCAAGGGTTTTTTAGCAATTCTCTTCTACTTTAGAATGTCCAACACCTTACGGCCTGCTTTTCGGCGCGCTCTGTCGTAAAACTTCACGGTCTTTTTCTGCTCGGCATCCGCCCTGCGCTCTTCAAATCGACGACCCGCACTACTGTTAGTGATGTCGTGATAATCATGGATCCGCGGTGACTCCATTGAGAAATCATACTGCAGTACAGCATCGGGGTTAGATGACACAACACGCTGCCAGGCGTCGCGCTCCTTACTGTCACCATCGATCGTACTTACAACAACGATGTCACCTCCCTGCACAGGAAGTGCTGCTGCTTCCTTAGTTTTTCGGTCGATATGCTCAAAGGTACCTTCACCTTCACGGATTGTAAACACTGCAACGCCGCTTCCTACACCAGTTTCTGCAAGGCTAGAGAAGGTGTAATCATCGCCAGTCGGCCGTGATGAGAGTCCTTTATATGTATTGAGCGCGTAATTAATACCTTTTTGGCCAGTTGCCTCCCTGCGCTGATGCGTTAGCTCGGCAAGAACATCTTCTGTAGATTGCTCATCCTGTTCAGATCGCGGCACGATACTCACACCGTATTCCTGCGCCTGATCAAGGGCGTAGGCTACCTGCTCGGAAAGCTCGTTAAGCACTTCCTTGTTTTGACTATGTTCAGTGGTATTTTTGTTTTCGTGTTCCATATACGTTTATATTAGCATAAATGGGATGAAAAGTCAAGTCCTAGCCCTTTAGGATGGCTTTGAGCTGCTCTTTATATGTCCGTGAGTGTATACGATCAGCGGCGATGTCTTCATATGATGCCCAGACAGTATCAAGGATTTCATCAGCATCAGGTGTAATAGGCGCTGCTTCATTCAAGGTTGCGGTATAAAGGAGGATGATTCGCCCGCCAGAGCGGAAGAAGCTGTGCTGCGTAAGATTAGTATACTCCCCTTCTTTTAGCCCAATCTCTTCATGGATTTCACGGGAGAGCGCTACCTGAGGGTATTCACCCTTATCTATATGACCACCAGGAAGGCCGTAACGGTTACCGGGCATCACAGTCATGAGTACCTTATCTTGCGCTTCATTGAGTAGTGCGACCTTTACTGATACGTGATGGCTCGGTCGACCAAGGAGCTGGAACGCTCTTTTTGTTTTCTTATACATATATATGCCTGTTTCTTTAATTACGTAATAATCTCTTTAAAATAAAAAACACCACGGATGGTGTGAATCTTATGTAAGCATCCTGGTGGGCGATGAGGGACTTGAACCTCCGACCTCGTCATTATCAGTGACGCGCTCTAACCAGCTGAGCTAATCGCCCACGACTCCGTCGTGCCTTGCTACTAGGCCTGAGCCAGTGCAACAAAAAGTTCTGGTGGAGTGTCGTAGACTTTCGCCTACTTCACCCCATACGTTTGGTGGAGCGTCGGGGACTCGAACCCCGGACCCCCTGCTTGCAAAGCAGGTGCTCTAGCCAACTGAGCTAACGCCCCATTCGTACAGAACTCTACTATTTTAGCGCACATTTTAGGTTTTAGCAAGGGGTTAGCGGGTCTTTCGTAGAACAAAAAACCCCCGGACATACCGGAGGTTATTGCTTTTGACAAAATAGTAGTGCAAACCGTATCATCGACAGTTTGATTGCGAGATTTTTTTGAACTTAGTCTTGTTCCAATAAATTGGAACGGTATTGATAAGCAAGCTCAACTCATCAAAAAGACCGACCTAGCTTCATACATAGATTGCTCGTATGTATGGCATAACTCTCCCTAGAAAGGAGGTAATCCATCCGCAGCTTCCGCTACGGATACCTTGTTACGACTTAACCCCAATTATCCCCCCCACCTTAGGCCGACGAATCGGACTTCGGGTGTTGGTGACTTTCATGGTTTGACGGGCGGTGTGTACAAGACCCGGGAACGTATTCACCGCAGCTTGCTGATCTGCGATTACTAGCGATTCCGACTTCAAAGAGGCGAGTTTCAGCCTCTTATCCGAACTGGGACCAACTTTGATGCGATTTGCTTCACCTCGCGGCTTCGCTGCGCATTGTATTGGCCATTGTATTGCGTTTCTAGCCCAGGACGTAAGGGAAATACTGACCTGACGTCATCCCCTCCTTCCTCCCCGTTACCGGGGCAGTCTGAATAGAAAAATACAACTATTCACAAGGGTTGCGCTCGTTGATGGACTTAACCAAACATCTCACGACACGAGCTGACGACGGCCATGCATCACCTGTCACTTAGTTCAATAAAGCACTCACTACTTTCGTAGTAATTCCAAGGATGTCAAGCCCTGGTAAGGTTCGTCGTTTATCATCGAATTAAAGAACACAATCCACCGCTTGTGCGGGTCCCCGTCAATTCCTTTATGTTTTAGTCTTGCGACCGTACTCCACAGGCGGGATACTTAACGCGTTAGCTTCGCTACTGAAGGGGTCGATACCTCCAACAGCTAGTATCCATCGTTTACGGCGTGGACTACCCGGGTATCTAATCCGGTTCGCTCCCCACGCTTTCGTGCCTCAGTGTCAGAAATGGTCCAGTAACCTGCCTACGCCATTGGTGTTCCTTCTTATATCTACGGATTTCACTCCTACACAAGAAATTCCAGTTACCTCTACCATTCTCGAGTTAGTGAGTTTGAATAATAGTCTGTATGGTTGAGCCACCAGGTTTCACTATTCACTTTACTAACCACCTACGCAACTCTTTACGCCCAGTCACTCCGGATAATGCTTGCACCCTACGTATGACCGCGGCTGCTGGCACGTAGTTAGCCGGTGCTTATTCATGAGTTACCGTCATATTCTTCACTCATAAAAGCAGTTTACAACCCGAAGGCCTTCATCCTGCACGCGGCGTTGCTCCATCAGGCTTTCGCCCATTGTGGAAGATTCCTCACTGCTGCCTCCCGTAGGAGTCTGGGCCGTGTCTCAGTCCCAGTCTGGCTGATCATCCTCTCAGACCAGCTATAGATCGTCGGCTTGGTGAGCCTTTACCTCACCAACTACCTAATCTAACGCGGGCCGCTCCCAAAGCGGATAAATCCTTTAATCCGAAGACCATATGCGGCATTAGCTACCCTTTCGGGCAGTTATTCCTCACTTTGGGGCACGTTCCCACGCGTTACTCAGCCGTCCGCCGCTCGCCGCCAGGTAGTAAACTACCCGCGCTGCCGCTCGACTTGCATGTGTTAGGCACGCCGCCAGCATTCATTCTGAGCCAGGATCAAACTCTCCATAAAAATGTGTCTCTTTCAGACACAAGACTCGCTAAACATAATTAACTGACGATGATAATTTCTGATTAAGAAATTACACAAGGCGCAAAGCCCGTATAATTAATTAATCGAGAAATTTCGATTTGCACTACTAAATTGTCAAAGTTCTACTTATTAGATACGCCAGAGCGAATCTTTGTCTTTTCTAACTCCACGTTAGAGTGGCGGGCTTAGGGGCTTTTGTTCACCGTGCCGCTCAGACTTTACTTATTCTACTTGAAGATTTCTCTTTGGTCAACACCTTTTAGGAAGATTTTTCTTTTTTCTTCATATAGGCGCTTTTGATACATATAGTGCAGCGTGACAAATACGAGTGACTGGTGAAAAATAAAACGATCCCCACTCCTGTTAACGAATATCGAGGCGTACGAATCCCTCGGCCATTTCACACCCCGCCTTCTCCCCTAGTCGCTGCGCCATTGTACGGAAGATATCCATGACATACGAGGCGTCCGCGAACTGACTCGGGTGCGCATTGATAGCCTCCTCCTTAAGATGGAAGGTACTCGTAACATCTTCATAGTATGTAGCTCTATCAAAATCAACAAGAAGGACCGTTGTTACGTTGTGCGGCTCTAAGCCCTCTGCAATAAGTTCTGGAAACATGAGCCGATCACGGGCAAGTGGGAAAACAGCATCTAGTACCGCCTGCCCTGCCGCACGGTGGTCTGGGTGATTAATGCGCCCTGTCTGCTGCGAATAAATGACTGTTGGGTCAAGAGTAATAACCGTATCTGGACGGAAACGCCGTATTTCACGAACAATATCACGCTTCAGACCCATCGTTAGCTCAAGCTCGCCGTCTGGATATGGCAAGAAATGAACGTTCTCTGCCACACCGCCAAGTGCAACGAGCGCCGCGCGCTGCTCATCCTGGCGTGTCTGGATAAGACGCTCTGTGGTCATTGACTGGTCATCAGAGCCCTTGCCGCCGTCCGTAAGAATAAGATACTCAACCTCAGCGCCCTGCTGGATGTACTTTGCAATTGAGGCCGCCGCGCTCACATCAAGATCATCCGGGTGTGCCACGATACCCATAACGCGCTGCGGCTTGAGTGGGGCGCTGGATGCCTTCATGTGCTTATAGCCCTACAGTATAGCCGCCGTACACAACGTACACGGCCACACCTACAATAAGTCCAAGGAGTGTCCCTACGGCCACTTCTACTGGCGTATGCCCCTTTGCAACGCGCGGAAGGCGAACGTTACTTTTTTGCTCTTTAATTAGTGCTGTGAGCGAGGCGCCCTGCTCACCTGAAGACCGGCGGACCATCATAGCGTCGTATAGAACAACGCTTGAGAATACCGCCGCAAGGCCAAAGAGTCCTGAATCAATGCCATCAATCAGCCCTATGAGCACCAAGACCGCCACAACGGTTGCACTGTGTGCACTAGGCATATTGCCCGACCCGTACAGCTGGCGAAGCGACACAAGTCGCCGCTTACGCACGCTGATAATAAGATACTTGACCGACTGGGCGACCACCCATCCTAAAATACCTGCAATGATATATGGTGAGATGATCGACACCTGCCTGCCCTACCCTTCTTCAGTTTCTTCTTCTGTTTTCTTTGGCACAAATCCGAGTGACGCTACAATGTCATCATCATTAGTGCGCATGATGCGTACACCCTGAGTAGTACGACCAATAACCGGAATATCCTTTAAGCCAACACGGATTGCCTGCCCCTTATTAGAGATGAGGAGCACTTCTTCTGTGTCTTCATCGAGTGATCGTACCGCAATGATTGGACCAGTCTTTGCGGTCACAACCGCAGCCTTGATACCAACACCGCCACGCTTGTGTGATGGGAACTGTGCAGATTTTGTAATCTTTCCGTATCCCTTTTCGCTAATCACAAGGAGGTTTACTTTGTCATTGCTGACAATATCCATACCTACAACGCTATCATTTGGACGGAGGCGTACTCCGCGTACACCACGTGCGTTACGACCCATTGGGCGCGCGTCCGATTCATGGAAGCGCGTTGCCTGACCGGCTGAGGTTGAGACAATCACGTCGTCCTCACCTGTTGTCTGCTTAATCCAGCGGAGTTCGTCACCATCATCAAGTTTAATTGCGATGAGTCCGTTTGTGCGGATGTTTGCATAATCCTTGATTGGTGTCTTCTTAATGGTACCCTTTACGGTTGCCATAAAGAGATACCCCTCATCACTTGCGTCTTTTTCGTGCTTAATAATTGAAGTGATCTTTTCTTCTGGCTGGAGCGCAAGAAGGTTTACTGCTGCAACACCCTTAGCTGCAAGGCTCGCCTGCGGGACTTCGTATGCCTTAAGGCGGAAGACGCGACCCCTATTTGTAAAGAAGAGGAGCCAATCATGCGAGCTTGTTGGAATAAGCTGATCAATGACATCTTCTTCCTTTGTGGTCATGCCGCGCTTACCCTTACCGCCGCGGTTCTGGCGGCGATACTCAGTCATGAGCGTACGCTTAATGTAGTTCTCTGTTGTAAGAAGAACAACGCTCTCTTCCTCTGGAATAAGCTCTTCATCGCTAAATTTACCAAGCTCGTGATTGATGATTTGCGAGCGGCGATCGTCACCGTAGCGCTCCTTCATATCAAGAAGTTCGGTCTTGATAATGGCAAGGATTTCATTTTCATCTGCAAGGATTTCTTCAAAGCGCTTAATCATTGCAAGGAGCTCATTGAGTTCATTCTCAATCGCTTCACGCTCGAGGCCGGTAAGGCGGCGAAGCTGCATAGCAAGGATTGCCTGTGATTGAATTTCACTGAGCTTAAATGACTTAATGAGGTTTTTCTGCGCCTCTTCAGTAGTCTTACTTGCACGAATGATACGAATCACTTCATCAATGTTATCAAGGGCAATCTTGTACCCTTCAAGGATGTGTGCGCGCTCACGCGCCTTGCGGAGCTCAAACTCTGTGCGGCGACGCACTACAAGCTGGCGGTGCGTAATAAAGTGCTGGAGCATCTCTTGGAGCCCAAGAACGCGTGGCTGGATACCATCAACAATAGCAAGCATGTTGTAGTTAAAGTTACTCTGAAGTGCTGTAAACTTGTAGAGCTGGTTGAGGACCTTCTTTGGATAGCCATCCTTCTTCACCTCTACAACAATACGGACCTTTCCACGCGCACTTTCGTCGCGAAGGTCACTAATGCTAATCTTCTTATCCTTGTGAAGTTCTGCAATCTTCTCTACAAGACTTGCCTTGTTCACACCATATGGAATTTCAGTAATAACAATCTGGTGACGACCCTTCTTTGTCTCAACAATTTCAGCAACGGCACGCATTGTGACGCTTCCGCGACCTGTCTGGTAGGCCTGCTTCATTGGTGCCCCGCCGTAAACAATTGCACCTGTTGGGAAGTCTGGACCCTTTACGTGCTTAAGGAGGTCATCAAGTGTTGCCTCTTCGTTATCAATCATTTCAATTGAAGCATCAACAAGCTCACCAAGGTTATGCGGCGGGATGTTTGTTGCCATACCTACGGCAATACCAATCTGACCGTTCAGAAGAAGGTTTGGCACCTTCGCTGGAAGGACGGTTGGCTCCTGCTTTGATCCGTCGTAGTTATCGCGGAAATCAACAGTATCTTTATCAATATCAGCCAGCATTTCGTCTGCAATCTTCTGCATACGTGCTTCTGTATACCTGTAGGCCGCCGCTGGGTCGCCGTCCATAGAACCAAAGTTACCCTGACCATCAATCATTGGGTAGCGAAGCGCCCATGGCTGCGCAAGACGCACCATTGAGTCATAGATAGCTGAGTCACCGTGAGGGTGGAAGTCACCCATCACCGCACCAACTACCGTTGCACTCTTACGGTACTTCGCACCAGCGCGAAGGCCGTCACGGTTCATCGTGTGAAGAATACGGCGGTGCACTGGCTTAAGGCCGTCACGTACGTCTGGAAGTGCACGGTCAATAATGACGCTCATTGAATAGCGAAGGAAGCTATCTTCCATAACGTTTTCAAGTGTTCGGTGCTCAATACCGGGCGTCTCTACTACTATCTCTGTGTCTGATACACCCTCTGAAGTATCGGGCGTAAGCGGCACTTCTGGAGCCTGCTCTTCTGGTGTTGGCATGTTATTCTGTCCTATTGTTTCGTCGTTCATACTAAATATCCAGTTCCTCAATATCTACATCTTTGGCGCGTGTCTGAATGAAGCTCTTACGAAGACTTACTTCGTCGCCCATGAGCTTTGTAAAGATTGCATCAGCACGTTCAGCATCTTCAATCTTTACCTGAATAAGCACGCGGTTTTCTGGGTTCATTGTTGTCTCCCAAAGTTGATCTGCATCCATTTCACCAAGACCCTTAAAGCGTGAGATAGTGACACCCGCCTGCTTCATCTTGTCGTCTTCTGCGTTCACAGTAGTGCCGCGCTCAATCTTTTCCGCAATCAGCTCGTCAAGAATACGTTCGCGTTCTTTTTCGTCATAGGCATATGTCTTCTTCTGGCCACGGTTTACGCTATAGAGCGGTGGCTTCGCAAGGTAAATGTACCCGCCCTCAACCACTTCTTTCATATAACGGAAGAAGAAGGTAAGGAGCAGTGTTGCAATGTGACTTCCGTCAACGTCGGCATCGGTCATAATCACAATCTTGTGGTAGCGAAGGCCTTCAATATTAAGCTCATCGCCAAACCCAACACCAAGTGCCTGGATCATTGCCACGATTTCTTTATTTGCAAACATCTTATCAAGACGAGCGCGTTCAGTATTAAGCACCTTACCACGGAGTGGGAGGATTGCCTGCGTCTTGCTGTCACGGCCCTCCTTCGCAGAACCAGCCGCAGAGTTACCCTCTACAATATAGACTTCGCTGTCTTCAGCCTTCTTACTTGAGCAGTCCCAGAGCTTTCCGGGAAGCCCCATGCCATCAAGTGCACCCTTACGAAGAACGTTATCGCGGGCAGCACGCGCAGCCTTACGTGCACGGGCAGCAAGAAGCGCCTTGCCAACGATCTTCTTCGCAACATCAGGGTTTTCTTCTAGGTAGTATGAGAAGTACTCATTCATTACCTGCTCTACGTAGCGACGAACTTCCGGGTTACCAAGCTTGTTCTTTGTCTGACCTTCAAACTGCGGGTCTGGCATCTTAACAAGAAGAATTGCCGTCAGACCTTCACGGATATCATCACCGGTAAGGTTATCTTCCTTTTCCTTAAGGAGTGAGTTCTTGCGCGCATAGTCATTAATGACACGCGTAAGGGCTGCACGGAATCCAACAAGGTGCGTACCGCCGTCTGGCGTAAGAACGTTGTTGGCAAATGGCTTCACAAGCTCAACAAAGGTGTCATTATACTGTACGGCGATTTCAACCATAGAGTCTTCAACCTGGCGCTCTACGTAGAAGATACTGTCATTAACAACGTCTTTACCAATATTCAAGTGCTTTACGTAGCTCTGAATACCACCTTCAAAGTAGAAGGCTGCGCGCTCATGCGTGCGCTCATCATAGACAGCAAGATAAATTCCCTTTGTGAGGTACGCCTGGTGGCGAATGTAGTCAACAACCCACTTGTAGTCAAAAGTAACCGTTTCTTTGAAGATAGTTGGGTCTGGGTAGAATGTGACGGTTGTCCCAGTCTTACGGTCAGTCTTACCGACCTTTTTGAATGGTACCTTAACGCCACCTTGTGCAAATTCGATGCGGTAAAGCTGACCTTTTTGCACTACTTCGGCAATCATGTGCGTAGAAAGTGCGTTCACCACACTTGAACCCACACCGTGAAGACCAGATGATACCTTATAGCCACCGCCGCCAAACTTACCACCAGCGTGGAGTACGGTAAGAACGGTCTCAAGTGTAGAGAGGCCGGTCTTTGGGTGCTTATCTACTGGAATACCGCGACCGTCGTCACTAACAGTAATACCGCCATCGTCAAGAATGCGAATATCTACCTTCGAAGCGTAGCCCGCAATCGCTTCGTCAATAGAGTTATCTGCAATTTCCTTGATGAGGTGATGCACACCATCGTAGCCAGTGCTTCCGATGTACATTCCCGGTCGCTTACGTACTGGTTCGAGGCCCTCTAGGACCTGAATCTGTGAACCGTCATACCCGTGATCAGTTTTTGTAGCCATATACCTTATCTATTCTCCCCATTATCTTCGGACTGCCTTCAGACGTAGTCAGACTGTCTTGCATTTTCGGGCCAATTAGCCTTTTATCTATGGTCTAGTATAGCACACCCCTTAAAAACAGTGCTAGATTTCATTTTCATAAAAAATGTATTCAATATCCACTCCCCGCCCCTTGCGCTGAGTATATTTATTGTGCTAATGTTAACTTTAAGAGGTAGATCAAAAAAATAAAAAGGTAGCAGCAGGAATGTTTAAGAAAATCGTCTCACGGATTTCATTTAGCCCAGCACTTGTGGCTCAGCTTGGCTTTTATGCAAAGCGCCTCCGAAAGGAGCAGGCCACCAGACGTCTTGGGCTGATCTTTGTGGCACTCGCACTCGTTGTACAGAGCCTTGTTGTGTTTCAGGCGCCAGAACCAGCAAATGCAGCACACACGAGCAACATGATTGACGGCGGACTTGGGTGGAGCAACCCGGACCTTGGCAGGTTCCTGCGCGCGTACGATTCAAACTCCGGGCGTACACGTGATGCTGCAAATTATTTTGGCCTAACACGCGCCGAGATTGCATCAGCTAAATACGGGAGCTTCGCTATTGCATCAAAGGTAAGCTGGGGCTGGGATTACCCAATGCCAACTTCTCGCTCCATTGCTATACCTGATGCTAACGGAAAGCACGTACGGACACTCTATGGACGGTACATGGTAGACAATAAGTCAAACCCGCCAACCGTGACTGGGTTTATTGGGCACTCCGCTAAGCTTGGGTGGTTTGCGATTTCAGTCGCATGCGGAAATATCACAACAGTCGGCTTCCCGCCGGCCCCAACTCCACCGCCAGCACCGGCAAAGATCGCAACCGCAAAAAGTGCCGAGAATGTCTCCCAGGGAAATATTGATGCAACAAAAACAACAGCGAAAGTGAACGACACGCTCACCTATACCATCTCCGCAAAGAACGAGGGTGGAACAGCTAAGCAGGTAGAGCTCATAGACTCTATCGGAGAAGTGTTGCAATTCTCACAACTCACGGCGAACGGTGGTGGTACGCTAAACAAGACAAAGGGTACGCTTACTTGGCCAACAGTGACGCTCGGTGCAGGTCAATCCGTAACAAAGAACTATACCGTAAAAATGAACAGTACACTGATCACACCTACAGACACATGTACTATGACAAATACCTTTACAGATAAAAAAGTAACGATACCTGTAGGGTGCTCTACCCCGCCTGCGCAGATTGTCGCAACCAAAACTGCAACAAATACTACCCAGGGAAATATTGATGCAACAAAAACAACAGCAAAAGCAAGTGACCGTATCAGCTTTATGCTTTCCGTGGAAAATAAAGGTGGCACCGCAAAGGAAGCGGAGTTCAAGGACTACATCGGCGACGTACTTGAATACTCAGAACTTATCGAACAGGGTGGCGGAACGTACGACAGTCAAACAAAGACTCTGAGCTGGCCAAGTGTCACACTCAAGCCTGGAGCAAAAGAGATACGAACATTTACTGTGCAGATACTCAAGCAGATTCCCGCAAGCTCAAAGAATGTGAGTGAAACATCGTCTTATAACTGTATGCTCGAGAATGCCTTTCTTGATGCGTCCACTATCATCAATGTCGACTGCCCTGCCCCTAAAGTGATCGTTGAGACGACGGTATCAGAGCTGCCGAAGACGGGCGCAGGGGCAAATGTCGCTTTTGGAGCAATTCTCCTGGCGATTGTGACATTCTTTTATCTACGGTCACGACAACTTGGAACTGAAGTACGGCTTGTACGACGCACTATTAATGAAGGAGTATTCTAATATGAACAGCGAACAATTTCACAGTAACAATCCTGAAAACAGTGCAAATAAAGAGCCCAACCTAGAGGCCGAGAAGCAATACGAAGCTATTGGTGATCAGCTCGAAAAGGGTGCGGAAAAAGCAGGAATTGAGAACGGTGAGAAGCAGGCAGAGAAGGCGAAAATTGAAGCACTCGAACAAGCTGTCAGCGTTGAGCGTGGTGGTGCAGAAAAAAAGGGGCGCGAGTCCAGTGCAGCGCCGGCGCAACGCCGTCATGGCGTCGTGAGCAAAAAAGAACGCAACGAAAGCTACAAACAGCACCTAAAGCAAATTCACGCCGAGATGTCCCCTACTCAGCGCGGGTTTAGTAAAGTCATCCATAATCCTGCAGTTGAAAAAGCGAGCGAAGTTGTTGGCTCTACTGTTGCGCGGCCAAACTCAATCCTCGCAGGTGCGGTTGTGGCATTCTTTGCCGTATTAGGCGTATACCTCGTAGCAAAGCATTACGGCTACGTTCTCTCTGGCTTTGAGACAATTGGTGCGTTTATTGTGGGGTGGATTATTGGCGCTCTCTACGATTTCTTTAGGGTAATGATTACTGGAAAAAAAGGATAGCCGACCATGTTTAAGAAAATCGTCTCACGGATTTCATTTAGCCCAGCACTTGTGGCTCAGCTTGGCTTTTATGCAAAGCGCCTCCGAAAGGAGCAGGCCACCAGACGTCTTGGGCTGATCTTTGTGGCACTCGCACTCGTTGTACAGAGCCTTGTTGTGTTTCAGGCGCCAGAACCAGCAAATGCTGCGCACGCAAGCGATATGATTCCAGGAGGTCTTGGATGGAGTAATCCAAGCCTAAAGAAATTCCTTGATGCGTACGACACAAACTGGGGGCACACACAGCATGCTGCACATCAGTTTGGTATTACACGCGCTGAAATCGCTGCAGCTAAGTACGGTACCTTTAAAGTAGGGACCGTTGTGGGCTGGGGTTGGGATGTACAGATGCCACAATCTAAGCTCATGAAGGTTTACGACTACAACGGGAAATATGTCCGCAACCTTTATGGCCGTCAAATGAACCAGTACTACCCCATGAACAAGGATATTCCTGCGTTTATCGGTCATTCAAAGGCACGCGGCTGGTTTGCCATTGCCGTTGAATGTGGAAATATTGTCACAAAAGATTTCGTAAAGTATCCAGAGCCAAAGCCGGCAAAAATTGCTGCAACCAAAAGTGCAGTCAACGTAACTCAGGGAAAAGTTAACGCAACAAAAACTACGGCAAAGGAAAATGACTCTATTACCTACACCGTCACACTGCAAAATACAGGGGGTACGGCAACGACAGTTACCCCAGTAGACAATATTAGCGGCGTCCTCCCCTACGCCACCGTTACAAATGCAGGTGGCGCAACTCTCAACAAGGCTAAGGGCACTCTCGCCTGGCCAAAAGTATTCTTAAGTCCAACACAAAAAGTCACAAAAACGTATACCGTAAAGATGATTGCCAACCTTGGCAATAGCAAGAAAAACTGCACCATGAAGAACGTATTCTTCGATAAAAATGTGACGGTACCGGTGGGCTGCTATACCCCGGAACCGGAACCTGAACCGAAGCCTGAACCGAAACCCGAGCCAACGCCAGAGCCAGTTCCAGAAGTGAAGCTTGCCGTTGCAAAGACCGCCTCAAACATATCCCAGGGGAATGTTGACGCAACAAAAGTAACCGCACACTCAAGTGACCGCATCACATTTACACTCACCGCCGAGAACTCAGGAAACACGGCAACAGATTTCACGTTTGAAGACAACCTTACCGATAGCCTTGAATATGCAACGCTTATAGACAAGGGTGGCGGTGTCTTTAACGAAGATACAAAAGTACTCTCATGGCCTGCTGTGTCACTTGCCGCCGGCGGAAAAGAAGTGCGCACCTTTACACTCCAGCTCCTGAATGAAGTACCTGCAACACCAACAGGTGCAACTCAAGGTGCATCATACAACTGTAAGATGGAGAATGGCATCACCACAGGCGATGACACAAGTGCGTCATCAACCATCATTGCCGTTGACTGCCCCGCACCTAAGGTGATCGTTGAGAATACAGTCACGGAACTTCCAAAGACGGGTGCTGGGGCAAATATGACCTTTGCTGGAATCATTCTAGCGGTCGCAGCCTTCTTCTACTTCCGCTCACGCCAACTTGGAACTGAAGTACGACTCGTACGACGTAATATCACTGAAGGGGTCTTCTAAAGCCCTAGCTCGCCCTACATAAAAAAGACTCGCACATCATTTGGCGAGTCTTTTTTATATCCACCTTATAAGAGGTGCTACCGGAGCTTGATGGATACCGCAGTATCTTCATCTGCCGTATGTGTACCGCCGCGGATACTGAGCTCTTGCTTTGGCGGTGCTACAGGTGCTGGTGCAGACTGAACAGGAACTGGCTGCTGCTGTGGTTGAGCTTGTTGTGGCTGTGTCTGCGGCTGTGGCTGTGCCGCAGGCTTCGACGCGTTCTTGCTCGCAGGAGCCGGAGCGGGCGCACTCCCCTGTACTGGGGTAGGCTGCGGACCGAAGGCAGGATTTTGCTGCTGTGGCTGAGCGGCAGGCTGGCTTGTAATTTGCTGACGCTTGGCAAGCCATTCATCAAGGAAGGATGGTTTCGTAGACATACCAGACCCTGCGGGTATAGCGCCCTGAGAGCCCCCTGGAGCGCCTGCGGCTCCTGAATGAGCAGACACCTGCCCAGGTGCGCCCGCACCCTTAAATGCAGCCATACGCTCGTCCTGGACCTTCTTTAGCGCCGCCATCTTCGCCTTCTTCGCTTCGTCACCTGCGCTCATGCGCTTAAAGAACTCCTGCTCTACAATAGCGCGCGGCTTACCGTACTTCGTTGCAGAGAGATTCTTGAGTGCATCTCGAAGCTGAGGGTTTGGCTGGCCAAGTGGCGGGATAAGCGACATACTAAATGACGCCGATGGAACATCCTGAATCATCACAGAGGCGATTGTCTGGTAATTAGGGAGTCTTGTGAGATCTTCGGCGTCGAAGGTTGGGGCGAACTTCTTTACCAGAAGATCGGCGTCAGTAATACCAATACGGCCGCTAATAATTGTTCCGATGTTACCAAGGATTGCTTCGCGAATCTGGTCGGTGAGCTGTGTCATGAACTGGTTAGCAAGAATAAGGCTCAGGCGATACTTACGAGCTTCGGAAAGAATCGTAGCAAAGGAGTCTGTAGCGAAGTTTTGGAACTCATCCACGTAGAGACTGAAGTCTTGGCGCTGATCTTCTGGCATATCCGCACGGCCCATGGCTGCAGCATTAAACTTCATCACAAAAATCATACCAAGAAGCTGGGAGTTAAGCTCACCTACCCGACCCTTTGAAAGGTTTACAAGAAGGATCTTCTTATTGTCCATGATGTCACGCAGGTCAAAGCCGCTCTTTGTCTGGCCAATGATATTACGCATCATGTCGTTTGCAAGGAACGCGCCGAACTTACTCGCAAACCAGCCAAGCATCTCGCCCTTCGCAGATTCCGTTGTCTGCGCCATTTCCTTGTTCCAGAAATCAAGGACGGTCTGAGAGCGAAGGTGCTTAATCTTCTCATCGGCAAATGACTGGTCAATGAATACCTGCTGCACATCAAGGAACGATGAGCCGTTAGGGTCTGCCATAACGGTTAGTGCGGCATTACGGAACCACGACTCAAAGCGTGGACCGATGATGCCAGTATGACCTGGGTCGTAGAGGCGGTAGAGCATGGCAATTGTTTCCTGGATGATGAAGTCACGCTGGTCTTGGTTTTCAAACTCAAAGAGATTAAGGCCAATTGGCATCTCCATGTCACCCGGGCTAAAGTAGATGACATCTTCAACGCGCTCTTTTGGTACCATACCCAAAAGCTCCTCAGCTGAGTCGCCGTGCGGGTCAATAAACGCAAACCCACGGCCATCCATCATATCCTGGTAGGCAAGATTCTCAAGGAGCTTCGACTTACCCGTACCGGTCTGACCAATAATATAGGCGTGACGGCGGCGGTCTTTTGTACCAAGGCGAATCGGCTTCTTCGTGCCACGGAATTCATTGTATCCAAGGAGGAACCCTTCGTCCATGATCTGTGTTGGGCCGTCAACCTGGCGCGTTGCCTGGCGCTGCACCTGTGAGGTAGGAATGGAGCTTTGAGACGGAAGATGAAAGATGGTTGCAAGCTCAATAGTGTTGAGGATGTTCTGGCGGACCTCCTGCGGGAAGAAGCGGAAGATGTATGCCGTTACAAATTCGTTCATGTCCTTAGCGACGGCAAATTTAAAACCGTTATTTTGCGTGGAGTCAAAAAGCGCAAAAGACGAAACGACGTTACTCATGAGCGCCTGTGAACGCGCCGCCGTATTTGATGAGGCAACCACACGAATCAGTGTCTCGTAACCAGGGTAGCGTGTCTTGTCTTCAATAGCATCAACAACCGTCTGCTCTACAGAGCTCAGCTGTTTATCACCCGGCTTCACTTCATCGGTCTCAGGTGGTTTCCAGAGCGCCTCCATAACACCCGTCATCATAGACTGGGGGCCAGATTTCTTACCCTTATCTTTTCTCATTGACCCTGCAAGATCAGCAGCGACCTTCGTCCAACCAGACTCTGCAGGGCGAAGAAGAATCTGAATACCAACACCGTCTTCCCTGCCAGCGCCAGAGAGCGCATTTAGGAGTGCACGGCTCACATCGCGCTTTGTTTCCTGATACGTTGCAATTGGATAGCCAAAATCCTTCTTGAGCGTAAACTCACCACCAATGGTTGCACTCATCTTCCCTGCTGGGTTAAAGATATTGCGCTCACTCACCTCTTCAAGACGCGCGGCTGGATATGCCGCAGCTACCGCCTGACGCACTACGTCAACAAGTGAAACCGGCACAACCGCGTAGTAATGCACGAGTCCTTCGTGTGCGACAATCTCAAATGACATATGGCGCTGGCCATACACACGGCTCTTAAAGCCTTTCGTAGCAGTGCTTGCAATAATGTTATACATTACCTGCGCTTGGCTCAGGACTTCTTCTGTGACATCGCGCTCATCACGCCCGCCACCCTCGATGTCCGAGCTGACTGGTGGAATATGGATATAAAGTGGGACCATCTTAAGGCCACGCTCGTAGTTTTTCGCCTCACGCACTACCTTGCGATACTGAAATAACGCAAAAGTGGCCACACCAGCAGCGACCAATACGATTATCAGAATTGTTACAAGGAAGGCTACCACGCTCTTTGTTTTCCCTTATTCCCTTTTCACACCTTTGTTTTGTCTATTATGCGCCTTTTGTCTCTATTTTTCTAGGTGTCCGCCCCAACGACTTTCCCATACCGTTTCTGGAGGTAACTCCTCTGGAGCTCGTTGACCTGCTCATTTCTTGCATGCGGGTCGTCCGCGGTGCGCTGGATAATCTCCTTTGCCTTGTCCACCCATTCCTTCTCAATAAGATCTTCGTCACCCGCCACAATAGGGGCGGTAATACTTGCAGGACCAGGGCTTGGTGCTGGTGCCGCTTGAGGTATAACGGGTTGCGGCAATGGAATCTGCTGAGCACCCGTATTCTGCCCGCTCGCCGCCTGCTCTGCTCGCTGCTCATACGCCTCGTGACCCTGCAGAGGCTGCACTTCAATAGGTGGAAGGCTTGGTATATTTTCTGGTCCGATGGCTGGCACTGGAGGCTGCTGTTCCATGCCTTGCGGAGAGTGGTGTTGCGTTTCGGGCTGCATATCTAAAAGTATAGCATAAAAACGCTTATGCTAACGTATCCTCTTGCTGACATATATACAGGCGATGACCTCAAAAATAGCCACCAGAATAAACTCGCGGAGCCCAATAGGACTCACCGACTGCAGCCCGATGAGCATAACAGGGGCCGCAGCCAGTGGTACTGCATAGTGATATGCCCTTCTGAACGGGAGTGGGCGGAGCGGCTTACTTCGCGGCACACCCTGAAGCGTCATGATCATGAGGCGACGGAACATATATAGTATGAAGCTAATACTCCCCACGAACGTGCTATATGCGGAAACAAAAAGAATCAGGAGCCCAAACGGCCCTGCGGTTGCTGGTGACGTCAACGTCAATACCGCTACCAATAAGATAACGCTCACTATCGTTGAGGTTGCGACAACACGGACAAACATCCCTGTTACTATAGCATACTGCTTATGATTTTTAATGAATTCTTGCCTAACAAAAAGCACCCCAAAGATTGAGGTGCGAGAGTGTGATCTGTTTTAACTTGGAGTCCAAGCGGCGTCACTATACTGCCGAGGTGTCAAACATGCGCCGCTATAAAATTACTATTAGGCGTGTGAACCAATCAACAAGTGAGCCGCTATAGACTTTTGACCGCTCCGGTATAAACCGGGGCAACCGTTTGCTCGAAAGCCTTTATTCCACACACTTGCGTCAAGAGTTATGCCAGTATACCAAGGTGATATACAAGGATTTACTTGACGCAAATGCGGTACTAAAAGACAAACGCTTTTGGCGGAGCATCGGTAACAACCGTCCACTAAAGATAATCCCGCTCTTTGAAAAATCATAAGAAATTTCATGGTTGAATTATATATACTCGATTCGTTAGCACGCATCAGATTGATACAGTGAATTGCTACACAAGATCCCATAAGGTGCGTTACCTGTATAAGGCAATAAGAAGGATTTGCATAATAGTGCGATTCATACCAAGTTGATACGAGTTGCTAGGAAGAGTATGTTCTTCAGGAGGATGTCACCGACTTTTCCGTCAAAACAGTCTGGTGTACAAGATGTTCTTTTATTTAGAACTGTGCCGAATTGTTAAGGTGTTTTTTACTGTAGCTTTTTTGAATGTTTTTGTTTTCTTTCAAGCTACCCTAACTTTAGCATAAGCATTTCATTAGGTCAATAGTTTTGTTGTATTTGATGCGTGTATTTTACACAACGCTCTCTCTACCCCTGTTTTATATGCATATGTTGCTATTTTTACAATGTTGTTAATATGTACTGTATGTGGGTGCGTACGCTGTGTAACGCGTTATTTCTACTTAATTTCAGGGCCTCGTGAAGACGAAGCGTGCGGCGTACCGTCCCAAATCCACGCAGGTGATGTACCATCGGCGTACTTCACATCTCGCCCACCCTTCGTGATCATAATGTCATCGTAATAGAATGTCTGACTTGCCGTCGTTGACGCTACGCCAAAGCCAATCAGCATGCCTGTAGCGTTACTAGGAAGCGTGAACGTATGTGAGATGCGGTGCGTTCCAGCCGTTGCCGGCGCCTTTGGACCAAACTGCTCAACCCATGATGAGTTGTCCGTTGAGTACCAGTAGAGGACACCTGGTCGCCTCCCCAGGTTACCCGTTGGCGCAGCCGGTACGTGCACAGTAGCAGAAACCGTAATAGTATCTCCGGGTGCTATGCCGTACGGTATGATACTCACCGAAACTCCAGCGATACGCATATCGCCGGCGTTCGTCGCCCCTGTGTTAACAACCTTCATTGAGGCAGACCCCGTACTTGACCACTCTGTAGAGTGGCTAATAGTTGCGACGCTCGATGTCCAGCCAGAGGTATTCACCTCGAAGCTCGGGTTTGGTATCAGATTTACTATCGCCTCTTCTCCATCCACCCCGTGCCCATCGCACCCACCGGCCTTTGGTTTCATGGAATTACTCCGCACATACGCAGAAGCACCCTGTACAGACGCCGTAAGACAGTATGTACCTGCAGTGGCGTCATATGCATATTGGAAGGTTGAACCTGTACTTTTTATAGTCACGGCATCAAGCGAAGCTGGGTAGGCACCTTCCCGCGTCTTATACTCAAGGAGCGCCGATGCGGCCGTTTGTGCATCCACTTTTGCGGTCTCACTGCGTGCGTCTTTGAGGATTACCCTGTACGAAACGGTCACGATACCTGTCAATATTCCAATAACCACGACTGCTATAACAAGCTCGACAATAGTAAAGCCTCTGCGTCGCATTTGAGTCGGTAGACTTCGTCGACTCATAAATATAGTCTTATTCATGTCGTAATTGTAGCACGGACAACCATGAGCGGCATCATGACACTCCATTCCACCCACTAAGTGTGGTATTTTTTACCAAAAGATTCTTTCATAAAGTTATTGACACAAGCGCTTTAACGTCATATTATAGGGGTAGCTTCTGAATAAATAAATTATACAGCAAGCCAAAAACAAAAATCAGACAAAAACTCCACGAAAACGACCGTTCCTCGCAGGCGGTCGTTTTATATTTGCGTTTATTCATGCTTTTTGGCTGCGAGTATAGGCTTTTTTGAACCTTCTGGCACACGTTCGCTATATATAGCGCACACCGCGCTGCTGCAACACTACGCACGATATATTCCTGCTTTGAAAATAAAAAGCGCCCGTTTCTGGGCGCATTAGTATCATCGTGGTGGAGCTGCCGGGTACTGCCCCCGGGTCCAAAAGGTAACCTGATATTCCTCTACAAGCTTAGTCTTTTGAAAAAAGTTTTAAAACATTCCGCGCCTTAACAAAAGACAACCATAGTGCGGACCGTTTCGCTGAAAGCTTTCCCTCTCTATAGCAGCTGCCCTATACAGAGGTAAGAAGTGTGTATATAACACCGCCTCCCCTACACTTCATCAGAGAGATCGATGACTACCTATAAACTAGGCAGCAATTGGTGCAAAGGCACGCTGTGGAGCAAAAAGCTGCGCAGCAATGTTCTTTACACTTGCAAATTTTTCTGCAATTAAAATAAACACGTAACGCGTGTAAACCGACTTGCCAAATATCCTGTTAAATTCCTCTTGTCGAAGCTAAAGTCAGCCCCATCCATAGATAGTCTTATTATAGCACGCAACAGAGGTTTACTTAAGAGGTATTGAAGAATCTTTTGCCATAGTAAAGGGGTAAGGCAGGAAGAAGGAGTCTATGGCAAAGCAACATGTAGCATCTATCAAAACAGGGGCACTCTACGGATTTTCAGGGGTCGAAGTGCGCGTCGAGGTGGATATACGCGCCGGGCTTCCATCGCTTCAGATTGTAGGGATGGGTAATAAAGCTATAGATGAGGCACGCCAGCGCGTACGGAGTGCAATTCTCAACGCCGGACTTACCTTTCCCGCCAAAAAGATCATCGTCAACCTCTCTCCGGCAGAGCTCCCTAAGGACGGTGCCCACTTTGACCTCCCTATTGCGATAGGGATCCTGCAGGCAAGTGGACAGATTCCAGCGGCAAAACTAAAGGGTGTCGCTTTCGCCGGGGAACTCTCCCTTGGGGGCGACCTCCTTCCCATCAGAGGTGCAACGCTCATTGCCGAAGCCGCACAAAAAGCAGGGGCTACCCTTCTCTACCTTCCTGTGAAAAACTACCACCAAGCAGCGATTGTTGAAGGGGTGAAGAGTATAGCGATCACCTCTTTGCGCCAGATTCTTGAGCACCTCTACGGAGCAATCCCCTCACCCGAGCCACCACCGCCCCCTCAGGCCACCACAGAGGCCCCAGGGAGTCTGAACAATACCCAACCATCATTTGATGCAATACGTGGCCAAGAGGCCGCAAAGCGCGCCTTGACACTTGCAGTGGCAGGTCGTCACAATATACTCCTCTGCGGCCCACCGGGAACCGGAAAGACACACCTAGCACGAGCTGCGGCAACACTCTTCCCGCCCCTTAGCGCAGAAGAGATTATAGAGGTGAGTAAGCTTCATAGCATTACACGGGGCGACGCTGGCTACATCACCACCGCACCCCTGCGTGCGCCGCACCACTCAGTAACACTTACGGCGCTCATCGGTGGCGGGCTCTACCCCATGCCAGGTGATATTAGCCTTGCACACAGGGGTGCCCTCCTCTTAGATGAACTGCCTGAGTACCCCAGAGCTATCCTTGAGGCACTTCGCCAGCCCCTAGAAAATAAATCCATATCACTCTCGCGCCTCTATGGGTCAATTACCTATCCTGCAGATACCGTTGTCATTGGCACGATGAATCCCTGCCCGTGCGGTTTTTATGGCGACAAGCAAAAAGAATGCCGCTGCACCGGTGCGCAAATTATGCAGTATAGCAAGAAACTGTCGGGGCCGCTACTTGATAGGATCGACCTATTCACGGCAGTCCCGCGAACACAGAATGAATACTTATTTGATACAAAAGTGATGACAAAAAGTCAACACTTAACAGCGGTGAATTTAATAAAAAGCATAAGCAGTATACAAAAGGAACGATATAATTGTAGTTCTACTTACAACGGTAACGCCACCAATGAACACATAAAAAAGCTCTTTCACATCTCTAAGGAGGCCCACGTGCTCATGAAGAAAGCGCAGCACAATCTACAGCTCTCCGGGCGGGGCGTCCTGCGGACACTGCGGGTTGCTCGGACCGCTGCAGACGCAGACGGCTCAGTAACAATTGAACCTCGTCATATTGCCGAAGCCTTGCAGTTTAGGAGCCACCTTGAGGCAGGATTCCTTCCATAAGGTGCCCATGCGCGAGCACAAACACCATGCGCAGCAGAGCGCTATTATGCAAATGAAAAAATCACAAAAGGCCACACTAGTGGCACCCCTTGTGTAGAAGGAGAAAATTTGGTACAATATTTAGCGAGTAACAGCTCAGAAATAGCCGATTCCCCCCACCCCCCTCTCACCGAGGCGTACAAGGGCATGAGGCGTGCTAACAAAACAGGTAAAGGAGTGGTTATTAGCAACCAAAAAATTCGTACCAATGAACAGATTCGGGCATCCGAACTTCGTGTTATTGGTCAGTCAGGCGAACAACTCGGCATCATAAGCCGCCAAGAGGCACTTAAGCTTGCAGAGGACGCTGGCCTCGACTTGGTTGAAATATCACCCAACGCCGACCCACCTGTTGCAAAAATCGTCGACTGGGGTAAATACCAGTACCAAAAGATGAAAGAGGCGCAGAAAAACCGCCGCAGCAACAAGCAGAGTGAATTGAAGCAGATGCGCTTCGGGCTCAAGATTGGACAGGGAGACCTAGAGATCAAGCTCCGAAAAGTACGTCAGTTCCTTGAAGAGGGTCATAAAGTCCGTATTCAAATCTTCTACAGGGGCCGTGAAATGGCTCACAAAGAAATTGGCTACGAGATGATTAAAAAAATTGGCACGCTTCTAGAAGAAGACGCTGTATTTGAGCATCAGCCACAAATGGCTGGACGCAACCTCAGTGTTGTAGTCCGAAAGAAATAGAGCTTTACAGCTCACGCGCCGCTACGCCTACTCCGCGTATGCGCACTTACTCCAGCTACGCTGACGGAGAGAGACCGGCAGACGAAGGCGAAGAGTCATGATACGGGAGCATCCCCTATCGAAAAAGGTATAACTAAAGGAGAAATACATGCCTAAGCTAAAGACCCACAAGGGAACAGCAAAGCGAATTAAGGTTACCAGCACCGGTAAGCTTCTACGCCGCCGCGCATTTGGCGCTCACCTTCTTGCGAAGAAGAGCAAAAGCCGTAAGCGCAACATCAACACTACCGCAACAATTACTGGTGGTGAACGTAAAAACATTAAGCGAGCACTAGGAATTTAATATGCGAGTAAAATCAGGTGTAACTGCACGAAACCGACATAAAAAGATTCTAAAACAAGCAAAGGGTATGCAGCACAACCGCACCCGCAGCTTCCGAATGGCGAAGCAAGCGGTTACCCGTGCGCTTGAGTACCAGTACCGCGACCGTCGCAACAAGAAGCGCGACCTTCGTGCACTCTGGATTACCCGTATCAATGCGGCTGCACGCCTAGAAGGTACAACCTACGGTAAGCTTATTGCTGGCCTTAAGGCTTCAGGTGTAGAAGTTGACCGCAAGGTACTTGCAGAGCTTGCAGTAAACGAGCCGGCAGCCTTTAAGGCAATTGTTGCATCAGTAACGAAGTAATCTTAGTTACTAAGACTAAAAAGCTCCGCCTATTAGCGGAGTTTTTTAGTTGGCAGCAGGCCTATAAGCCGGGTTTTGTCGAGGACGATCATCTATCTAGCTATGCCATTGCTGACATATTCAAGCGGATAGCGGCCCAAGCGAGCGGAACACTCTTAATGCTGGACCTCCTTGCAGCCGGCAGGGTTTACCTTCCCCGCATGTCACCATGCGACGCTGTGGGCTCTTACCCCACTCTTTTCACCCTTACCTCAGGTATGCCTACCGAGCCCTTGATGTTAAGTCGCAGACCTTGCAGGCGCCTGTTACGAGGCGGTTTTGTTTCTGTGGCACTTTCCCTAGGGTTACCCCCGGTCGCCGTTAGCGACTGCCGTATCCTTTGCTGCCCGGACTTTCCTCTTACACCCATGTGCAAGCGATCGTCTAGCGAGCTGCCTTTGCCTATTATAGCATGGAGGTAGCGTCTATTTTTTGCCCTTTCAGCTTCTTGTGCTCGTCGAGTATTCTATTCACAACACCGTCGGCAAGTTGATTGTAGTTACGACGCACGTGCGTAAATGAAACTTTCTCAAATTTACCCGTGAGCATGCGAATTCGCTCATGAACCGGCCAGAGCTCACGGTTTTTTATCTTATAAATACCCTTCATCTGATTCACCACAAGCATGCTGTCAATTCTACACTCCACAGATAGATACCCAAGCTCGTGCGCTTTCTCTAGACCAAGAAGGAGTCCGTGGTACTCTGCAAGGTTATTTGTTGTAATACCTAAGTACTGGCCACCCTCCTCTAGGACCGTGCCGTCCTTATCTATGATAACGAAACCGGCAGAAGATGGCCCGGGATTTCCCCGCGAGCCACCATCGGAGTAAATAATGACTTGAGAATCTGTTGTTTTTTTAGCGTCATTTTCTTCTGTTTGCGCTAATGCTTTATCTGTTATTTCTTCTTGTTGAATAATTCCAAGTAGGAGCTGTGTTAAATCAGTGAGTTCAGAATGTTGTAATTTTGCCTCAGAGTACCAAACGTACTTATTGTACTCCCCGCCCAGCTGCATTGGGTGGCGCTGAGCAGATGGCGTCACAATATAGACGAGTACGCCATACTGAATACCCCTATCATCGTGATCAATGTAGGTCACCGCGTCAAAGAGCTTAGCTGACTGAATGTGAATCCCCGCATCGTCATGAAGGTACCTTCTGAGCGCATCTTCTGGCTGCTCACCATACGAAAGCTTCCCTCCAGGCAACTCGAACTTACCAAGAATAGAGGCACGCCCCTTACTACGCTTTAAGAGAAGAGTCTCTCCCTCTTCGCTGATAATTGCCCGTACCGATAGCCGCTGCTTCATATCTAAAAAGTACCCCTAAGAGGTCTATTTGCAGTAAGAATATAATGATTTTTGTATTTTTGTTTCATTTTTTATACGATATCCTGCCCTTATTTTAGCACACGAAAGCTCAGAATAAGCAGGACCGTTTTAAAGGCAACATAAAACCCAGGTTCCATCCCTGACGCGTGATGATTTTTCCCTACATACATGCAAGGTGGGTATCCGCAGATCGTCCCCACGGGGGCGAACCATTAGGATTCCCTCATCAATGATATCGGAAAATCATTTGCGCCAAGGCTTCCCCTGGGTATCTATTATTATACCACTCGTGCTAAGAAGGGACTAGAGCCTGAATATGGTAGTAAATACATCAAGGAAGAAGTTGATGATTGCACTGAGGTACGTACCCAATGCGGCACTTGCAATAAGTACTAGAGCGAAGATAAATATAAGACCAAATCGCTCAATAAACCGCATACCAGCGCGTACAAACTCTGGTGCGATTGCATAGATCACACGAGAGCCATCGAGTGGCGGGATGGGAAGCATGTTAAATACGAAGAATCCAAGATTCACAGAGACCGTTATCATAACTATCAGCCCTGGGATCGTAGCAGCGAAACCAGCTGGACCAATGAGTTCCGTTACCACACCAACACCAAAGGCAACAAATGCGATGAGGAGGTTTGTCAGTGGACCGCCAAGTGCAACCAGCGCCGCACCCCAGTCGCCACCCTTTACCATATCCGGACGGAATGGAACGGGCTTTGCACCACCAAAGATAGGTGCGCCGACGATTGCGAGCATTACAGGAAGAATAATAGTGAGGAACGGATCAATGTGCTTGAGTGGGTTGAGCGTAAGCCTCCCCTCTTTCTTTGCAGTATCGTCACCAAGCCAATAACTTACGAAGGCGTGCATTGCCTCGTGAAGTGTCATTGAGACAAGAATCACCGCAAGAACAATTACAATATAGAGAATAGGGTCTGTAGTCATTACTCTTATTGTATCACGGCCGCGGCACGCTTTTTGACTTGACTATTGAGGCAAAAAAAGGTAGAATTAACCTTAGTGTCCAAAGTCTTAACGACAAAAGGAGTAAATTAATATGGCAGCACGATGTGAACTTACCGGTAAAGGTAAGCAATTCGGCAACAACGTAAGCTTCTCGCTACGTCGCACAAAGCGCGTATTTAAGCCCAACCTTCAGAAGAAGACCTTTATGGTTGACGGTAAGAAGGTAACAATGGTGCTTAGTGCTCATGCGATCCGTACGCTTAAGAAGAAGGGCGTTCTTGCTTAAATAAAAAACCCGCAGTACTGCGGGTTTTTTATTCTGGCCAAAGTATTCAGCCGTTTCTATGAACGGCTGATTTTTACAACACTCATTATTGCTGGGAGTGCGCCAACAGACTTAATCTTAAGCTTAGTGCCGGCATCTTCTACCGGTGCGCCAAGTACCTTAATGAATTCTTCGAGCTCAAGCTGAGGAACTTCATAATTTACACCTGATTCAGCGTAATGCACTGGGATGACCGCCTTTGGCTCTGCCGCACGCGCAATTGCTGCAGCTGCAACCGGATCAAGTGTGTAGCCACTTCCACCAACAGGAACAATAAGCACATCAAGGAGTCCAAGCTCTTCATACTGATCTTCTGTAAGTTTCTCGTAGATATTACCAATAAGCCCCACGCGAATACCTTCTACCTCAATACGGTACATGGTGCTTGTTTTTGGCTGGTCTTCTGTATCAAGATGTCGCTGCGCAGCAATACCTTTGATATCGAAGCTTGCCACGCCATACTCACCCGGGCTATCAAGCAGGAGCGTTGCCGTACCCGTCTCTGTGCCGAAGCGTGCCTCAGTGAGAAGCTCTACTGAATCCTTCACTGAAATATTCTTTAGCCCCATAATAGAGACCTTTGGATCAACCACTACGGTTGCCTTTTTTGTACTTAATACAACTGAATTTCCGCCTTTATACTCAATATCTAGCATGTGTTACTCCTTTGACGCACTGTCTTTACTGTCTTTTGCGGCTTCCCCACCCTTTAGGCCGGCGAGGACTGCATCTTTATCAACGGCCACAATATGCGGACCGGCAATAATCTGTGTAATAAATTTATCACGAATACTGAGCCTGTAGTAGAACTCTTCGTACGGAAGAATGGTGTAATTGAGCTCACGCCCTTCAATCTTCTCTATTGCTGTCATGGCCGTACCTACCTTAGTAGAGGCGACACCCCCAACAAGCAGCACATCCACTGGTGCCTGAGAACTCTTTACGAGTACGCCGGCAATGAGCGCAAGGCGGAGGTTTGGAATCTCCTCAATGATTGAGATAGTACGATCCATGGCAGATACTGCACCCACATCAATCACCTGCTCACCCACCACTGTTTCACCAGCGAAGATGCCACGGAGTGGTGTATAGAATTCGTAGCGTTGGTTTACTTGGTAGTAGAGCTTATTATCCGCACTATCACTGGTAATGACGCCCACTTCAAGCATATTAGAGAGCTCGCGGCGCACAGAATTAATTTGTTCATCAATAAGACGCGTAATTTCACGAACATAGAAAGACTGACCCGGATGGTTCAAAAAAAGATGCAGCAGTTTGACGCGCGTTTTTGAGCCGAATAACTTATCTATCATCCCCTATTTCCTTGATCACTTTTTATACTCTTATAGTATCATACCTGGACCCGCCCTCGCTAGCGACGGCGCTAGATTGTATTACTTTTTACTACAACCGGCAGAGACAAGCTGAGCTGCGATAAAATCATACGCCTCGCTACGCTGCTTCCATTGAATAAACGGGTTGCGCTTAAGCCAGGTGCGCTGTCGTTTTGCAAGCCGCCAGTCAGAAGTAATGAACTTCTCTTTTAGCTCAGCCTCAGAAAGAATACCCTCTTTATATTGACGAATAAGTGGGTAGACATTTCCTGTCATAGCCTCAGAGTCCCAGCCGTACTTTTCAGCTAGGCTTAACCCCTCTTCAACAACACCCCCCTCAAACATCTCCTGGGCACGGAGTGTCATACGCTCACGAAGCTCGGAAGATTCCGTTGTTATACCTACAATGATAGTATTTTCAAGCGGAGTCTTTCTACGGAGAGTATTGACCACTCCCTGCTCTGCAGCGCGCTGAACGTAGCGCCGGTTGTTTTCATTTTCAGGCAGTGGAATGTTGTTATTCTTGCAATACTCTTTCAGCTCTCCTAACGTATACGCGTTCAGTTGCGCGCGAAGCTCTGGATTCGGCGCACTAAATTGATAGTCAAAAATGACGCCGTCTATATAGAGGCCTGTTCCGCCCACGAGTAGTGGGACCGCACCTCTACTACGGATTTCAGCCACTTTTGCAAGGGTATACTCTTTAAAATCAGCAGCGCTGAACGGCTCGCCCGGATTCACCAGATCAAGCCCCCAGTGTGGGATTTCAGCCCTATCTTCCGCTGTTGGCTTGGCAGTTCCAGTATCCATACCGGTGTAGATGGTGCGCGAATCAGCACAAATAATCTCACCGCCAAAATCTCTGGCAATCTGCATAGCTACAGCGGACTTCCCGCTTGCTGTTGGGCCAGCAACCACCACAAGTGGTGCGTTAGTGTGTGTTGTTTTTTTATCTACACTCATGTCTACCTCTGTTACGGCCGCCATCGTAGCTCGTTAAAGTTATTAATGATGTAATCAGTACAATATATACCGTCTCCTTCAAGAAGCTGGCGCTGGACCTCCATACCGCCCGGAAACCCCCTCGCCAGTCCACCCTGACGGTTCACGAGCCGATGCCATGGAAGCTCGGGATCGCCATAATGCGCAATCCCACCTACCACGCGTGCTGCGTACGGGTGTCCGGCCAACGCCGCCACGTCACCATACGTCGTCACAAGCCCAGCTGGAAGCTGCGCCATAATGGCCTCAACATCACGGCGAAAGGTGCTTGTTTCTGAAGGCGCTGCAGGCATACTCAGTATCCTCTAAATGTTTGCGAGGTACGCTGGAAGTTCCGTAAGCGCTACCTTCTCTTCACCAGCCTGCGTACGAACACTGACTTCGCGGGCCTCTACGTCCTTCGGACCAACAATGAGCTGCACAGGAATCTTCATCTTCGTTGCTTCGCGAATCTTCTTACCCAAAGACTCATTGCGGATATCTACCTCAACGCGAAGTTCGTTATACTTCACTGGTTTCATGAGCGGAGTCTCCTCAAGAAGTGCGACCACCTCATCAACATACGGCTTCACCGTGTCGTTAATTGTCAGGATACGAACCTGCTCAGGCGCCGCCCAGAGCGGGAACCAGCCTGCAGTGTGCTCAATAAAGACGCTCAAGAAGCGCTCAATAGAACCAAGCAGTGCACAGTGAATCATGACTGGCTGCGCGGCGTTGCCCTCTGAGTCTACGTAGGTAAGCCCGAAACGTTCTGGTTGTACGAAATCAAGCTGCACGGTTGCAACCTGGTGTTCGCGGCCAATTGCGTCAGTGGCCATAAAGTCAATTTTTGGACCATAGAAAGCTGCTTCACCCTCTTGTTCAAAGTACTCAAGATTGTTTGTCTCTACAGCTGCCTTGAGCTGCTTCTGCGCAGACTCCCAGAGCGCAGGCTCACCAAGGTATCCTTCACCCTCATCGCGGTAGCTCAGGCGCACACGGAGCTGCATATCAATAGATTCATACAGTTCACGCGCAGAAGCGAGCAAATTGTTAATTTCCTGCTCAATCTGATCGGGGCGAGCAAAGACGTGACTATCGTCCTGCGTGAGTGAGCGTACACGGTTAAGGCCGCCAAGCTCACCGGTCTTTTCATCACGGTAGTCAGTAGTGGTTTCAAGGAATCGCACCGGCATATCCTTGTAGCTGCGTGGCTGTGATGCGTAAATCTGCGTATGGTGCGGGCAGTTCATTGGCTTGAGTGCAAAATCATCGCTGGTTTCTTGGCTCGTGACAAGGAAAAGCTCATCGCCAAACTTCGCCCAGTGACCTGACGCTTCATAGAGGTCTTTCTTTGTAATATGCGGTGTCCAGACCTTCTGGAAGCCATACCGCTGACGGAGCTGGTTTGAATACTGCGCTACAACGTCACGAAGGACCGTACCGCGCGGTGTAAAGAGCGGAAGACCTGCGCCCACAAGTGGTGACATAGTGTAAAGATCGAGTTCCTTACCAAGCTTGCGGTGGTCACGAAGCTTCGCCTGCTCAAGACGCTCAAGGTATTGGTCAAGTTCTTCCTGCGTTTCAAACGCTACGCCGTAGAGGCGCTGCATCTGTGCGTTATCTTCTTTACCGCGCCAGTAGGCACCGGCGACGCGCATCAGCTTAAAGGCACCCACCTCTTTTGTTGTCACCACGTGCGGACCACGGCAGAGGTCAACAAAGGCGCCGTTCTTATAGAATGAAACCTCTTCGATTGCGGCGTCGCCATCAGCCTTAAGGCCAAGCTCGTCAGCGTCAAGATCCTTGGCTACGGTTGTGCCAGAGCGCTTAAGGTCGTTAAGGAGCTCTTCCTTGTAGGGCTGCTCGTTTTCCTTCGCCCATGCAATTGCTTGGTCAACTGGCATTGTGAAGCGTTCAAACTCCTGCTGCTGGTTGATGACGCGGCGCATCTCTTTTTCAATCTTTTTAAAATCTGACTCAGATATTTTTGTCTCACCAAGATCAATATCATAATAAAAACCGTTCTCTACAACCGGACCAACACCAAATTTGGCGTGTGGCCAGAGCTGCTTTACCGCAGTGGCAGTAATATGCGCAAGACTATGGCGCATTGCATGAATATGTTCTTCTTGTGGGTTCATATGGACTCCTTATAAATATAAAAAACACGCATACCGTAGCGATAGAAACGTCTACGTGCGTGCCTTGGTCCCGGGGTTCCAGGAGGTTCCACCTTGGCTATTACTATTGCCGCATTCTTTTTACGTGTGTCTGCAGGCCGCTCCCACGTGCTCGGCGGATGGTTAGGCCGCGTCGTTGCTTATCTGTATTATACCTCGACAAGCCCTCTCTGGCAAACATCCCTTCTTGTCACCCCACCCCTATTATGCTACTATAATAAAGCTTTACGGGTCCTTAGCTCATTTGGCTAGAGCGCCACATTGACGTTGTGGAGGTGAGAGGTTCGAATCCTCTAGGACCCACCAGAGTGTTGTTACTAAAACCCTTGACCAGAACAACAGGGGTGTGAGAGGCAGAAATGCCTCTCTTTTCTTCGCCTGTGTGTTCGAGTCCTTGCGTGCTCTGACGAGTGATACTCGCCTCCGCAACGTCGAGTTGCGCAGAAAGCCCACCGGAAACGGTGGGCTTGTTTGTATTTCTTGAAGCGGCGAGACTTGCCTCAGCTACGGCTTGTCGGGTGGCTGGGCTGAAGATCAGATCGAATGGCTCATTGAGCGTGACTTCGAGGTGGTGCTCTTGATGCTCGTCAGCGATGACCATGATCTTCTCGAAGATGAGTTGGTTGAACATTCTGCGGATGTTGTCGGGTGCCTGACGGTAGCTTTGACCGATGTATTGGGCGATGTCCAAAGTTTGGGCGATCACGATATCTGCATCAGAGAAGCTGGCATTGAGCCGATCGAGTTGCCGCGTAATGTCTGAGTGCTCGGCGTCGAGCTTCTTCTGCTCTACCCGCATCATCTCGATCGGGATTGCATCGTTGTAGTGCGCTTCAAGGAGCTTGCGCTGCCTGCGTTCAATATCGAGCTTCACGCTTTCAAGTTGCTTGCGTTCTTCGATAGTGTCCGAACGCAGATTCGCCATCTCTTCATGGAGGAACCGCTCGAGGTCAGCTCGGTAGCTCGGAGCGAGACTGAGGCGATCGTAGATTTCCTCGATCTGACGTTCGACCTTTTCGATCTGTACTGCGGGGAGCTTGCAGCCTGTGCGTTTCGAGTGCCTGCCGAGGCATGAGTAATACGGGTAGGTTTCGCCGTGGCGGTTCTTGACGACCTGCACCAGCATGCGGAAACCGCAGCTGCCACAGTAGAGAGTGGACTTCAAATAGTGCTCGTGTTTGATCGTGCGCTCGCCGTTGACCTTCCCTTTCAGGATGGCCTGCACTTGGGTGAAGGTCTCCTTGTCGATGAGGGGCTCGTGCTTCCCGGGATACTCCACACCTTTGAACGTGACGACACCGATGTAGTAGTTGTTCGTGAGGAGCGAGTGGAGGTGCCTGATCTGAATCGGGGCTGAGCTGAGTCGCGGTGTGGGTACCGTGGTCAGACCACGTGCCGTGAGTTCTTCGACGAGCGTGCGAAGCGTCCACTTACCAGTCGCGTACTGTTTGAAGGCCCAGGTAACCAGAGGCGCTCTTGTTTCATCAACCGTGACGGTACGTACCTCTTGCCCGGATGAGAAGTCTCGGGTATTGAGGTAACCGATGGGTGCTCGGCTGATCGTGCCGCCGGACTGCACCTTTTCGTTGAGGCCCTTGAGAACTTCGTTGGCGAGGTTGCGTGAGTAGAACTCGGCGATCGACGACATGATCCCTTGGAGGAGCATCCCACCTGGAGTTTGGTCGATATTCTCACTGGTCGAGACGAGCCGAATTCCGAGTTCGGTAAATCGAGTTGTGAGAGTAACTTCGTCGGCACGGTTGCGCGCGAGCCGATCGAGTTTATGCACGATGACGTAGTCGATAGTCGCGGCCTCTTCTTCGAGGTAGCGAAGCATCTCCTGCAGGGCTGGCCGTTTCGTGGAGGTGCCTGAGACGCCTCGTTCGACGAATTCTTTGGCGACCATGGCGCCCATCGACTGGGCCTTCTTCTTGTTGGCCTCGCGTTGCGCTGGGATTGAGAATCCTTCTTCTCTGCCGCCGCGTTCGGCTTGTTCTCGGGTCGAGACACGCAGGTACGAGACCGCACGCTTGGGGGTGAATTGTTCTGTAAATGCCGCGAATGGGTCCATGAGTGGCGGCGGAGTGTTGATCGCTGGTTGGGCGTATGTAGGCATGGTCATGTCCCCATTAACGCTTCTTTCGTGAGATGAGTCCAGTGCAATATGGGGTGCAGTTTCGCCGCCCGCAGAGGCCTCGGAAAACTCGTCACGACGGCTTCCATTCGTTCCTCCCGCGGGTGCATCAACAACGGGGGTCAACTCATGGGGTGTTCTGTTTTGTGAGACGGACTCTGTGCACATTTTTTGCCCACTCACCTGCTCGCCTGTTCTACTTTCTTGAACACCTTTCTTGGCGGAACTACTTGAGGAAGACATGGACGGCTCCTCCCAGATCGATCAGCTCGCGATCTTCCTCCAACCGCTCAAGTAGGAGTGAATAGTTCCAGTTGAGAAGCTCCGGCGGGATGCCGCTTCCAGCGAGCAATTCGTCGTAGCCTTCTCGCCAGCCAAGACCGTCGATGACGCTGTCAATGTACGTTTTGCGGTCGGGGTAGCTCGCCCAGTACAGATTCCTGAACTCGTTCTCAATCTCGGCGATCGGTGTGCCGTCCCAGACATGCTCCAGGTAGGCCTGAAAGGCGTCGCCGTAGGTTTCGAGGAGCAGTTCCAGTGTGCGCCGTTCCTGGCGTGTGGCGGGTTCAGGTGCCCTGTGCTCGGGTATCTCAGTCGCCTCGGGTGCTGCTGGGGTCGGCTCGTACTCGTGATGATTAAACGTTGAAGACATAGACCCGCCCTCCTTTCTCCGCGAAAGTGAATGTCTCTTCAAGTTCTTCTTGGAGGGCTTCGTAGTCAGGGCTGAGGTAGTCGAAGTAGAGCTTGCGTTCAGCGGCGAAGTCTTTGACTTCCTCTTCCCGATCATCGAGGAGGCATAGTTCAGTGACGGCTTCTTCGATGTTTCGCCAGGCACCGACGTAGCTGCCGTCGAAGTCCTCCATGATGTTGCCGCTGACCACGTTCACGCGCGGGATGGAGAGGAAGGCTTGGAGTCCCTCATCTTCGGCTAGGTGCAGCTCCGAAAGTGTCTCGGGCAGTTCGGTAATGGTTTCCCTGCCGTAGATGCCGGGTACATAGACGGTCATAGTGAGGCCGTCCACGGTGACTTCGGTTGGGACGTGGAGCCTGGCGAGCTTGAGCGAATGAGATGCCTCGTAGCTGGCGCTGGCGGCTTCTGGGAAGGTCTGGCAGATCAGGTGAGAGCCGAAGTAATCGACCAGCTCAACCGCCCACGCGGGGGCTTCTGCATTGTTGTAGATCGTGAGATATTCGTCGCGGAGGGTCTCATAGTTGCCACTGCCCTCGAGCGCATAATCGGCGAGGGCGCTGTCGGGGCCGAAGCTCCGACCCAATACATGGGCGATGCATTCCGCCGTCTCTTGGTTGACACCGGTGTGGCGTTCCTCAGCGTAGGCGATGCCATCCGAGATCAGTTCACCGTGACGAGCCAGGGCAACTTCGAGCCTGCGCCAGTCTGGTATTTCCCGTATTGGTGCTGGACGGAGCTGCTGCTCCGGGGCGTGTTGTAGCGGTGGTGCGTGTTCGAGGCTATTCATAGTGCTCCTCCTTTCGGGCGGCTTGGATGAGGTGGGTGCCGAGCCAGTCAATCCAGTGCTGCGTCTGGGGTGAGACGCCTGGGTGGATATAGAGGTCCAGGTATTCGGGTCGCAGGGTTTCGTAGCTGCCGTCGCCGGTGCGGCCAAAGTTCGCGAGGGCCGACTGTCTGCCGTAGGCGCGGCCCAGGACGTGGCAAATGAGGCGTGCGGTGTCGCGGGTAATCTCCCGCTGCTCGTGTTCGGCTTCCGTGATGCCCTGGTTGATGCGGTCGTCGAAGCGTGCCGCAGTCTGAGCGAGCCGATCTAGGTCGGGCTGTGTCGCCGCTACTATCTGCTCTGGCTCGGATGGTTGGGGTGGGTGTTCAAAATGGTTCATGCTGGGTTCCTCCTTTCAGCGCGAGGGTGGTGGTATTTGTCGGGTTAGTCGCCGCTGGTGATGAGCGACTCAGGCTGGACGGCGTTCAGGGCGGCGCGGAAGAAGAAGCTGTCGTGCGTATCGAAAGCGAGCACCCGCTCGCTGGCGGCAAACATGACTGCCGGATGCGTATCGTGCCAGAAATCCAGCAGTTCGCTCAGCGCCGGGCGTGACTCGGCTTCGATAGGGCCGCAGTCATCAACGAACTCGGCAACGATCAGGGTCTCGGCAGCACGAGCCAGGCTAGTAATAATGTGCCGCTGTTCGTCAAGATCCGGGTACGGGTCTTCGTGCTCGTCCTCGTTCAGTTCGACGGCTTCTGCTCTGAGATAGGCGACCCCGAAACGGTAGGTGTCGCCCTCAAAGTGCGGTTCGTAGAGGGGATCGTAGTTCAGTTGTTCGGTCATGGTGAGTTCCTCCTTTCTGAGGTGAGGGTGGTGGTTGTATTCCCGCTTGCTTCGCCGGTGAGATGCCTGTGTGTGGCAAGCAGACAACATACGGCGAGAGCGGGGTGCGGAGCGAGCCGAGCCACGAGGGCGTGGCTCGCTCCGCTGGTGGTGTTAGGGCTCGAGTGCTGCCCTGATGGGTGCGAGGTCGAAGACCACACAGCCACCAAAGGTTTGGATGAAGGCATAGCCTTCGTCGAGTACTCCCCGAAGCGCTTCGTCATCCCACCGGAGGACGCCATCGACTTCGAGGTCCGTGTAGAGCGCACGAAGCGCTCCTTCCCAGCCGATGAGCGCGAGTAGCTCCTCTGTGGCGGCCTTCCGGTCTTGCCCGTCGGCGCAGAACGAGGCAGCGAAAACTTCTCTGAGTTGTTCGACCTCGATCTGCCGCACTTCGGGGATGAGCAGGAAAGCGGCAAACGGGATGCCGTGCGCCTCATAGCCCTGAGTGAGCATTTCGTGTCGCTTCGGGTTGCCCGCGAAGCATGCGATTGCTGCGACTGCGGTGGCAGTGGCTTCAGCGGTTCGCTGCAGCTCTACTTGTACTTTGTAATCCATGGTGTTCCTCCTTTCGAGGTGACGTTGATTGCTCCGGGACTCCCTGCCTTCCGAAGAAGACATGGAAAACACCGGTCTAGAGAGTCAATAGTCGTTAGAGCGGACGCTAGGTGTTCGGGGCGGGGCCGTCACGGATGAGCAGGTAAAGCTCCGACATCGTGATGACGGTAAACAGGTCTTTGGGGAGGCCCGGCTCGCTGACAATCGCGGTGGCGATCTGCTGTTTGCGAGTCTCGTGCGGGACGAGCCAGACCACCGCCGGATAGACACCATGCTCGCGCTGCTCTTCACCGCTGCGCTGGTGCTGCAGATAGCGCCAACACTTGGCAATCACACGGGCCGGGTTCTCGGTGTCACGATCCACTTCAATGAAGTAGCGGTCAATATATTCGTCGCCCGTGACCGTCGCCGCGAGGTCAGGCTTCAAGGTGATCACAGTTCCGTGCCCGTCGATGTGGCGTCGCCAACAGTGCGGCTCAACTTGCACTTCGAGGTCGCGGCGAAACTGCCGGGCTGCTTCGTGGAGCGTGACTCTGGCTTCAGTGACGGCGAGACTGTGGTGAAGAAACGTGGTCGTGTGGTGGTGCGGCCTGACCCGCCTGCTACCACCGCTCAGGTGCCGTACCCCTTTAGTGGAGAGCGTCCAGATGGACACTCCGGAGCCGCCCTGCCAGCCGCCGATGCGCCGTTCCAAACGCACTAGGTAGTGCTGCCGGTGCAGCTCACGTAGGTGCCTGCTGGTTTGCCGAATCGCCGACCGGCGGTTCCCATACCGGTGCATCGTCAATCTGGTGAGCTGGTGGCTGGTTGCGAACCGGTGCTCCTGCAGGGTTTGTAGCAGCAGCGCGTGAATGGGTTGCATGTCGGTAGTCATGGCCTGCCTCCTGTGGCTCCGGCGGTCGCACCATCCACGGTGGAAGTCACCGCCACTTTCTGCAGCGTTTCAGCCACGTTCCGGGACGCTTCGGAGATTGAAACGCGAGCGGAATGTCTACCCAAATGTCTAGGGGTCAAGAAGGTGGTCATCGCTTCACCCTCCCCACCGGCTGGCCTGAATCCTCAGCCTCCGAGCTGGGGTCTGCCTTCTCGGGGTAGATGAGCTGAACCAGGTCGCGTTCGGTCTGCTCAGCAGGCACCCCGTAGCGTTCCTGCGAGGCGGCGTAGCTGTCGGCGGCGTGCTGCTGCGTCTGCGTTGGTGGTTGGGTGCGGATACTCATCCAGCCGGTGCTTTCACCGTCCTGCATGACATTCGCGTAGGCGTGATACTTCGGCAGCAGCATCAGGTCTTGCTGCTCCAGCCCGGGGATGAGTTTTGCTGTGGCGGCAGCGTCGAGGCCGTTCATGCCGAAGTAGATTTTGTTCCTCGTGTTTGCCTCCACCGCCTGCACCATTGCCGGTGACAGCTGCGACCGGTATTGGTGTGCCAACACGAACCCTGCCCCGAGCGATCTCGCCTGCGCGAGGGCATCCGCCAGATCCCCCGGGAGCCCGGCGATGAAGTCGTGCACCTCATCGATGTAGATCCCCACCATGTGACGGTGCTTCTTAGGCAGGGCTTGGCGCGCGAGCAGCCGACTCCAGAGCTGGCCGAGCAGCAGCGTGCCGAGGAGCTTCGCGGCGTCACTTCCGAGGAGACCGCTATTGAGGTTCACGATGACGATCCGCTGCTTCGTGAACAGGTCGCCGATATCGAACCGTGGCGTCGTTTGTCCGAGCACCGCCCGAAGCCCTGGTCGCAAAATCAGCTGCCGGATTTTATTGAGTACCGGTGCGATCTCAACCGCCTGGGCGTCAGGTTTCTTGGCGTCGTACTGCCGCCAGAATGCATCCGTCCCGAGGGGGTCAGCGTGCTCCGTGAGGAGCCGTTTCCGGAAGGCCGGGTTCGTCAGCAGCGGGTGCAGCCAGAGCAGATTCGCACCGTCGAGCCGTGCAAGGGTCAGGAATGCTGCCGAGAGGACGTCGGCGGTGCGGATACCCCAGTTCTCTTTAAACAGCGACTCAAACGTGGCAAGCAGCGTATCCGCCGTCACGGATGGGTCACGGTTACCCGCATCTAACGGGTTGAACCCCACCGGGCTGCTGCTGGCCGGGTCAATCACGACCACATTGCTCTGACGGGATGCAGGGATGCGGGCGAGAACATCGGTGGCGAGATCACCCTTGGGGTCGATCAGGAGCACACCCCGGCCAGACTGCATGTCGGCCTCGATGAGACTCAGCATGACGGTGGACTTGCCGCTGCCGGTTGGCCCCATCAGGTGGGTGTGGAAGGCCGCATCCGCAATCGGAATTGTCACTGGGTCACTCCGCCCAGGGGCGGTCAGCTCCCCGATAATCCGCTCACTTGGTTCGAGGTCATGCTTCGGGGTGAGGAGGCGCGGGTGGATACTGCCAAACATCGGTAAGGGTGGCTCCCCGATCGGCCAGCCGGTTAGCGCAGTGGTTTCGCTGACGCGGAGGTGGAGCGGCCACCGCCACGGTAGCTGCGGTTGCGAGAGCCGTGCCGGGTGTTCGTTCTCGAGGCCGAGGGTGCTGCTAGCGGTCTCCAGTCCTCGGAGTACCCCGCCAATACTGGTAATGAGGTGTCGGAGCCTACCGTGTGGGCTGCCGGTTGCCCCGATCCGCACCGTCAGCGAGAAGCCATGCTCCTCACCAGTGCGACTCGAGATACTGCGGGCAGCGCCTGATTTCGGTGGTGATTTCATGAGCACGTCAAACCAACTGGGAGCTTCCACCCGCCGCCAACTACCCGGGGCGATGCGGTGACCGAGCAGCAGCTGAATGACAACGCGTTCGCTGCCAGTGAGACCGGTCAGAGTGCCATACAAGCTCCGGATTACGGCGGTCATCTTCTCGGGGGCGAGGGTCAACCCCCGCCCCGCCTCGTGGAGCCGTGCCGCGATCGCAACGTCGGGGCGCTGCCAGCGAGGCTTCACAATCCGTACCAGCAACAGCGTGGCCAGAGTCTGCTTTAGCGTGTCCACCCGGTGAGGTTCCACCCCGATGAGCCAACGCAGATGCTTTTCGTCGGCGTGGAGTTCCAACCCAATGACCCCGAGTTCTCGGGCGGTCGCCAGCCGCTCCAGCACCGTCGTGACAGTACTCGGCGTGAGGGTGGTCTCGAAGTGGAGTTCACGCCACTCGAGGGTCAGGCTCCGCTTGGGAGCAATGAGTGTGTTCAGTTGACGGTTACTCATGGTGCCCACCTCCATTGCTTGTCGTCTGCCCTGATTTCTGCCCCTTGTTATGGACGACCGGCCCCGTTTCGTCAAGATGCATCGCCAGCAGCAGCAGAATGCGAGCGAACTCTTTCTCATCGAACGTGGTCTTCCAGACGGGGACGACACGGTGGCGACCACTGTCTTTGCGCCTGTAAACGCGTTTCTGGTGCCGGTTCATGACCACCCCCTACGGGTGCGGCGCACCGCTACCGGTCGCCGTCCCAGCGTTTCTTCTGCCGAATCATCCAGCGCAGAACCACCGTGACCATGACCCCGATGGCCAGCAGGGCGAGGAGCCACCAGATCTGCTTCGCTAGCTCCACTGCGAGCACCAGCAGCACGACGCCGATGAACAGCGACAGTGCGAGGTTCACAAAGCTCCCCCCGAAGGGCGTCTTCCCGCCACCGTCTGACATGTTTAACCCCTCTCATTACATGGACTCCTGGGCGGCCGCCTCTGCCAGTGTCAGCAGCGAGGCAGGTGCAGCAGCGTTATGGGTCGCGTCGTCAGTAACATCACTGACGGGGTCGCCCGGCACCGGGTATCCCCACTTCTTGAGGGAGATGAGCGACGGTTCAGACCCGTCAATCTCGTTGCCAAAAATGTCCCACTCACCCCGGGTCGGCGCTGGTCGACGTGCAAACAGCTCCAGGTAGGGGCCGTCGCCAACTACTCGCTCAATCATCAGATGAAGTTCTTCTGGCTTGTGGGAGTGATCTTGCAGCGGGTACAGGCCCCAATTGGGCTGGGAACGGAAGGCGAACTTGGTGCCCTTGCCACGCACCCCGAGGAGCATCAGCTCACCGGCATTGCGGAAGGTATTGCCGAGTGTGAAGCGTGGGCGGGCTGCGAAGAAGAAGTTGGTATACCGGTACCCCCATCTGGTGAGTACCTGAATGCCGAGCGGAACGGTTGCAGCAGTGACCCAGAGGAAGCAGAAGCTTTGCTCTGCGGCGATCTCTTGGATGGCGTCGCCCATGCCAAGGATTTGCTCGTCGGTCATGAGGTCGTAATGTTCAATCGCGCCGCGCTTTCCTTTCTGGTGCAGGCTCCAGGGCGGATCAGCCAGGATCGCCCGGTAGGTGCCGGGCTTCGGGGTGCGACCTGGGTTGAGCCGTGCATCTCGGGTGGTGTCTTTGGTGGTGGTAGTGGTGGTTTTAGGCATGGTGGTGACTCCTTTACTGGTGGTGGATGGTGGTGGCAGTTGGGTGCGGCCAGAACTAGCGGGTTCGGCTGCGGTGGCCTTATTGAGCACTACTTCGCAACATTTGTGAAGAGTTCGCAAGCTCTCTTGCTCCCGCGATTGACCATCCAAATAACAGAGGTCAGGCGAAAATAAGTGGCTACGGGAGCTGTTGCTGTGCTTTTTACAACGCCCCATCTAAACCACCCCGCTTTGGTGCCAGTTGGAGCCGTTCCAGCCGGGAGCTGGGCTGTCCCGCCCCTGGCCGATGTCGTGTCAAGGAATACGCCAGTGCAGCGGCCAAACGGCCCGGCGGATCCAGCGAACTGACCTGCGTCATGAACACATTCGAGAGCGCTAGCAGCTCGGCTGGTGGGGTGGCGTTCATGACGACGGCATGCACGCCACCGGGGAATGCGGCGATCTCCTCATACGGTTGACGTGGGTTGAGGTCGAACAGTTCGAAGTCGGAGAAGATCACCGCCACATGGTTTGCTTCGGGGTGCTTTTCGGCGGCCCGGTTCATGGCCATCATGGCCGGAGTGAGCGTGCTTGCCCCCGTGATGCCCTCGGGCGGGTCGACCGCCGCCAGCAGCTCCGCCGCGGTCGCCTTGGTGTGTAGCGGTAGTGGCCCGACGGGTTCCACTGCGGGGTGATCAAACCGGAAGATGGCCAGCTGCTGCATGTCGGTCGTAGAGCTGCTTGCGACATGGCGGATAGCGCGTTTGGCTTCCTCGTAACGAGCACCGACCGGATCATTCCCTGAGGCGAGCGACCAGGAGTCATCGAAGCACAGCTGCACCAGACACGGGGTTGCCGGGTCGCTCCCAGCATTCCCGAGTGTGATGCGGCGCTCCACTACTGGAACGGGGCGTGCCAACTGCGGCGGGAGAAGTTCGCTAGGAAGCGTCATGGTCACTTCCCTCCTTTTCGGGGTGCGCGGCCGATCGCGTCGTCCGGACGAGGGCCGTGCCCTGCCACGCCCGGGTTGCCGCGTAGGATCCGCCATTTCAGGGCCTGTAGTTGCCGGGTGGCAGCGTCACCGCGGGCGGTGAACTCGTCCCGCAGGCTGGCCTCCTCGGCACTGCGCTCAGCCCAGGTCTGCCAGTTCATGTCGGCAGCGAGCTTCAGGTGGCGCTGCTGCTGGGCGTCGTAGTCGGCCTGATTCAGATCGATAAGGTCAGCAACCTCATCCGCCCCGGCATACGACACGAGGAAGGAGCCGCCTGCGACGGCGAACGCGATCCCTGCGAAGATAATGCCTACGAGCGGGTCATCGACTGCGGCACGCAGCGCCCCGATCCCGACCCCGATCGTGAGTGCTGTTACCAGTGACAGCAGCAGCACTCGTTTCACGATCTGCGCCCCAGTATCGGTGCCAGAAAACAGATGCGAGAACTGCTGCTGCTCAGGCGTCAGGTCTTCCGGAGCCTTTTCGCGGAGCTTCCGTCGCCGCATGTCTGAATACTCGGTGCCGACAAGCCCGGCGACGACGGTGGCGGCGGCAGCACTGGCCGCCAAGGTGACCGCGATATAGGCGGGTTCGCCGAGCCAGATCGCTGCGGTCGCAAACCCCGCCAGATCTCCCACGAAGATGAACACTTTGGCAAGTTGGTACCAGCGTTTACTGCCAACCGCCCGGCGCCGAAACGATGCCAGCACCGCCAACGCTTGCTGGAGTCTCGTCCGGGACTGGTCGAGAAGTTCACGGCTCCCCATCACGGCATGAGCCAGCTCGGTCGCCCGCAGCTCCAACCCCGCCTTGGCCATCCCAGATTTCCGGGTTTCGCTGGCGGCGGTGGACTCCCAGAGGGCAGTCTGTTCGCTAGTGAGTTCGTCGTACTCGGTCTCCACCCAGAGGTGTGGCACTTCTTTTGGGCGAGGTACGGCTGCAGCTGTGTCGGCCATTGGGAGGGCGATGCGTTCCGCCGTGGCGGCGGCCTCACCGGCCACCTGGAATGGGTCGATCATGGCCTGCGGTGTGCTCGAAGGTGATGCGCTCGTCACGATGCTCACCCCTGCCACTGGGTTGCGACGGTGCAGGAAGCATTGGCGCGTTCGCAGACCCGCTGCCAAAACGCCGTCACCTGCTCAATGACCGACGACGGCACCGACGTACTTGTCCGCCCGATCCCCGCAAAGGTCAACTTCATGCCGGAAAGATCTGGCACTGCCACCTGGTCAGCCAGAGCGAGTGCTGCTTCAGTACTGGTGGCTGTTGCCGGGTCGACGCCGACGTTGGTGAAGCCATCCGTCAAGATGAGCACCTCATGGGCAGCATCCGGGCGCTGCGCTTTAGCTTCCTCAATCAGGCGCAAAAGACCCAGGACGTCAGTGGCCGAGGCCGGGGTGCGGGACGCGGCATCGCTGAGCTTGTCGCGAACTGTCGAGGCGACCTCTTCTGCGAGCTGCTCACGCTTCCGACGCTTAGCATTCTCCGTCGGAGCTTCTACTTGGAACGACTGCTCCAGCAGTGTCACGGTTTGGCCGGAGGACTCCCCGAAGGTCGCCACCCACAGGTCACCGCTACAGACGGCGGTGCGCTGGGTCAGCTTCGAGATAGCCGTCTCATAGTCGCCGCCGCGACTGCTCGCGAAGCTGGAGCTGGTGACATCGACCAGACCGATGCTTTTCAACGGAGCATCCGGGCAAGGCGCGGCAGATACCGAGCCAGAGGAGTTGGTGCAGCCAGTGAGGAGAAGAGTTCCTGCGAACAGGCCGATCAGTAAGCTGCTGTACCGTTTCATGCGGTATTGGGGGAGAAAATTCACGACACGCCCTTCGTGTTATGGGTCGCCACTTTCGCAGAGACGTCGGAGATGGACGACCTGATTAGATCGACCTAGAACCGACCGTAAAAGCACCCCTGAAGTGCTGCCGAACAAAGCAAGAAGGTCGGAATACCACAGCTCTGAGACTCTGTCGCCTGGACTATTGCGCTTGTGTATTCCGGTTTGAGGAATACCTGGCTGGTTTATATCGGCAGATCTTAAACTGAGAACTGCGGTCGCTCCCTCGCCCGCATCTGGAAGGAGACATTGATGTCAGTTCACGGAAGCACAAACCAGGTATTCCCTGTGTTAGCCAACACCATTGCGGATGGAAGTATCGGCTGTAACGGGGGGAAATGCCCCACCGTCTATGAAGCCGACGAGAATACGTTGATCGTTCAGGGCTACCGTGCTGATGATCAGTTTGAAACAGGGTTTGTGCCCGATGGCGAAGGCGTGGTGCGGATCCCCAAGGGACTCTTGCGTCAGCTGGTAGCCAATCACCTGCTCGATTGATTCGCGTGGACGGATAAACCCATTGCTCTCCTGAGAGGGCGATGGCTGCCATTGACGCAGTCATCGCCCTCACTCATAATCAGGCGCATAATGATAGGACGAACTGACATGGATTTTGCAGAACTATTTGAGAACTTCAGCTCGAGCGCCTTCCGGGTGGAGGGGCTGAGCGAGTACAAGGTGCCAGAAGAAGCCGAGGCACTCGAGCTTTTTCAGTCCATTGGCCAACTCCCGCCGGGATACAACATCGAGTGGGTGGAGTTGGTTTCTGCGGCAGTCGGTGCGGGGAAAACGATGTCGCGTCTGCGTTTACTTTCGGACGAACTCACGGATTATGAGAAGTTTGAGATCGCGGGCTACGCACCCGCGCAGGCCGCTGGCGAAGATGTACGTACGGCGCGTCGAGCGGACTACGAATTTGTGGAAGACTTCTGGCTGTTTGACGACACATGGATTGCTCGAATGAAGTATGACGACCAGGGCCGGTGGCTACGTGCTGACGTAGCGCGTGTGAGTGAACAAGATGTCGAGGTTCTGGATTACTGGAAGAGTGCGTTTACCCATGCGGCTCCGTTGCGGTGTCGTAAGCAGACCTGGGGATAAGCCGGTGAATCTGATGCGCCGAGGCTCTCCGATGTTGATTCCATCGGTTGAGCATGTCGGTCAACTCATGCTCGGACGAATGATCCGGACGCTCCGAAAGTCCCGGGGGCTTACTCAGCTAGATTTCGCTCAAGTGGCAGTGATGACTCAGTCGCATGTATCGAAAGTGGAGAATGCGAACGTCGCGATCACCGAAGACCAGGTACGTCACATTGCAAGAGTTTTGGAAGCTTCTGAGCAGGAGCTTGCCGAGTTGCTGTTCCAGTTTCGCCTCACCGAACAAAACCCGCTGTCATATCATGTGATCACTGCCCATGGCGTTGATATAAAGCAGCTCGAGATCAGCAGATACGAGGGAGCGGCGCGACTGATTGAACAATACGAGCCGACGATCATCCCCGGCCTGCTACAGACTCCCGACTACATACTGGGCATGATGCGGGCGTTCGAAGTTCCGCGAAGTCAAGTTGAAGAGGCAATCCAAGCCAGGCTCGCTCGCCAGCGGATACTTACTCGAGCCGACAAAACGTTTCATTTCATTATTTCCGAGGCTGCCCTTTACACCGCACCCGAAGGTCCGAGGATGCAAGCTGAACAGCTCGAGGCGCTTCTCATCCACTTCGGTAGGAAAAACACCCGAATTGGGGTGCTGCCAACTCGTCGGGGGGCGTTGCCGACCGCGATGTCCGGATTCGTGGTGTTCGACCGTAGTTTCGCGACCGCCGAAACCGCTGTAGAAGAACAGCAAATTCGTGAACCTCTAGACGTCCGACACCTATCCGAGATTCACAATCAACTGGCAGCGCGTGCTGAATATGCTGATTCCGCCATTGTGTGCATTCGAGATGCTATAGAAGAGCTGTCGGCCACGTTCCACCCTTAGTTGCCCAATAAACCCCTGTTCGTGGCAGAATGTGGGACACTGCTCTCAGCAGACCCGTCTCACGTATCGTAAGAGTCAGCGAACCCCGATTCCGTTGTTGCGATCGTTGTTGTCATCACCGGGGTTGACGTTACTCGGATCGAAGTTCGCGTTGAAGGCGTTGTCTGGATTGTCCGGGTTGGCAGAAGCCGACCACAAGTTACCCGCGTCGCCCTGGTCGTCGAAGCTGTCATTCCAGTTGCCCGAGAACGCTCCTCTAAACGGGACACCCTGCCGATACCGCTCACTATATCCCGGTCAGCGTGCCGATCGAGATGAGGCCCTGGCGGCCATCCCTCTCAAGAACTGGAGCCACGACCATCATGGCTCCAGTGGGTACCGTCTCTTACACACCCCTATCTAGCAAGCTCTCTACTCAAGGAACCGGCTCGCGTTGAATTGCGAGTATCCGCCAAGCGCTCCTTGTCCCCAGCCTGCCGCGGGAGTGCGCTCTTACTGTAGCCCGGTGCTAAGTTTTTGTCACGGGGTTATTCAACCTGTGCCAGCAGCTCCCGGTGACGGAAGTGCTTGACGAGACCTCGATACGATGCATTCGTCTCAGGAGAGCAGTCATCCTTAGAAAGCGCCGTCAGTAAGTTCCGTTTCAAACGCTTGCCCGGGTGAATCCGGTGCGGATAAATAACCGCACCCAAGAAAGCAACGCCGCGACCCACCTCCTGTAGGTGACGTTTGTGTGGATGCAACACCAAATCGAGGTGGTTACACAGGTAAGCTTCAATACGGCGCGACGCTTCAGTGAGTGCCGACTTATTTCTCGAGACGATAAAGAAGTCGTCCACATAGCGGCCGTAGTGCGAAAAGCCTAGTCCAAGTGTCACGAAGCGATCTAACTGGTCGAGGTAGATATTGCTCAGGAGTTGACTGGTCAGGTTGCCAATGGCAATGCCACGCCCCTTCCGTTGACGAAACAGACTCTTGGATGGCGGTAGCCCCTTCCACGCTGAACGCGGACATGCGAAGGAAGCGCCCTGCACCGGGTCGTTGAAGATAATTACCTTCCAGAGATACTGGCAAATTTGGAATAGATACCCCCTTACTGGGAACTGTCGTTCCAGCCCCCACAAAGCACGGTCATAGAGTCGCTTCCGGCCCAGGCTCATGAAATAGCCCTGCAAATCAAGCTTGAGAACATACGTCTCTCTGCTGTAGTTCCGGCTCTCCGAGCGGATGTGGTGATCGAGCCTGCGAATGCCGTACAGCGTCCCTTTGCCCTTGCGGCAGCTGTAGCTGTCTTCGATAAAGCGAGCGTCCCACCAGGCGTTCACCTGATTGAATAGGAAGTGGTGCACCACACGGTCGCGAAATGCCGCGGCAAATATCTCCCGCTTGACAGGCTGGTTGACAATGAACGCCGTCGACGGCAACGGCACGTAACGCTTGTCGTGGATCTCACGTGCCAAGGCAGCTATTTCCAACTCAGCAACTTTGTCGAACTCCATCACCTCCGGCCTCTTTGTCTTTCCTAGGCGGGCAGATCTATACGCCTTGGCGAGTTCCTCTTTGAGCCAGCCTTGTTTATCTTCCATATGGCCTCCTTGCCCGAAAACTTCCTGGAGCATGACCAGTCGACGCGGTGGGTGCAGTCGTGGTCACTCCCTTACGCTCACCTTGCTTTGTGGTCGCACCAGAAATTAACCCCTCCGGAGTCACCGCGCCCCTTGAGGGGTCACGGCAACCCCATCAGGCTTAATTTAAGAGACAGCGAACCCCGATACCGAGGAGGCGACCGAGGCCGTCACCACCGGGGCCGACGGCACTCGGATCGAAGCGCGCGCCGAAGGCGCCGTCTGGACCGCCCGGGGGGGCAGAAGCCGACCACAAGAAACCCGCGTCGCCCTGGCCGCCGAAGCTGCCAAGCCAGTAGCCCGAGAACGCTCCTCTAAACGGGCCGGAGGGTTGCCACTTGGCTATGTTGGCTTCGCCGCCCCCTGCGTAGTTGCCAGTACCGCCAAAGGCAATGTCGAGATCTCCAAAGTCGTTACCTGAACCTCCACCAGCAGTCGGCAGTCCCCAATTCGCTGGACAGATGGAGTGCTGAGCGTTGCCGGTGGTGAGGGAGGCTTGCGTTTCTCCGGCAGTTGCTGCTGCGAAGTTGTAGAGATAGCCATAGTTAGTGGCACCTGAACCTGTGTCACCAGGGACGGGGCCGTAGGCACGCGGAAGGTCGTATTCTGCATTACCGCCAGTTGTAAGTTGCGGCAACGTGAAGTTACTCGCCACGTTGCTGTCGGCTGGAGTAAGGGTAATTGCTCCCGTGGTGCTGCCGAGCTTGAGGTTGGTCAGCATCCAGCACTTACCGTCAGCGAGTTTGGCTATTTCGTATGTTCTTGTTGTGCCACCGCGGTTGTCGGTGACGGTGCGGATGGCACTGGTATTACTGCCTGTGAATTCTGGGAGGGCTTGGCACTGGGCTGAGGTGACGTTTTGGATTGATGAGTTGGCGGCTATTTCAGTACTTCCTCCACCACCGCCGCCTCCACCGATAGTGTGGCCAGAACAAGCACCGCTCTGGATGGTGCCAGTCTCCGTGATATGGAAGGCCTTGCCGTCTTTGGAGGCGGTGGCACAGAAGCCTTGGCCTGCGTTGGTTTGAGTGTACTGAATGGTGTCAGGAAGACCGGCTGGCTTTGAGCTTGGGTAAGAGCCAGTCTCTGCTTGAGTTATACCGACTTTCTTGGCAGTGGTGTTGAGGTCTGCCTTGAGGGCAGACTCTCTTGCACTAGCCGTAATGCCGTTGTAGGCAACGAGCGTAATGGCAGCGAGGATAGCGATAACCACCACCACGATGAGCAGTTCCACGATGGTGAAACCAGAGCGTGTAGAGCCCTGACGGAAGTGAGAAAAGCTCTGCGAGCGCCGCTGGCTGAGGCTTAAGTTATGCCCTACCGCTCGGGGCTGCTTGGTCGGTGAGTTAGTGGCGCGGTTTGCCTGTGGAGATGTACCTCTCATGCACGGGGATCCTGCTTATGTAAATACTGCCGCTTACTATGCGGGATGAGGATGGTTTAGTCAAGAGCGAAGTTTGCTGGCCCAGTCTCGACGTGCATCGCGAATAGGTCACCAGCATTGCCATACTCTCTGCGGACGAGCGCGAGTCGGTTGGCAGGGATATCTGAGGGCTATTTTTTGAGATTCGCAAACGGTCGGACGCCGTATTCCTGCCGGAAGGTATCGATCAGGGCTGACTCGAGTTCGCTCGGGGTGCCATCGGGAAGTGGGAGCCAACAGGCCAAGAGATCTTCAGCATCCTCGAGTTGCCAGATATATCTCCCGCCCCAGTGTCCAACATTTGCGCCGATTCCGAAGCGCAGATACTGCCAGAGACGGGAGCGCAACGTCGCGGCCTACCCTGGATCGCCAGCCTTGCCGATGTAGACAACTGGACTGGTTTCTACCCAGTTTTGCCGCAGTACCTCGAGCGACACGTTCGGATCCTTGCCCTTGAAGAAGCCGCCCGTCCCCTCCTCAAGGAAAACCGGGGCATGTGTTGAGATGCGGAGTAGAACATACACACCTCGCACCGCAGGAATGAGTTCCTTTGAGGACCGCAACTCTCGCAAGGGCACGAAGCCCTCGAAGCCTCTGGAGCTGAGAGCTTCTCTTGTAGAGTGACTACTCACCGACGTGTCAGCCCTCTCGTAGGTATTCGATGATGAGCAGCACGATCCCGGCAGTATTGAACTCCTCGGACGACGCCAACGTCATTGACACGATGCGATGCGCTGGCTTTCCCGCAAGTACTTGGTCGATCTCGGCCTTCGGGGAGCCTGAGACGAGGTTCCGCAGTTTGATCTCAACAATCTCCTGCTGTGGCGTCAGGCCGCGCTCCATACGCCCTCCTCGGTCTCAAGAAGCATCCATTCTGAATGGTAATAGCCGTGGAGCATTACGGGTGCCTCCAAGAACGGCGAAACCTGTCCGTGCCGTAGAACCCGACCTGTCGGTCGCCCCACCACGAGAGGAAGGTCGCGGCATCTTCTGCGTTGTGGTCATCGTCAAACGCGCAGTCCATTGAGATCATGATGCCGTCAGTCGCTTCAGCGAAGGCCGCCGCGACCAACCCGTACCCGGTCGAGGAGACAGCTGGGCCACCAAAGTTCCGATACTCCGAGAAATGATGCTCGACCTTTTCCATTTTCTGGAGCGTGTCATCAGAGAGAACCCGTTCGAATTCCGGTACGAACCAGCAGCGTCCGAGGTAGTTCCGGTCGTACTCGTCGAGGTCTTCGGCTTGGATGTAGTCGCCCGGGTCTCGGGCGTCGCAGCTTGGCCATGAATCTGAGTCCCACCCGCCGTTGAGGGAGTATGAGAAGCACACACCAAGGCCAGGCGTCCAACGGAGTTCTGGCGTGATGGGTACGAGGTGGTGGCCGGCATCAGGGGCTCGCGTTGCGGCCCGCACTGTGATCGTCGATTCGATGCCATGCCGATCGAGAAGCTGCTGGAACAGTTCCTCGGTGCGCTGTCGGGTTTCCTCGACCAATGGGAAGTGCAGCTTCGTGGGATACACGTCGATGGTGGTGGACATATCGTAAGGCTACGATCCGCGACCGACATTTCTCGCCTGGCATCTGAGGAGCGCCGGGGCAGGCTCTGTGAGAATGGTGTTTGTGGCAATCCCGGAACTCGATCTCCTTCGCATTGGTAAGTGGTGCCAGGATCGGGTGCCTGCGAAGTATCTGGACCAGATGCGGGTCGAGTGCGAGATAGCCGACCGGCACGTCACGATCTTTGAATCTCGCCCGCCATGGGATGGGCGCGGCACCGCGTGGATCCAGTTCCCGATCGCGAGGCTTCGCTACACCCAGAAGACTGGGCAGTGGCAGATCTACTGGCGAGATAGGAACCTCAAGTTCCACGCCTACACGCGGAAACGCCCGACCAAGAACGTGCAGGCGCCACTGGAGTACATAGGGAGCGGTGAGGATCCGATCTTTTGGGGCTGATCACTCCCGCGATAGCCTGAGATGAGGATTGCCGCTTCGTCACGCGGCGCGGAAAGCAGGAGCGCATGGCGAAGGCCGACTACAAAGTGAGCGACCTCGTTGGCAAGGTCGAACGCGGTGAACTGCGTTTGCCAGAGATGCAGCGCGAATACGTGTGGCGGGCAACTCGCGTCCGTGACCTGCTCGACTCCCTATACCGCGGATATCCATCCGGGGTGATTCTGGCTTGGGAATCTGACGAGCCGATCGCGACCCGTGACTTCGCAGTTGCTGCGTCGGAAGCTTCCCCGGTGCGACCGCTCTTGCTTCTCGATGGGCAGCAGCGCCTCACCTCCCTCTCGGCGGTACTGCGCGGGAAGCCGGTGTCGGTGCGGGGCCGGTCGAGGCCTGTTGAGATTCTCTTCAATCTCGACCATCCAGACGAACTGTCGTTCATCACCGAAGTGCACGAAGCGAGCGATGACGACGCCCCGGAGGACGTTGCTGATGAGACCGAGCGCGACATCCAGGAGCGATGGAATCGGTTGACGTTCGTGGTGTCGAGTCGGCAGCTCGAAGCCCGATCAAACTGGGTGCGCGTCTCCGACGTGTTCAGCAAGAGCGACGCCGAGATCCTGCGCAGTGCGGGCGTGACCGGGTTCGATGATCCGAACTATGACCGCTACACGAGCCGCCTTAAAGCAGTGCGTGCCATCGCGGACTACGAGTATCGGATGGATGTGCTCGAGCGCACTAAGTCGTACGAAGAGGTCACTGAGATTTTTGTGCGTGTGAACTCGCTCGGCGCGAAGCTCCGCAGCTCAGATCTCGCGCTGGCGCAGATCACCGCGAAGTGGCGTGGCTCGCTCGAGCTGTTCCGGAGCTACCAGGATGAGGTCGACCAACGCGGCTTCAACCTCGATTTGAGTATTTTCCTCCGCACGCTTGTCGCGATCGTGACTGGGCAGTCGAAGTTCCAGACCGTGAACTCAATCACCTTACCTCAGCTAGAAGATGGATGGAAGCGTGCGCAGAAGGCGTTTGATTTCGCTCTCAATTTCTGCGCGTCAAATCTCGGCATTGATAGCCCTACCCTGCTCTCCTCGCCTTTCCTGCTGGTGACGACTGCGTACTGGACTGACAAACGTGACTACCAGATCGGCGGGGCTGAGTCTGATGCCTTCAAGCGCTGGTTCCTGATCGCAAACGCGAAGGGACGCTACTCACGTGGCTCATCAGAGACGATTCTCGACCAGGACATTTCAGACCTGAAGCGAGGCGGCAGCGTCGACGACCTGCTGCAGAGACTCGTGAATCAGGTTGGTCGTCTCGATTTCACTGTCGAGGAGCTGGTGGGTCGCAGTAGCCGCTCGGGTGCGTTCAAGACACTGTTTCTCGCGTTCAAGCAGGACGGTGCGAGGGACTGGGCGACGCAGCTTGCGATCAGTGCGAAGCATCAGGGCAAGAGCGACCGGATCGAGTACCACCACATCTTCCCGAAGGCGTTCATGAAGACGGCCCGCCCGGATCTCGGGCGGAGCGAGATCGACGACTTCGCGAATCTTGCGTTCATCGGTGCGACCACGAATAAGAAGATCCGTGATCATGCGCCCTCTGTGTACCGAAGAGATTTTGCGAAGACCGATCTTGAGCTGCAGCTCCTCGATTTCGGTGAGAGTAAGGATGATGCTGCGAACTTTGAGGCCTTTGTGAAACAGCGGCGAAGTGCGATTGCCGGGCGTCTTAACCGATTCCTTGGTGTATCGGACAATGCCCTGCGCTCAAAGATCTAGTTTTTCGAGTCGGTAGCCGCTACTCGCCGCTCAAGCTGGTCGAACAGCCGTCGGTGAACATACCGGTGATCGCCACAAAGTAGAAAAGTAACATTTCATGCGATAGTATCGCTGACATGGATACTTCTACTGCCGAGGAGATCGCAAAGACGTTCGCCCCTGTCGGCGCTGCGCTACATTCCGTGATGCCTCGAGGGGTGAATCTCGCAACTGAGATGATGAAGCTCGGCGGGCTTGATCGGAATGTGTACCGCACGCAGTTTGCGCACAATATCGTTGGGTGCTCCCACAACTTGCTCGGCATTGAAGACCTCGGTGATTGGGTGCTTGACCCCAAAGCCAGCAAGAAGCAGTTGCATATGTCGCGCGACATGTGGTCGGTGCGAATGCTGTCCAGCACTTATGGCGGTCTCGTTCCGACCGCTGGCCCCAACGCCGCCCGCCAGGGTTTTTACACCAACCCTTCGGTTGCGTCGAGGGACAGCGAGGAGACCCTCCTCGAGCAACATGGTTTCATTATTGTCTGGACGCTCAACAACCAGACTGGCGACATTGAACTTGAACTGGTACATACTCTTTCGCCATGGCGATATGGTCAAACAGAGCGCATCGACTTCCGGATGCCTCTCTTGTCAAGCGAGAATGACCTTTCAGGACTCCGGTTCGTACCAGCAGATGACGACGACCTAGATGGACTAGGGCTTATCAGCCCTTCGGGTCGGTTCCAGCGGGGCACCTATGACAGTTTCGGCACCTCGTCCTGAACGAATCTTTGCAGCGCGGGATCTGCTGGGCGAAACGCTCCAGAGCATTGCTGCGTCTGCAGAGATGAGCCAAGGGTACCTATCCGAGATCGCCATCGGCACGCGACCGTTCACGGACGACCTGGCAGCAAAACTTGCAGGGGTTACAGGACTTCCTGTCGAGTTTTTCTCGGCGGAGGCACCTGACATCGAGGACACAACACTACAGTTCCGGAAACTCAAATCCGCCAAGGCGAAGACGACGAAAAAGGCGATTCAATACTTTCGAGAAGCATCCCGAATTGTCCAGAATGCTGCGCCGCTGAGCGGACTCACTGTGAAGCCGCTGCCGTACGTCACTGTCTCAGGAGGAGGTGCGCTGGAAAACGTAGTGATTGAGGAGGCCGCGAACGCGACGCGGGGACTAATGGGGGTTGAAGCCTCCGCCCCTATTCCAAACACTATGCGTGCGATCGAACGACTTGGCATTGTGGTTGTGCCGGTGCTCCTTGACCCCACGGATGAAGTTCACGTCGTTAAGGAGGGGCATTTTGGAATCTCGCACGGTGATGATTTTGGGACTCCATTGGTTGGTTACTTTCCAGGAGCCTCACCTGATCGTGACCGATTTACGCTCAGTCATGAGGTCGGTCACATCTTGCTTCACTCGCGCCGTACATCGAGTGATCCAGAGCTGGAAGCCAACCGCTTCGCCGGTGCACTGTTGATGCCGGAAGTCGCAGCGCGTGAGCATCTCCACTCCCAAATTACGCTCAATCAGCTGGCCCATGTGAAGGCTGAGTTCGGTATCTCAATCCAAGCGTTGATCATGCGGGCAGCCGCACTTGAAATTATTGACGCGAAACGACAGCGATCCCTGTTCGTGCAGTTGAGCGCACGAGGATGGAGGAAGGATGAACCCGTTGAGATTTTGCCGGAGCATCCAATCCTTTTTGGAAAGCTGTTGGAGATTGCCCTCCCGGAGAATGCCTCGGCTCAGGAACGGCGAGAACTCGTTGCGCTTCCAAAAACCTATTTGAGCGCAATGACTCCATCGCGGGTGCGCACACAGGTCACGCCGAGCCCAGTTGTTCCGCTCCACAGCAAGACATCATGAGGTTCCGCAGGATTGCGACGGGAGATACAGTCTGCTCGATTTCGCTGCCTGGGCAACATGGTGGTGCAACCCTACTCGAGCTTTGCGCCGTAGCCTCTCTGTCGTGCCCGCCGATAGAATCTGATCACGACCGCAGAAAGACCAGGAGCCGCAGAATCGTATGACTCACAGGAATATTCGCGGTCGCCTGGAACTCACCTGGATGGGTAAAGATCAGGCTTTGATCCCAACCGTCCAAGGCACCTACGACTACACCTGGGTTCCGAAGAATGATCCTCGGGCCTGCCAGACGCACTACCTCATCGAGGACGGGCACTTCGGCGACCTCGCTGACGGCGGGCTTCACGACAACCTCTTGGTGACGGGCGAATCTGGCGACGTACTTGAAGCGCTCACCCGCGTCCCCGAACTTGCGAGTCGATACGTTGGTCAGGTCAAAGCGGTCTACATCGACCCGCCTTTCAACACTGGAGGGGTATTCACTCACTACGAAGACAACCTCGAGCATTCGGTTTGGCTGACGTTCATGCGCGACCGGCTCGTGCTTCTTAAGAAGCTACTTGCAGATGATGGATCAATTTGGGTGCACCTCGATAATTCCGAGAACCATCGGATGCGGGCGCTCCTCGATGAGGTCTTTAGCCCTAGCAATTTTGTGGCCGAGGTTGTATGGCAGAAGACGGACTCGAGCCGAAACGACTTTCCAAAGCCGTCAGCTGACCATGACATCATCCTGGTCTATCGCAAGTCTGAGAGCTGGGTGATGAATCGCCTGGAGCGCTCGGAAGAAATGAACGCCCGCTTCTCTGCCCCGGATGGTGATAGTGAGGTGTGGTGGGATGCCGACCCAACTGCGCCGAGCGCAGAACGGAACCAGCTCTGGGTGTACGCCATTCAGCACCCCATCACCGGTGAGTTGGTGTACCCGTCGAAGGGTCGGTGTTGGTTCGCTGAACCGAACACATTATTTACTGCGATGTCAGAGTACGCTGACTACGAGCTTCGTGACATCGGAGATGCGAAGAAGCGCGCTGAGGTTGCTCGGGTGCCAGAAGCAGAGGTGCGCTCGGGAGTCCAGGCGATGATGCTGAAGAACTCACTGCATGAAAGTGCTGCATCTGCTCGCGCACGGATTGAGGCAGGTACCTGGCCGGAGGTAGTTCTCCGCGGCGGCGGCGAAGGCGGGTTTGGTCGAAAGACGCGGATCCCTGCCCGAGGACGGGTGCCGAGTACCTGGTGGCCAAATGAAGAAGTCGGACACAATCGTCAGGCAACAGCGGAGCTAGCGGCACTGTTTTCCGGCGGTGACACCTTCGATACGCCAAAGCCTGAACGCCTAATCGAACGCATTCTGCAAATTGCATCTAATCCCGGTGACATCGTTCTCGATTGTTTCGCTGGCTCAGGGACAACAGCCGCGGTCGCGCATAAGCTGAAGCGTCGTTGGGTGACGTGTGAGCTACAAGCTTCCACGATGACGCAGTTCACTCGACCTCGCCTTGAGCGAGTCGTATCAGGCGATGACGCTGGTGGTGTAACGACCACAGTCAAGTACGAACCGAGAAACAGCCTGCCTGGCAAGACAACGGTAAAGGAAGCACGGAACTTCAATACAATTCTGACCCGTGTACTCAAGCAGGCGCAGGAAGATGGCGTTGACCTTGATCCCAAAACAATCAAGGCCATCAAGGACGCTACGGCGACGAAGAAGGTTGCGACCAGGCAGTGGACGGGGGGAGGTGGCTTCGACGCGATGTATCTCTCACCCGTCTGGGTTGGCCTTGAGGAAGATGAGCGCTCAGGCATGACGACGACGTTCATTACCCCCGAGGCAACCGGTGAAGTGCTCAAGCGTTCCATCGCTGCGCATCTTGGCTTCCGACTCACCCCTGAATCGCCTCGGTTTGTTGGGGTGAAGGGTCGACAGATGCTAGCCGTCATTGAGGGTCAGCTGAGCGAGCAGCAACTGGACGAGCTACTGCTTGATCTACCGGAAAACCATTCAGTTACTGTCGTCTGTGACGGCGCACCGGAAGGTATCGATCGTACGCTACGGAGCCGTGCTCGCGGCTCTCGTCTCCTGCTCATGCCGGACGAACTTTTCGCTGATAGAGGAGCTAAGTAGCGTGGCAATTTTTGAATACGACCAGCGATTGGTCAACGACCTCATTTCACGGTTTGGGCTTCGAAAGCCAAATGCTGATGGCCTAGACACGGTGGTGCATGCGCTTTCTCGACAGGAGGAGTGTGAGCAGGTCGTGCTTGATATCGCGACCGGTGTCGGCAAAACCTGGCTACTCGCTGCGCTGCTCGAGTACGCGGCGACTACGCGAGTGAAGAACCTCCTTGTCGTACTCCCGGGAAAGACCGTCCGCACGAAGACGATCGCGAACTTTACTCGCGGCGCACAGGGTTTTATTGACGGCGCGGAGATCGAGAAGGTCGTCATCACACCTCAGAACTTCACCGAGAATTCGGCGGAGATCAGTAACGCGGACACTGTGAAGCTGTTCCTGATGAACGTGCATCACCTTGTCCAAGAAGACACTGATGAGTACGTAAAGCCGGACTCTGCGAGAGCCAGGAATCTCAAGACAGCACGCCCACAGGAGATGCTGGGAGAGCCGCTGCTTAAGTACCTTGAAGAAGCTGATGACCTATTTGTCGTGCTTGACGAATCGCACCGGTATGCAGGAACCGCTGCTACTTGGTCAAAGGCGCTTGATAGGTTGAGACCTGCGGCCCGTGTGGGCCTGACTGCGACACCCGTCAAGGGTGACAACGTCATCTTTGAGTATCCGCTTCAGAAGGCGATTGTCGACAAGTTCGTCAAAACTCCGGTGATTGCGCATCGTCGCGCAGGCTACCGGGACAGCGAGACCATTGGTCAGCTGAAGGACGCCAAGAAGCTCCTCGAACGCAAGGCGCAGGCCTATCGCGATTACGAAGTCGAGCATCCCGACGTGCGGCGGATCAATCCAATCATGCTCGTCACCTGCCAAGACACAGAGCATGCTGATGAAGTCGCTGGCATGCTCGTCCAGGATGATTTGTTCACCGCAGAACAAGTGCTAGTTGTTCACTCAAATGCGATGACTGACGCTATTGAGGAGCAACTTGCTCGCGTGCAAGAGCCCGACTCGCCTGTCCGTGTGATTGTGCAAGTGTCGATGCTCAATGAGGGATGGAATGTCCATAACGTGGCAGTGCTAGTTCCAGTGCGTGCATTGGAGTCTGGAACACTCACGGAGCAACTGATTGGCCGCGGTCTCCGCCTTCCCTACGGTGAATACACCGGTGATGAATGGGTGGACTCGCTCGATATTCTTTCGCACCAGTCAATCTACGAGGCTCTTCGCAAACATGGCCTCAGCGGGCGCGAACGAGAGACCACCGAAGTTTCAACCGTGCCATCGGGGGAGCGGCCCGTTTCCCCGGCAGGGACGGGTCTCGGGGTCTCAGTTCGTGACCTTCCAGACGTTGGGAACTTCCTACTGAGCCCGGGTCTGCAGGCTGAGCTTGCGAACATTGATCCAAATGCGGGACTCGTAGCACAGCTCGGTGGTGGATCTCGAGATATCGAAGTCATTGTGACTGGCGAGATTGAACAGCAGCCTCGAGCAGAAGTAGTGCTCGTGGATCAGTCGCAGTTCGCCTTCCCACTTGCAACATTTGAGACCACTCCAAACCGGCTCGAACTTGTCGACCTGGATGATGCATGGCACAAGCGTGTGGCAGCTACAGTTGGAACTGACTTCACCGAGTCGATCGACCGCGAAACCATCGTTGTAACCGATAAGTTCGGCACTGTCCGGTTCGAGGCGGCAACTCAGGTCGACCTTTATGATGAAGTCGTCACTGTTGAAGATGCACAGAACTCCTTGGAGATGCATCTTCGCCGAGTTCCCGCTTTAAAGAACGGCGAAGCTGGCGCGCTCAATCGGACTGCCCTCCCCGCTTTCGTTCGACGATTCACAAGCTACGTCGAGGGTGGATGGAACATTAAGCGAATCGCTGTAGCCGTGGACCGGCTGAAGACTGCTGTCAATCAGGCTGCTGACGATGCTGCTAGACAGACCAAAGAGAAGCCTCGCGTCCATCGACTGATGCTGCCTCGCCGCATGAAGTATGAACTTGCTGAGGGGCGAACCATCGAGTCGCAGCATGACGTGAAGCAACCTTCTGACTTCATTCTGCGGCAAAACTACGATGGCTGGCTTCGCAACCGCTTTAGTGCGTCACAGTTTGATTCGTATAGTGCGGAGTTCAAGGTTGCGCGGCTACTCGATGTGTCCGAACAGGTTGACTGGTGGATGCGCCTTGAGCAGAGTGACGGAGCCAAGATTGAATATGGCGCTGGCCGCTCCTATTACCCTGACTTCGTTGCTCGCGACGTCGATGGGGTGCATTGGATCATCGAGGGAAAAGACGATCGTGGTCGCGACGACGATACTGTACAGGCAAAGAGGAGCGCAGCGGAACGTGTGCTGAGAATCATGGAGTCTGACCCCAATTGGCAGGACGTTTGCTGGGGCTATCTCATTGCCTATGAAGGTGACGTAGAGATTGCCGCTTCTTGGACGAATCTGAAGCAAATGTCCGACCCGAAGACAATGGTTAGTCTGAGTAGCTAAGTTGGGATTCTGAGATACGTATTCATGGCTAGTGCGGGAATCGGTGGCACCCATCGGCCATTAGCGCTATAGCGGTGCACCTGGACTAATTTGCTGGTCCTGAGCTCATCTCAGCACCAAAGTCCTGCACTGCGCCTCCGAGCTTCACAGCGTATTCAGTGAACTGGCTCTGGAAGGGTGTTTTGTCTGTCTGCGCCAATTTCCACGCGCTTAATGTCCAACCGATGCTTACTTCCATGCCCTTGCTGGCGAGTCGCCTCATCGGGTAGCGCTGTTCTGACGACCCGGTAGCGCTCTTCTGTGGAAGTGGTAGCGGCCCGGACT